>Ga0074199_1002630_pt1 | contig 10234 bp, 11 predicted proteins | sample EPASupsiteSAE347_FD_64528 | JGI IMG/M metagenome (GOLD analysis project Ga0074199, IMG submission 64528) | Bioremediated contaminated groundwater from EPA Superfund site, New Mexico - Sample SAE3-47 | ecosystem: Environmental > Aquatic > Deep subsurface > Groundwater > Contaminated ...
CATAAAAAGCGTTCTCGCTCCATGACCGTAGGCGACATATTGAAGGGCATAAATATATTTTTTCGGTTAATAGAATGGCTCAATGAGAGGACTTGACTTGGAGTTACATAGCAGGCACAGAGGCACGGAGGCAGGATTTCTCCTCACGTGTTCTCTTCCGACCAATCGTTGCGCGCATTTGGCACAGGGCGTTGCGCCCTGTGCCAAATGCGCGCAACACTCCTGTGGGGAGCGGGAAGAGATCGAGGAGACGGATACTCTGTGCCTCCGTGTCTCCGTGGTGAATCATCTTTTGCTTGAACAACTTCTTGTTATTTATGGCGGTTCTTTTGTTAAGAATCTATCGTTTAATCAGCAATCAAACCGACGAGGTAACTTATGCGTATTCAACCATTCCGCGCCTGGCGGCCAACGCCATCTGCGGCAGCGCAGGTGGCCAGCGTGCCCTATGACGTGGTGGACCGCGCCGAGGCCGCCGCCCTGGCGCGCAATCAGCCGCTCAGTTTCCTGCATGTCACCCGCTCCGAAATCGACCTGCCCGAAACCACCTCTCCTTACGATGACACCGTCTATGCCGCGGCACGCGCTCGTTTTATCGCCCTGCAGAAGAGCGGCACGCTCATCCAGGAAAACGACCCTGCGCTTTATATCTATCGCCAAGTGCGTGAGGGTCATGCTCAACGGGGGATTATGGCCGGATGTCATATCGATGACTACGCCTCCAACCGGATCAAAAAGCATGAAAAAACGCGGCAGGACAAGGAAGACGACCGTTGCCGGCATATCCTGGAACTGCGCGCCCACACCGGTCTTGTGTTTCTGACCTATCGCGACGAACCCTCCGTGGATGCGCTCGTTCAAGCCACGGAAGCCCAGGCGCCGCTTTATGATTTCACGTCGGCGGATGGCGTCCAGCATACGGTCTGGCGCGTGCGCAACAGCTTGGAATTAACCGAAGCGTTCGACCGGGTGCCTTGCGTCTATATCGCTGACGGTCATCACCGCGCGGCGGCCGCTTTCCGCGTAGCCGAGCGCCTGCGCGCCGCCAATCCAAGTCACACCGGCCAGGAAGACTATAACTGGTTCCCGGCCGTGCTGTTTCCCGCCAGTCAACTCAAGATCCTGCCCTATAACCGCTGTGTTCGGGATTTGAACGGCCTGACTGAAGCCGCTTTCCTGGAAGCCGTGCGCCGGCAGTTCACGCTGACGGCGAATGCCTGCCCAGTCCCAACAGGGACTGCGGTCCCACCGGGGACTACGGTCCCACCGGGAAAAGCGCACACTACCATGTTCCTGGGTGGGCGTTGGTTTGAAATGAGTTGGACACCCGACAAAAAGGCTGATCCGGTAGCCGCGCTGGACGTCAGCATCCTGCAAAACAACCTGTTGGCCCCAATCCTGGGAATCGCGGACCCGCGCACAGACAAGCGGATTGAATTTGTCGGCGGCATTCGCGGCACGCAGGAACTGGAACAGCGGGTCAAGACCGGCCGCTCCGCGGTGGCCTTTTCCATGGCGCCTGCGACCGTCGAGCAATTGATGACGATTGCCGATGCGGGTCAATGCATGCCGCCCAAAAGCACTTGGTTCGAGCCCAAACTCCGCGACGGGCTTTTGGTGCACACGTTCTGAAGAAATACAAAATGCAAAAGACAGAAACCGGCAAGTAGTTCTTTTTTCCTGGTTCTTCGTTCTTCGTTTTCCGCTCTACACTCTACGCTCTACGCTTCACGCTCCAGACCAGTCGGCGCGGTCAGCGGGGCGGTCGGAGGCCGGCTTTTCGGCGGCGACAATGGAGCTCACGTTCACCTTGACGGTCTGAATTTCCGCAATGCCGAGATTGTCGCGCATGCTTTCCCGAACCCTCTGCTGAAGGACCTGCGACAACTGTTGGACCTTGGTCCCGGCCTTGACGCTCACGTCCAGGCGCACCTCGACACGCCCGTCATGCGAGGCGGATACATCGGCGCGCAGCCGGATGATGCCCGCGAATTCGTCCGCCAGCTTGGCGAGAAAATCGTTGATCGCCTTGACGCTGATGCTGATCGTCCCTCCTTCGTTTTCGAACGTGAGGAAGCGCTCCTCCTTCATCGGGATGCCCGTCAGCCAGTACAGGAGCACGAGAAAGACGGCGGAAATTCCCACCAGGAACTGACCCAGCTTGTCGTTGATCAGGAAATCTCCCACAGGCGTGTGAACCGCGACGACGTTGGCCAGCAATAGAACGCCAAAGATCAGCAGTCCCACCGAAAGCACGCTCTTGATCAAACCATGCAATATGTTCATGTCGTTTGCCCTCCTTCAGATTGGTTTTGTGGACACCGGTTCCGGCAGTTTGGCGCCTTGCACGATCACGTTGATCTGGCCGACTTTTTTGCCGGTCATATCCTCAATCGCCTTGCGGACATCGTTCTGAATGCGCCAGGCCACTTGGGGAATACGAACGCCAAAGGCGATCACAATATGGAGGTCCAGATTGATCTTCTGGTCTTCCATGTCCACCTTGATGCCGTGATCGAACGATGCCTTGCTCATCATGCTGGCCAGCCCATCGGTAAACGAACTGCTCATTTCGACGACCCCGTGAACCTTGAGGGCCGCCAGGCGGGCAATCTGGGCAATCACACTGTTGTGAATGCGGATCGCGCCCAGCTCGGTTCCATCCTCGCCATGTTCCTCCGAGGCATTCTGGTCCACCGTGGCCATTCCGCCTCCGTTATGCGTCTCCGGCATCCGTTTTTTCATTTCCATGGCTATCCTCCTTGCGCTTAAATTGAAAATTAGGCCCTCGAAGTAAGACGACTTATTCTGTAGCCGGGGTCGCTGACCCCGGATGTTCCGGATCCGCGATCATCGATCGCGGCTACAAATCAGATTGTCCGCCGTAGGCTGATCCGCCAATAGCATAAAACTCCTATACATCCTTGCCGGCCAACGCCACACTGCCCAATCCATCTTTCATAAACTGCTCCAAGTACGCCGTATTGTAGCGGCCACGGCGGAACAATGCATCGTTCAAGAGAGCGCGCCCGAGCGGCACGGTCGTCTTGACGCCTTCGATCATAAATTCGCCCAGGGCGCCTGACATGCGCTGGATGGCCTCCTCGCGGGTATCCCCGCGCACGATGACCTTGGCAATCAGGCTGTCATAGAAAGGCAGAATATTATAGCCGCTGTAGACGTGCGAATCCACCCGGATGCCCGGTCCACCCGGAAAATGCACCCATTCCACCAGGCCCGGCGATGGCGCAAAATTATTGGCCGGATCCTCCGCGTTAATACGGAACTCGATCACGTATCCCTGGGGATTGATTTCTTTCTTCTCGAAGGACAGCCGCTGGCCGGCGGCAATCTTGATCTGCTCCTTGACCAGGTCGAACCCGGTGGCCATTTCGGTGACCGGGTGTTCCACCTGGATGCGGGTATTCATTTCCATAAAATAAAAATGACCGGTTGAGTCGAGCATGAACTCAATCGTGCCCGCGTTATGGTAGCCGATGGCCTCCGCCGCGCGCACCGCCAGCTTGCCCATCCGCCGCCGCTGGTCGGAAGAAAGCACGGGACAAGGCGTCTCCTCCAGTAGTTTCTGGTGCCGACGCTGGATACTGCAGTCGCGTTCGCCGAGCTGGACCACGTTGCCGTGGTGATCGGCCATGATCTGGATTTCCACATGGCGGGCGTTTTCGATGTATTTCTCGATGTAGACGGCCCCGTTGCCGAACGCCCGCTCCGCTTCGGAACTGGCCATCATGAACCCCTGGGCCAGACTCACGTCGTTGTGGGCAATCCGCATACCCTTGCCGCCGCCACCGGCCGCCGCCTTGATCAACACGGGGTAGCCGGTCTTGCGGATCACCTCCAGCGCTTCCTCCTTGGTCTTGACCACGCCGTCACTGCCGGGAATGGTCGGCACGCCGCTCTTGCGCATGGTCTCGCGCGCCACGGCTTTGTCGCCCATCTTCTGAATATTTTCGGCGGTGGGGCCGATGAAGTTGATGTTACAGCTTTCGCAGATCTGGACAAAGTGCGCGTTTTCCGCCAGGAAGCCGTAGCCGGGGTGGATGGCATCAACGTCCGCCACTTCGGCCGCGCTGATAATATTGGCTATTTTGAGGTAGCTTTCCTGCGCGGGGGCCGGCCCGATGCAAATGGCCTCGTCGGCCATCTGCACATGCAGGGAATGTTCGTCCACTTCGGAATAGACGGCCACGGTCTTGACGCCCATCTCCCGGCAGGCGCGAATGACGCGCAGCGCGATTTCCCCGCGATTGGCGATTAAAATGCGGTTAAACATGCTTGGCTCTTATGTTTTCTCGATTTTAAACAACGGCTGGCCATACTGCACGGCGTGTGCATTCTCCACCAGCACTTCGCGGACGATACCCTTGACTTCGGCCTTGATCTCGTTCATGACCTTCATGGCCTCGACAATGCACAAGACCGTCTCCGGCGTCACCTCCTGGCCAATCGTCACGTATGGCTCGGCATCCGGCGCCGGCGCCCGGTATAAAGTGCCCACAAACGGCGCCTTGACGATCGCCATGCGCGGATCATCCGCCACAGGCGCCGCGGCGCGAGGCGCGGCCGCGGGCGCCGCAATCGCTTCGGCTTTGGCCGCGGGCAACGGCATGGCCGCCACCGTGTGCACGATAGGCACGGCTCCGCCCTTCTTAATGGACAGGCGTACGCCGTTTTCTTCCATTTCAAACTCGGTCAGACCGTTCACGGTCATCAGGTCAATGATTTCCTTGACTTTCTCCAATTGCATAGTCACCTCATTGTAGTAGGTCGCTAAAGGCAGCGACTGTTTCATGTAGCCGCGGCGGTGACGCCGTGGCCGCCGACGGAATCCACGCCCTCACGGGCGCGGCTACAGTGGCCCACGTCGAAGCCCGAAGGGCGGATATTTCACGCCAAGCGAAATATCCGGGTTAACCCGTCCCACGACCGGACTTGAGATATTGCACTAATCCGATCAGGGCCAGATGATACCCCATGGCCCCGAACCCCATGATCTGACCCAGGCAGGCCCCGGCCGTCAGGCTGACATGCCGAAACTCCTCCCGGGCGGCCGTATTCGTCAAGTGCACTTCCACGCATGGCACCGTAACGGCCTGCAGCGCATCCCGCAAGGCTACGCTGGTGTGCGTATAAGCGGCCGGGTTCAGAATGATCCCGTCGAACTTGTCCCGGCTGGCCAGGATCTGCGAAACCAGTACGCCTTCTTCGTTGCTCTGCACCTGCTCCAACTGAACATCCAAGGTCGCCGCTCGTTTCCGAAGTCCCTGGATAATATCATCCAGCGTTTCGGCGCCGTAAAGCGCCGGTTCGCGTTGCCCCAACATATTCAGATTTGGCCCATTCAAAACAAGAATTTTGATCATGGCCGGGTATTATCCTTATTTAACGGCTGTTTGCCAAGTACAAATACATCCTTGGCATCGAATTCCATAACCCGCTGGTCATCGAGACTAACCTTGACCTTGCGACCCAAGACCCGCGTTTCCTGCACACAGCCTTCCCCTTCGGGACAGCGCACTCGACTACCCTCGCACGGCAACCCGCGGGCCAGGTCCTGGTAGCAAGCCTGTTCATAGCGCAGGCAGCATTTCAGGCGCCCGCACATGCCGTTGAGGGTCGCCGGGTTGAGCGAAAGACCCTGGCTTTTGGCCATGCGGATATGAATGTTGTCGAACTCCTTGAGCCACACCGCACAACATAGGGCACGGCCACAGGGCGCCAGCCCGCCGCGGATGGCGGCCGCATCGCGCGCCCCGATTTGACGCATCTCCACCCGCGCGTGCGTTTCCGCCGCCAGGTCGTGAATCAGTTGCCTAAAATCGACGCGCTCGTCGGAGGTGAATGTGACCGTCAGGTGCGAACGGTCGAGGGAGTAATGCACCCGCATGAGCCGCATATCGAGCTTTTGCCCCTTGATTTTTTCCTGGCACAATCGCCAGGCCGTCTTGGCAAACAACTGGTTTTCGGTAGCCATTGTCTGGTCCTGCATGGTGGCCCGGCGCAGAACCCGGGGCATGCCTTCCGGCGCTGTTTGGGCCTCACCGTCAATCGAGACGATATGCCCGTATTCCAGCACACGGTCGGCCTCCACAACGCAGGCGTCGCCGACACCGATGGCCAGATCCATGGGAACCGTGCATCTCCAGGTGTGCGTATCGTCACAATTGATATGGAGTAATCGGTGCATAAAAAAACAGTTCTTGGTTCTTCGTTCTTTGTTCTTCGTTCCAAGCCTGCGTTCTTCATTCTGCATTCTGCATTCTACATTTTTCATTCCGCCGTCAGGCGGATGAACCCGCGTTCCAGAACCATGGGCACGGACAAATTCTGCGCCACTTGCCAACGCATGTCTTCAACCGTGTTGATGTTATCCAATGCCTGGCTGTAAGTCAATGAAGCGGCCTGATGCCGAATCGCTGGCGCTTGATCGGCAAACGCCAACGCGGCCGGGCCGCCTGCGCCGGCGACCTGGAGCAGCACGTCCCTCTGCCACAATAACAGCCACCGGAACAACTCGGCGATCGCCTCCTTATAGAGGCTTTCAATCCGGGCCTCGCGAATTTCTTTGACGGCCTTCAGTTCCTCGGACGCTTGCGTCTCCGCGCTTTCTTCTTCATCCACTGTCTTTTCGATTTCTTCCCGCATCTGCTTCAAAACCCCGAGCGCCTTCCGCGAACGGGCTACCGCCGCCACCAGGCTCCGCCCCTCAATGCCCGTCATGGCGTCAACCACGGCGGCACGCAGTTCCATGCCGGCGGCGGAAGTCTCCGCCACCAGCACCACGCGCTGACACCGCGACACCACCGTCGGCAGGAGCGCCGCCGGCTGATCGGTAACCAGCAGGAACAAACATTTGTCCGGCGGCTCTTCGAGCGTTTTCAACAACCGGTTCGAGGCCTGCGGATTGAGCCGGTCGGCATTGAGAAACACCACGACCTTCCAGCCGCCCTCAAAGGAACTCAGGTATATATGCTGCTGAACCGCCTCGATTTGCGCCATCAAAATGCCGCGCGATTTTTTCTGCGGCTCCACCCATATCGCATCGGGATGGGCGCGCGCGGCGGCCTGCCGGCACATCGCGCACTGTCCGCAAGGGCGCTCGCCCGGCGCCGTGCAATACAGCAAGGCAACCACCCGCTCGGCCAAGACCCCGGCGGCGCCCCGGGGCGTCCCCACGATCAGATACGCGTGCGCCAGACGGCCGGCGGCCAGGCTGTGCCGGAGTGACGCCAAGGCTTTTTCGATTTCAGGTTCCAACGACATGCTGCGCCAACTCCCAGATATCGGCTTGAACGGCATCCTCATCGCGCGCGGCATCCACAATCCGGATGCGCTGCGGCCAGCGCCGCGCCAGCTCCAGATACCCGGACCGCACCCGTTCATGAAAGCTGAGCGTTTCGCGTTCGATGCGGTCCTTCTGCACACCGTTGCGCAGATTGCGCTGGTGCAGGCGCTCAAAGCCGGCTTTGACATCCACATCCAGCAGAATCGTAAGATCCGGCGCCAGGCCGCCGGTGGCCAGGGCGTTCACGACCAGAATGGTTTCGACATCACAGCCGCGCGCGTACCCCTGGTAAGCGGTCGTGGAATCGGCAAAGCGGTCGCAAACCACGCATACCCCTTCCGCCAACGCGGGCAAAATGACCTCGCGCACTAATTGCGCGCGGCTGGCCATGAACAGGAAGATCTCCGCTTCGGCGGCCATCCCCTCGCCACCGGCATCGTGCTGGAGCAGCTGGCGAACAGCCTCGCCCACCGGCGTGCCGCCCGGCTCCCGCGCGATAATCGCGGAATAGCCCCTTTCCTGGAGTTGAGCGACCAGCCGGCGTGCATGCGTGGACTTGCCACTGCCTTCCGGCCCCTCCAGCGTAATAAATTTGCCACGCGGTTTCATGCCGGCCCTTTCCCGTTAGTTCCGCTTCAGCTTGAACCCGCCGGGAGCATCTTGAATGACCCAGCCTTGTGCCGCGACTTCCCGCCGCAGGCGGTCGGCCTCGGCCCAATCCTTGCGCCGGCGGGCTTCCAGTCGCGCTTCGGCCAAGCGGACGACGGTCGCCGGCGGGGCCAATGCATCACCGCCCAGCACGCCCAACACACGATCAATATCGGCCAGGGTGTCAAGAACCCGGACGGCTTCCGCCGGACTCAAGGCGCCATCATCCAGACGCTTGTTGCCCTCGTGAACAAAGTCAAACAGCGCCGCCAGGGCCAGCGAAATATTGAGATCATCTTCCAAGGCATGGGTGAAGGAAGCACGTTGATCCTCAATCCACTTGGGCAGTTCTCCACCCGATATCGAATGTCGAATGTCGAATGTCGAATGTTCCGGCGCAAGATGGGAGACAGCCGCTTTAGGCATTCCAGTTTCCCTATTCGCCATTTTAAATTCGTCATTCGACATTTCAGAATTCGCCATTTCCTTCATTCGTTCTGAAAATTCATCCAGGCGCTTGATGGCGCCGCGGGCGGCGTTCAGCGCCTCAAAGGTGAAATTGAGCGCCTGGCGGTAATGGACGGCCATGAGCGCGTAGCGGATTTCACGGCCGGAGTAACCGCGCCGGAGTATATCCCGGAGCGTGAAAAAATTGCCCAGCGATTTTGACATTTTTCGTCCATCCACGACCAAATGCGCGCAATGCATCCAGTACTTGACGAAGGGCCGGCCGGTCGCGGCCTCGCTCTGGGCAATTTCATCCTCGTGGTGTGGAAAAATGTTGTCCACGCCGCCGGTGTGCAGGTCGAAGCTTTCCCCCAGGTATTTCATGCTCATGGCCGAACACTCGATGTGCCAGCCCGGCCGGCCGCGCCCCCAGGGCGAGTCCCAAGCCACGTCGCCGTCATCGCTTTGCCAAGCCTTCCACAGGGCAAAATCGGCCGCGTTTTCCTTCTGGTATTCGTCCTGGGCAATGCGCGCGCCCGGCTTGAGGCCGGTCATGTCCAGATGCGCCAACTTCCCGTAATCCTTGAACTTGGCAATGCTGAAATACACGGCCCCATCTTCGGAATGGTAGGCATAGCCCTTCTGGAACAGGGTCTCGATCATGGCAATCATTGCGGGGATATGCGCCGTGGCGGCCGGATAGTGTTCGGCCGGCTCGATCGCCAACGCGCGCAGATCCTCAAAAAAAGCATCCGTATATTGCCGGGTATAATCACCCAGGGCTTTTTTGGCCGCCTGCGCGCCACGGATAGTCTTGTCATCCACGTCGGTCAGGTTCATGACCTGCGTCACTTGGAACCCCTGAAAGCGGAGGGTGCGCCGGAGCAAATCCTCAAACACATAGGCGCGAAAATTGCCGATGTGGGCAAAGTCATAGACCGTCGGCCCGCAGGTGTAAAGCCGGACCTGCGGCGGCTGAAGCGGCACGAATTCTTCCATTTGACGCGATAAAGTATTGTATATCCGCAAAGGCATGGGTAAATGCGTTCTTGGTTCCTGGTTCTTCGTTCTTCGTTTTCCGCTACACACTCCACGCTTCACGCTCTACGTGCTTTCCACCTCCACCGTCGCCACGGCCATTGCGGCAATGCCTTCCCGGCGTCCCAGAGCGCCCATGCCTTCCAAGGTTGTGGCCTTGATCGAAACACCCTGCACGGACACTTCAAGGACACGGGCCAGGCGCTCGCACATGGCCTGCCGATAGGGCGCCAGTTTCGGCGCTTCGGCCATTAGGACGGCATCCACGTGCACCACGCGCGCCCGGCGGGTCTTGAGCCGCGCCACAACCTGCGCCAGTAAATCGAGACTGTCCGCGTCTTTCCAGCGCGGATCGGTGTCCGGAAAATGCACGCCGATATCGCCATCGGCAATGGCGCCCAGCAAGGCATCGGCCAGCGCATGGCAGAGCACATCGGCATCGGAATGCCCCTCCAGTCCCATGGCATGCTCAATGGGCACGCCCCCCAGGATAAGTTGCCGGCCTTTAACCAGCCGGTGCGTATCGAAGCCGATGCCTGTTTTAATCATGACACAAGAAATTCAGCGATTAAGTGATTGGGCGATTGAAGAATCGGCTGCACCTCAATTTCTCTTCAATCTCTCAATCACTGAATCAGCAAATCATTCGCTTTCTTCTCGCCGGACATGCCCGCCGTCATGGAAAATCGCAACGCGTCCTCGACCGACATATTAATCGGTGTGAGCCTCGAACGCGGCAAATAGATGGTATAGCCGCCCAACTGATAACTGATTGGAATATATACGGCGCAGTGT
>Ga0074199_1002631_pt1 | contig 10229 bp, 7 predicted proteins | sample EPASupsiteSAE347_FD_64528 | JGI IMG/M metagenome (GOLD analysis project Ga0074199, IMG submission 64528) | Bioremediated contaminated groundwater from EPA Superfund site, New Mexico - Sample SAE3-47 | ecosystem: Environmental > Aquatic > Deep subsurface > Groundwater > Contaminated ...
TTACTTTGGTTAGGAAACTAACCACCAAAAAGTAAAATAGATAACAATTTATGAAGCCAATGATTTTAACATCTTGGGTCATAGGATTGAACACCAATTATGGAGAGTTTGATCCTGGCTCAGAGTGAACGCTGGCGGCGTGCCTAACACATGCAAGTCGAACGATGATGGAGAGCTTGCTCTCCTGATTAGTGGCGCACGGGTGAGTATACCATAGATAATGTACCTCTTAGTTCGGGATAGCCACTGGAAACGGTGATTAATACCGGATACTCCTTCTTGTCTCAAGGCAAGTCGGGAAAGTTTTTTCGCTAAGAGATCAGTCTATGTCCTATCAGCTAGTTGGTGAGGTAATGGCTCACCAAGGCTATGACGGGTATCTGGTTTGAGAGGATGATCAGACACACTGGAACTGAGACACGGTCCAGACTCCTACGGGAGGCAGCAGTGAGGAATATTGCACAATGGAGGAAACTCTGATGCAGCAACGCCGCGTGGAGGATGACGCATTTCGGTGTGTAAACTCCTTTTAAGAGGGAAGATTATGACGGTACCTCTTGAATAAGCACCGGCTAACTCCGTGCCAGCAGCCGCGGTAATACGGAGGGTGCAAGCGTTACTCGGAATCACTGGGCGTAAAGGGTGCGTAGGCTGGCTTCTAAGTCAGATGTGAAATCCAATGGCTCAACCATTGAACTGCATTTGAAACTGGGAGCCTAGAGTTCAGAAGGGGCAGATGGAATTAGTGGTGTAGGGGTAAAATCCGTAGATATCACTAGGAATATCAAAAGCGAAGGCGATCTGCTGGGATGATACTGACGCTGAGGCACGAAAGCGTGGGGAGCAAACAGGATTAGATACCCTGGTAGTCCACGCCCTAAACGATGAATGCTAGTCGTCGGGGAGCTCGTCTCTTCGGTGATGCACTTAACAGATTAAGCATTCCGCCTGGGGAGTACGGTCGCAAGATTAAAACTCAAAGGAATAGACGGGGACCCGCACAAGTGGTGGAGCATGTGGTTTAATTCGAAGATACACGAAGAACCTTACCTGGCCTTGACATGGTAGGAACCCTTAAGAGATTAGGGGGTGCTAGCTTGCTAGAACCTACACACAGGTGCTGCACGGCTGTCGTCAGCTCGTGTCGTGAGATGTTGGGTTAAGTCCCGCAACGAGCGCAACCCTCGTCCTTAGTTGCTAACAGTTTGGCTGAGCACTCTAAGGAGACTGCCTTCGTAAGGAGGAGGAAGGTGAGGACGACGTCAAGTCATCATGGCCCTTACGGCCAGGGCTACACACGTGCTACAATGGGGCGTACAAAGAGCTGCAATACCGCGAGGTGGAGCCAATCTCTTAAAGCGTCTCTCAGTTCGGATTGTTCTCTGCAACTCGAGAACATGAAGCTGGAATCACTAGTAATCGTAGATCAGCTATGCTACGGTGAATACGTTCCCGGGTCTTGTACTCACCGCCCGTCACACCATGGGAGTTGATTTCACCCGAAATCGGGATGCCAAACTGGCTACCGCTTACGGTGGAATTAGCGACTGGGGTGAAGTCGTAACAAGGTAACCGTAGGAGAACCTGCGGTTGGATCACCTCCTTTCTAAGAGTAACGAGGAATCATTCAATTGATTGCCTCATCTTAAAAAATCTCACAAGAAGTATTGTTCGTTGCCGTTACCCTGCTTAGTTTTCAGTGATCCATGTTATTTGATTTAACAATTGGGTTTGTAGCTCAGCTGGTTAGAGCACACCCCTGATAAGGGTGAGGTCGATGGTTCGAGTCCATTCAAACCCACCATATGTATCACTTATCTGGGGAATTAGCTCAGCTGGGAGAGCGCCTGCTTTGCACGCAGGAGGTCAGCGGTTCGATCCCGCTATTCTCCACCAGAGAGATCAGAGAAGTCTGATTCAAGTACTTAGTTTAGAGTATTTGAATTAGACTTTTAAAGTCTAATGTTATTTGAATTATTATTGTTAAGTCGTCAACTAAATATGTTTGACATAGAGAAATCTATGACGAATACATTTACAGTATAGTGAATAACTATACAACGTAACTACAAACACATTTCACTGTCTTATTCTTAATAAGGCGGTGAGCGCAAATTAGAAAAAGATATTAAGGGCCATAGGTGGATGCCTTGGCTGGTAGAGGCGATGAAAGACGTACTAGGCTGCGATAAGCCTCGGGGAGCTGCCAAGAAGCTTTGATCCGGGGATTTCTGAATGGGGCAACCCACTGTATCGAGAGGTACAGTACCCTACGGGGGGCGAACTCAGGGAAGTGAAACATCTCAGTACCTGAAGGAATATAAATCAAACGAGATTCCCAAAGTAGCGGCGAGCGAAATGGGATTAGGACAAACCGATGGCTTGCCATCGGGGTTGCGGACTGCGGACGGCATTGCGAGTCGATAGATGAAACAGCTGGAAAGTTGTGGCATAGAGGGTGATACTCCCGTAATCGAAATTGACAGACAGCCAGCAGGATCCAGAGTAGGTCGGGACACGTGTTATCTTGACTGAAGCCGGGGGGACCACCCTCCAATCCTAAATACTACTACCAGACCGATAGCGAACCAGTACCGTAAGGGAAAGGTGAAAAGAACTGCGGTGAGCAGAGTGAAATAGAACCTGAAACCTATGGCTTACAATCATTCGGAGCCCTATTCTTTATGATGGGTGACGGACTGCCTTTTGCATAATGAGCCTGCGAGTTGTGGTGTCTGGCAAGGTTAACCTAACGGGAAGCCGTAGCGAAAGCGAGTCTTAATAGGGCGAATTAGTCAGATGCTGCAGACCCGAAACTAAGTGATCTATCCATGAGCAGGTTGAAGCTGGTGTAAGAGCCAGTGGAGGACCGAACCGGTGGGTGTTGAAAAACCCTCGGATGACTTGTGGATAGGGGTGAAAGGCCAATCAAACTTAGTGATAGCTGGTTCTCTCCGAAATATATTTAGGTATAGCCTCGAGTCGTAACATGAAGGGGTAGAGCACTGACAGGGCTAGGGCTGCTTACCGCGGTACCAAACCCTTTCAAACTCCGAATACTTCATGCGTAATCTCGGGAGTCAGGCGGTGGGTGATAAAATCAATCGTCAAGAGGGGAACAACCCAGACTAACAGCTAAGGTCCCAAAGTCGTATCTGAGTGGAAAAAGATGTGGAGTTGCTGAGACAATCAGGAAGTTGGCTTAGAAGCAGCCATCCTTTAAAGAAAGCGTAACAGCTCACTGATCTAGCGATTCTGCGCTGAAAATATAACGGGGCTAAGATACGCACCGAAGCTTTAGATTCGTATTTATACGAGTGGTAGGAGAGCGTTCCAAACAGCGTTGAAGGTATACCGGTGAGGAGTGCTGGAGCGTTTGGAAGTGAGCATGCAGGCATGAGTAGCGATAAAAGCAGTGAGAATCTGCTTCGCCGTAAACCCAAGGTTTCCTACGCGATGCTCGTCATCGTAGGGTTAGTCGGGACCTAAGTCGAGTCCGAAAGGGGTAGACGATGGCAAGTTGGTTAATATTCCAACACCGACAATTGTTCGTTTGAGTGATGGGGGGACGCATAGGGCTAATCGAGCTCACTGATGGAATAGTGGGTCGAAGGACGTAGGCTGAAACACAGGCAAATCCGTGTTTCGTTAGGCCGAGATCTTACAGGCCGAGCAATATCTTCGGATAGCGCTTGGAATCGATGATGCCGTCGTGCCAAGAAAAGCCTCTAAGCGAGAACAATTGTCGCCCGTACCGTAAACCGACACAGGTGGGTGAGATGAGTATTCTAAGGCGCGTGGAAGAACCCTGGTTAAGGAACTCTGCAAACTAGCACCGTATCTTCGGTATAAGGTGTGCCCCAAGTATGTGAAGGAGCTTGCCTCTGGAGCAGAACCGGGTCGCAGCAAAGTGTCCCTCCCGACTGTTTACCAAAAACACAGCACTCTGCTAACTCGTAAGAGGATGTATAGGGTGTGACGCCTGCCCGGTGCTCGAATGTTAAAAGGATGTGTCAGCGCAAGCGAAGCATTGAATTGAAGCACGAGTAAACGGCGGCCGTAACTATAACGGTCCTAAGGTAGCGAAATTCCTTGTCGGTTAAATACCGACCTGCATGAATGGCGTAACGAGATGGGAGCTGTCTCAACCAGGGATCCAGTGAAATTGTAGTGGAGGTGAAAATTCCTCCTACCCGCGGAAAGACGGAAAGACCCCGTGCACCTTTACTATAGCTTGACATTGCTATTGGGATACTCATGTGCAGGATAGGTGGGAGCTGTTGATATTGTCACGCCAGTGGCAATGGAGGCATCCTTGAGATACCACCCTTGAGTATTCTGATAGCTAACTCGCATCAGTTATCCTGATGGAGGACACTGTCTGGTGGGTAGTTTGACTGGGGCGGTCGCCTCCTAAAAAGTAACGGAGGCTTACAAAGTTCGGCTCAGAAGGGTTGGAAATCCTTCGTAGAGTATAATGGCATAAGCCGGACTGACTGTGAGACAGACAAGTCGAGCAGAGTCGAAAGACGGTCATAGTGATCCGGTGGTTCTGTGTGGAAGGGCCATCGCTCAAAGGATAAAAGGTACGCCGGGGATAACAGGCTGATCTCCCCCAAGAGCTCACATCGACGGGGAGGTTTGGCACCTCGATGTCGGCTCATCGCATCCTGGGGCTGGAGCAGGTCCCAAGGGTATGGCTGTTCGCCATTTAAAGCGGTACGCGAGCTGGGTTCAGAACGTCGTGAGACAGTTCGGTCCCTATCTGCCGTGGGCGTAGGAAAGTTGAGGAGAGTTAACCCTAGTACGAGAGGACCGGGTTGAACGAACCACTGGTGTACGGGTTGTTCTGCCAAGAGCATCGCCCGGTAGCTATGTTCGGATGTGATAACCGCTGAAAGCATCTAAGCGGGAAGCCAACTCCAAGATGAACTTTCCCTGAAGACCTCATGAAGACTACATGTTTGATAGGCTGGGTGTGTAATGGGTGAGAGCCCTTTAGCTGACCAGTACTAATAGGTCGTTTGGCTTACATATTATTACGTATGATAATGCTATTTCACTTCCTTATTAAGTGTAAAGCGCTTTGTTGACTAGACAATACTAAACTCACCAAAAGAATGGTGAATTAAGCCTATTTCGCTATAATGCGACATAGATTTAATTCACGATTCTGGTGGCTATAGAGAAGAGGAAACGCCCTGTCCCATTTCGAACCAGGAAGCTAAGCTCTTCATCGCCGATAATACTCTCCCTTACTGGGATGGAAACGTAGGTCGCTGCCAGTTCTGTGATTTCTTTTACTGCATCATCACTTCAAGTAAGAACAATCCCAATTTAACAATTAAAATCAAAATAAATTTTATATGATCCTAGGTATTCTCTTCTTTATCTTCCCGTATTAGAATATTTATATATCATTTAAGTTGTCTCTTATTCTACTATTTTTTATATATCTGTCTTTGTTCTTTCTGTTCTTTAGTCTTGTGAGTGAAATCTTATGATGATGTCATCGTTTTATGGCTTCTATACAGTTGAATTAAAATACATTTTTCTTTCTTTTTCATGAAGTTATTCTAATGTTTTTACCTCAATGAAGTAAAAAAATGATTAATTTGAAATTATGGTTATTTCCACATGAATTTAACCTAGGTTTAAGGAGGATAGATATATAATTTCGTCCTCGTTTGAGAGAACGGGGATAAAGAGAACGGCCCAAAGTTGGGGATTAGCGTTCAAGTTCATTACCATAATAACAATGTCAAATTCAATCTTTGAAATCTAAATAAGCGACCTTAGTCAGTGACGCGAAAAAAGAGATTATCAACTCTTTGAAAAAAAAGAGATACTTTAAGTCAAATGAAGAACACTTCATAAAAATTTTATGGAGAGTTTGATCCTGGCTCAGAGTGAACGCTGGCGGCGTGCTTAACACATGCAAGTCGAACGGACTTAAGGGGCTTGCTTCTTAAGTTAGTGGCGCACGGGTGAGTAATGTATAGCTAACCTGCCCTTTAGTGGGGGACAACAGATGGAAACGTCTGCTAATACCCCATACTCCTTCTTATCTTAAGATAAGTTGGGAAAGATTTATCGCTAAAGGATGGGGCTTTATTGTATCAGCTAGTTGGTGGGGTAATGGCCTACCAAGGCAATGACGCATACCTGGTCTGAGAGGATGATCAGGCACACTGGAACTGAGACACGGTCCAGACTCCTACGGGAGGCAGCAGTGGGGAATATTGCACAATGGAGGAAACTCTGATGCAGCAACGCCGCGTGGAGGATGACGCATTTCGGTGTGTAAACTCCTTTTATAAGGGAAGATAATGACGGTACCTTATGAATAAGCACCGGCTAACTCCGTGCCAGCAGCCGCGGTAATACGGAGGGTGCAAGCGTTACTCGGAATCACTGGGCGTAAAGGATGCGTAGGCTGGAAATCAAGTCGAGAGTGAAATCCAACGGCTCAACCGTTGAACTGCTCTCGAAACTGGTTACCTAGAATATGGGAGAGGTAGATGGAATTGGTGGTGTAGGGGTAAAATCCGTAGATATCACCAGGAATACCGATTGCGAAGGCGATCTACTGGAACATTATTGACGCTGAGGCATGAAAGCGTGGGGAGCAAACAGGATTAGATACCCTGGTAGTCCACGCCCTAAACGATGCACACTAGTTGTTGCGATGCTAGTCATTGCAGTAATGCACTTAACAGATTAAGTGTGCCGCCTGGGGAGTACGGTCGCAAGATTAAAACTCAAAGGAATAGACGGGGACCCGCACAAGCGGTGGAGCATGTGGTTTAATTCGAAGATACACGAAGAACCTTACCTGGCCTTGATATCCTAAGAATCCTGTAGAGATACGGGAGTGCTAGTTTACTAGAACTTAGAGACAGGTGCTGCACGGCTGTCGTCAGCTCGTGTCGTGAGATGTTGGGTTAAGTCCCGCAACGAGCGCAACCCTCGTGATTAGTTGCTAACAGTTCGGCTGAGCACTCTAATCAGACTGCCTTCGCAAGGAGGAGGAAGGTGAGGACGACGTCAAGTCATCATGGCCCTTATGGCCAGGGCTACACACGTGCTACAATGGCTAGGACAAAGAGACGCGATACTGCGAAGTGGAGCAAATCTTAAAACCTAGTCTCAGTTCGGATTGGAGTCTGCAACTCGACTCCATGAAGCTGGAATCGCTAGTAATCGTAGATCAGATATGCTACGGTGAATACGTTCCCGGGTCTTGTACTCACCGCCCGTCACACCATGGGAGTTGAATTCACCCGAAGCCGGAATACTAAACTAGTTACCGACCACGGTGGGTTCAGCGACTGGGGTGAAGTCGTAACAAGGTAACCGTAGGAGAACCTGCGGTTGGATCACCTCCTTTCTAGAGTATAGGGGCACTATCTCACAATGGTGCTCCGGCGAGCATTTGTCTAAGGAAGCTTATTTAGTTTTGAGAGATTGAAGAAGATAGAGGGGCTTATAGCTCAGGTGGTTAGAGCGTACCCCTGATAAGGGTAAGGTCAGAGGTTCGAGTCCTCTTAAGCCCACCATGGGGAATTAGCTCAGCTGGGAGAGCGCCTGCTTTGCACGCAGGAGGTCAGCGGTTCGATCCCGCTATTCTCCACCATTTTTTAAGAGATGGTGAAAGATTGCCAAGAGACATTGTTAGTGAGAATGAGGACACAACGTCTAATATAAGAACAATTTGGATTGTTTTTATATTAGACTTTTTAGTCTAAAGTTATTTAATTTATTATTGTCAAAGTCAACAAAACGCAAAAAAAACAATTTACAACTTGTTAGATGTTTTACATTTAATAAGGGAGTGAAATGTGCATTAGAATACAAATAGGTAAGCTATTAAGAGCGAATGGTGGATGCCTAGGCTGTAAGAGGCGATGAAGGACGTACTAGACTGCGAAAAGTTGCGGGGAGCTGTCAAGAAGCTTTGATCCGCAAATATCCGAATGGGGCAACCCAGCTGGCAGTAATGCTAGTTACCCTGCGGGGAGCGAACCTGGTGAAGTGAAACATCTCAGTAGCCAGAGGAAGAGAAATCAAATAGAGATTCCGATAGTAGCGGCGAGCGAACTTGGAAGAGGGCAAACCAGATGCTTGCATCTGGGGTTGTAGGACTGCGTTATAGAATCTTGATGCGTAGTAGAGTAACCTGGAAAGGTTAACCATAGCGGGTGATAGTCCCATATACGAAACGTTAATAGATCTTAGCAGTATCCTGAGTAGGGCGGAACACGTGGTATTCTGTCTGAAGCCGGGAGGACCACCTCCCAACCCTAAATACTACTTACAGACCGATAGTGAACCAGTACCGTGAGGGAAAGGTGAAAAGAACCCCAGTGAGGGGAGTGAAATAGAACCTGAAACCATTTGCTTACAATCATTCAGAGCCCTATGATTTATCAGGGTGATGGACTGCCTTTTGCATAATGAGCCTGCGAGTTGTGGTATCTGGCGAGGTTAAGAAAACTCGGAGCCGTAGCGAAAGCGAGTCTTAATAGGGCGAATTAGTCAGATGCTGCAGACCCGAAGCGAAGTGATCTATCCATGAGCAGGTTGAAGCTGGTGTAAGAGCTAGTGGAGGACCGAACTCATTGACGTTGAAAAGTCTCGGGATGACTTGTGGATAGGGGTGAAAGGCCAATCAAACTTCGTGATAGCTGGTTCTCTCCGAAATATATTTAGGTATAGCGTCATGTTGTAGTATACGGGGGTAGAGCACTGATTGGGCTAGGGCCTATACCAAGGTACCAAACCCTGTCAAACTCCGAATACCGTATATGTAATCATGGCAGTCAGGCGGCGGGTGATAAAATGCGTCGTCAAGAGGGGAACAACCCAGACTACCAGCTAAGGTCCCAAAGTGATAACTCAGTGGAAAACGATGTGGAGTTGCTCAAACAACCAGGAGGTTGGCTTAGAAGCAGCCATCCTTTAAAGAAAGCGTAACAGCTCACTGGTCTAGCGATTCTGCGCGGAAAATATAACGGGGCTAAAGTTATCCACCGAAGCTGTAGATTCTACTTTTAGTAGAGTGGTAGGAGAGCGTTCTAGTCAGCATTGAAGGTGTACCGGTAAGGAGCGCTGGAGCGGCTAGAAGTGAGTATGCAGGCATGAGTAGCGATAAAACAGGTGAGAATCCTGTTCGCCGAAAACCCAAGGTTTCCTACGCGATGTTCGTCATCGTAGGGTTAGTCGGGACCTAAGTCGAGTCCGAAAGGGGTAGACGATGGAAAGTTGGTTAATATTCCAACACCAATAATAGAGCGCGATGGAAGGACGCTTAGGGCTAAACGAGGCAACTGATGGAATAGTTGTTCGAAGGGCGTAGATTAGATTACAGGCAAATCCGTAATCTTTTATTCGAGACCCGACAGGCACTTGATACTCTTCGGAGTGGATGGTGAATCGTTGATGCCGTCGAGCCAAGAAAAGTTTCTAAGTATATCTGTTATTGCTCGTACCGTAAACCGACACAGGTGGGTGAGATGAGTATTCTAAGGCGCGTGGAAGAAATCTGGTTAAGGAACTCTGCAAAATAGCACCGTATCTTCGGTATAAGGTGTGCCTCCTTCTGTATATGGACTTGCTCCAAAAAGCGGAAAAGGTTGCAACAAAGAGTCCCTCCCGACTGTTTACCAAAAACACAGCACTCTGCTAACTCGTAAGAGGATGTATAGGGTGTGACGCCTGCCCGGTGCTGGAAGGTTAATTGATGGTGTTAGCGCAAGCGAAGCTCTTGATCGAAGCCCCAGTAAACGGCGGCCGTAACTATAACGGTCCTAAGGTAGCGAAATTCCTTGTCGATTAAATATCGACCTGCATGAATGGCGTAACGAGATGGGAGCTGTCTCGACCAGAAATCCAGTGAAATTGTAGTGGAGGTGAAAATTCCTCCTACCCGCGGCAAGACGGAAAGACCCCGTGGACCTTTACTATAGCTTGACACTGCTGTTGGGATAAAGATGTGCAGGATAGGTGGGAGGCTTTGAGAGTATGACGCCAGTTGTACTTGAGCCATTGTTGAGATACCACTCTTCTTTATTCTGATAGCTAACTGGGACATATTATCTATGTTCAGGACAATGTCTGGTGGGTAGTTTGACTGGGGCGGTCGCCTCCTAAAAAGTAACGGAGGCTTACAAAGGTTGGCTCAGAACGGTTGGAAATCGTTCGTAGAGTATAATGGTACAAGCCAGCTT
>Ga0074199_1002635_pt1 | contig 10216 bp, 5 predicted proteins | sample EPASupsiteSAE347_FD_64528 | JGI IMG/M metagenome (GOLD analysis project Ga0074199, IMG submission 64528) | Bioremediated contaminated groundwater from EPA Superfund site, New Mexico - Sample SAE3-47 | ecosystem: Environmental > Aquatic > Deep subsurface > Groundwater > Contaminated ...
GCCCAGTACACTCGTCAATAAATATCCGGCGTCTCCGACTAAGTAACGGCCGGGTTCGAGATACAAGGCCGGATTGCCCAGCGACAGGCTGTTCATTTTGGATTTAAATATCTTTAGACATTCGGCGCCAACATGCTGAATATCAAGTTCATGCCCGTCCTCGAAATATGGAATTCCCAGGCCGCCGCCCATATCGATAAATTCGAAAGTGATCCCGAGTTTGTGACTGATTCCGCCCAAAATATCCAGCAATAATTCCAGCATTCGCGGGAAGTGATCTTTATCCAGCACACCGGAACCGGTCATCATGTGAGCGCCAAAACGCTTTATACCGGCCTGTCGGGCTTTGTCGTAAGCGATCCAGGCTTTCTCATGGGGAATACCGAATTTGGCCCGATCTCCGCCGGTATTGATCTGCTCGAATTTACCTCTGCCCTTCCCCGGATTGATCCGGTAACTAATCAGTTCCGGGCGGCCGAGTCTCAGTAAGCGCTCCAGTGAATTGATGTCATCGAGGTTAATAGTGACACCGGCCGATAATGCGGCCGCCAGATCTTCGCGACTTTCGTAATTGCCTGTATAGAAAATATGTTCAGGCGGAATGCCAGCCTTGAGCGCGATCTCCAGCTCGCCGGGACTGACACAGTCGCTTCCGAAACCACACTCACTTAATAGACGGACAATGGCCGGATGCGAATTGGCCTTCATGGCATAATAGAAACCGGTCGTAATTTCGGATGATTGGAACGCATTTTTCAATCGATTGGCGTTTGCCCTGATTCGTTCGAAATCATAGACATACAGCGGAGTTCCGAAATTCCCGGCCAACTCTTTGACATCCAAACCACAAATCTGCATTAAAAGTACCTTATCTCGTTATAAATATAGTTTTATTTTCTGGGCGACCTTCAATCCGACGCCTTTGACATTTACCAGGTCATCGGTTTTGGCAGCCCGGATATTGGCGATTGTTTTAAATTGGATCAGCAAGGCCTTTTTGACGGTTCCGCTCAAACCGGGAATCGTATCGAGGCGAGTTGAAATGGCGCCTTTATTCCGCAATTTCCGATGATAGGTAATGGCAAAACGGTGAGCTTCGTCCCGGATTCGGCGCAACAGATTCAAAGCGGCACTGTCACGCGCTAAAAGTAATGGGTCTTCCTGATGTGGAATATACAATTCCTCCAGCCGTTTGGCCAGTCCGACCAGCGGAATCGCGGCCAAATTTAATGCCTGCATGACATTCATGGCAGACGACAACTGACCCTTGCCGCCATCGACGAGAATTAAATCCGGCATTGGTTTCTCTTCCTGAATCAGACGCGAATAGCGCCTTCGGACGACCTCTGCCATCATGGCGAAATCGTCACTGCCGGTTACTGTTTTAATCTTAAACCGTCGATATTCACTGTTTTTGGCCTGGGCATTAATAAATGTAATCATAGAACCGACGGCAAATTTACCCCGGATATTAGATATATCAAAAGCCTCAATCCGTCGCGGTAATTCACTGAGTCCGAGTTCTTTTTGCAGACTCTGCAAAGACTTTGGAATAAAATCGACCTTCTGGCTTTGTTTTAATTGTAATTCACCGATCTGTAATTCGGCATTGCGTAAAGCCATCTTCATTAAGCGGGCTTTATCACCCCGGACAGGTTGTGCTATTTCGACTCGCGAGCCTTTTTGGGTTGTAAGCCAGCTTTCCAAAATCTTTTGTTCTTCCGGCAGGTAATTCACCAGTACCTCTGACGGAATACCGGTCACATTGCCGTAATAACGCAGGATCAGATCGCGAATAATTCCGGGATAATCGTAATTTTCACTGCCAGCCAGAAAGAAAGAATCGCGTCCGACCAATTTGCCCTGCCTGATCCGGAAAATGACTGCACAGCAATTCTCCGCCTCCTTCAGAATCGCGACCAGATCGCGGTCGACACAATCATTCAACTCGACCGCCTGGCGGTTTGAATAATTCTTCAGGACGGAGATTTTATCACGATAAGCCGCGGCGTCTTCAAACTGAGTATTTGCCGACGCGTTATTCATTTTCTCCCGAAAATACGCGATAGCCTCTTCGGTCCGCCCATTCAGAAAGGCCACGACCTGGCTAATCATCCGGTCATATTCATCACCCGAGACATGACCCTGGCACGGCCCCTCGCATTTTTTGATATGATAATCCAGGCAAATCTTGATCTGACCAGCGGCTATTGTTTTTTCATTCAACCGATGATGGCAACTGCGGATGGGGAAAATGTTCTTGACGATTTCGATCGTTTCGCGGACGAGTCGGCTATCAGTATACGGCCCGAAATATTTTGACCCGTCACGGATGACGGTGCGGGTAATAAAAACCTGCGGAAAAGGTTCATTGGTGATACGGACATACGGATAGGACTTATCGTCCCGGAAAAAGATGTTATACTTCGGACGGTGCGTTTTAATCAGCGTATTTTCCAGAATCAGGGCTTCGATCTCGGAATTCGTTACGATGAATTCCACTTCAGCAATATGACTGATCAAAGCGGCTGTCTTCGGTTCTTTATAACCATTCACAAAGTATGATTTGACCCGGTTACGGATATTTTTTGCTTTTCCGATATAGATTATTTTACCGGCAGAATTATGATAAATGTAACAGCCCGGGTCAGTCGGAGCGGTTCGGATTTTCTGTAGCAATTTTTCCGGAAAATGACGCTCAGGCATTAATTACGATCCGATCTAATATTCAAGGTTGTATAAAAGGCTGACGATCGCGTCCTGCGCCTCATTAATTGCGCTGGTCGGAGTCGGATAATGATTGGCAATAATCGAGAAAATGTATTCGCGTCCGTTTTTGGCTTTGACGTACCCGGATAATGCCCGGACTTTGTCGACGTATCCGGTCTTGGCGAAAACATGTCCGGCCGCGTTGGAGCCCTTTAATCGGCTTTTAACCGTCCCGTCAACTCCCATAATCGGTAATGAATCGAAAAAATAACCATAATTCGGATAATTCCGGATTGCCCTTAAAATCGTAGCAACCTGGAATGGCGAGACGAGATTATGCCGTGACAGACCGGAACCATCTACGATAAACATCCGGCTGGTATCGATTCCGATACTGCCAAACCATTCGCGTTCAACGGCGATTCCAGCAGTCGTGCTGCCGTTTTGTTTGAACACGACTCCCAATGATTTTTGCATTTGCTCGGCATATAGATTATGACTGATTTTGTTGATGGTCTTAATGATGACCGGCAATTTAACTGACTGATGTTCAGCGACTAATGTCAATCGCTGATAGTCGGGCACAAAATCCTTAAGATCGTCAATGTCACAGGCTTCACCGCCACTAATGCCCATTTTGTTCAATGTCTCTTTGAGGACAGTGCAGGCAAACATTGTCGGATTATCCAGCGCAATACTATCATTATATGGATCGGCATCGACCGGAATCTGACCGAATATCCGGATTTTATTGGTTCCGGGTACGCGGGAAAAATCGATATTACGCTTTTGCCCGGCGGGAACAGTCATGACCTCATTATTAATCCCGACGTAACTCGTTTGTGGATTTATTTCGATTGTTGCCAGTTCGCCGGGATTTATGCCCGATCGGCAAATAATATCGATACAGTTATCGTTGAAAGTCAATCCGCCGGTTGGTGCGGCATAATAATATGAAAGATCGTCCCAGGCCCAACCGTACCCCAAACCACAATCGTCGAAAATATTATCATCGCCGATAATTTTTCCGGCAATGTAGTGAATATTGAGTGAATCCAGAGCTGTAGTCCATTCCTGGAAAACCGCCAGGACATTGTCATCATAAAACCGGCCGGATATAGTTGGATCGCCGGAACCTCTGATAAGCAAATTTCCGAATAAAGTATCGTTTGTTATCTGTCCGTCGATATATAAACTAGTTTTGAAATTAAAATTAGAGTCAAGTAAAGCCATTGCCGTGGTCGTCGTGAATAGTTTCATATTGCTGGCCGGCATGAAAAGTCGATGCGGATTGCAGGCATAAAGCACCTTTCGGGTGGCGGGCTCTTCAATGTAAATGCCAAAAAAACCAGCCTGAAACTGAGGCGCATCGATTAATTCATCGATCTGTGACCGAAATTCCCGGATCGTTTTGTTGTACACCGGGTATTTGTAATTGGAAAATGCTTCCGGTGTAGTCGGACTTACAATAAAACTTTGTGAACATCCGGAAAGAAATACGGCTGTAATGACGAATGTCAGAATCGGATAATTCAATTTTTTCATATGTTGGACTCGATTTTAAATTAAACGGAAAATGCCCGCTAAATTAGTCATTCCGGCAGCGATAATCAATTTTCCCGAGTCGATCAATTGATTACTTGTATTAAAATTCGGCTTCTCCCCTGTTGTTTCTTTCTTTGCCGGGTTCTGCCTGACAAATTCCGTTTTTATCGACTAATTTGTTTAACAATTTGCAGTGTAGCGCAATGAAAGTCCGGCAGGTGCCGGAACCATCAGCCAGTTTTTCCGGAAATTCAGCATATTCACAATCTAAGTCACAATATTTCATTCTTTCATCCTTTAAACTCCTGGGAATTTAAAATGAAAAACGGGCAGAATCAAACCGACAGTTCGTCCTACCCGTTTTCGATGATCGATCGTTTATTTTATCAAGGAGATATCGAAATCTTCAGGTCGACCGATCGGGCGCATATCGATCTTGTGCTTGCGGATAGCACGCTTGAGTGACATCTGCTCGAAAAACAGGTAAATGATCGGAACGAGGATCAGGGTAAAAACTGTAGCGAAGGTCAGTCCGCCAATAACTGCCCGCCCTAACGGGACCCAGATTTCAGCTCCTGAACCAAGATTCAGTGAGAGCGGTAACATTCCGAAAATCGTCGTCAAGGCTGTCATTAAAACCGGCCGCATGCGCCGTTTACCACTGACAAGGATCGCAACCCATAGATCCATACCGTGTTTTTCGCGCATCTGATTGATATAATCGACCAGAACAATGCCGTTGTTAACAACGACACCGACCAATAAAACACATCCGATCAGTCCGGTAACACTCATTGTTGTGCCAGTTATAAACATCATCCAGATTGCGCCAATCATTGCCAATGGAACCGTGAACATGATAATGAATGGATCAAGCAAGGATTCGAACTGAGATGCCATCACCATGTAAACAAGAAAGATGGCTACGAGTATGGCGATTCCCAAATACATAAATGATTCCTGCTGGCTTTCAGCTGTTCCACCGATTTCCCAGTGAAAATCAGAGGGAAAGGGGATTTTCTTCATTTCCGCATTGATACTCTGAGTGACGCTCTGTAAGTCACGCCCACTGACTGAACAACTGACAGAAATCATCCGCTCCTGGTCTTCGCGGACAATGCTTTCCGAAGCCTGGCCCGGAGTAATAGAGGCGACATTTTTAACGGGGATTTGAGCTCCCGTTGCAGATGTTAAATATATATTTTCCAGATCGGTTTTAGATTGACGGGCAGATTCATCCAATTGCACCAGTACTTCATATTCCTGCCCACCTTCTCTGAATTGAGTCGCTACCTTTCCCTTGATGTCGGTTTCAATAGTCGATGCGACCTGGTATACCGATAATCCCAAAGCCGATATCCGGTCACGGTCCAGAATGATCTGATACTCCGGTTTAGGTTGGCTGAAACTTTTTTGAACATCGACAACGCCATCGACTTTTGATATTTGTTCGGCAACTTTGTCAGCCAGCGCCATTGAGACATTGCGATCGTATCCGAAAATCTTGATCTCAATATCACCACCGGATCCGAACATCATATTACCTTCCGAAATCCGGATGGTGGCACCCGGAATTTTATCAAATCGTTTACGCAAGGCTTTTTCGATTTCGGCTATATTACGCTTGCGATTTTTAACGTCTGGCAGATTGATCGAAATACTACCTTTATTTGTCGAACTTGAACCGAAAACTGCCCCGATACCGGAACTTGTTCCGAAATCGGCTTGGATGTTAATTGCTTCCGGCACTTCCTGGCGGATAATTTCTTCAATCTCGCGGAACGTCTTATCAGTCGATGTCAAAGAGGCACCGGTCTCACGTTCGACATTAATGGTCATATAGGATTGATCGGTTCTGGAGATGAACTCCCCTCCGATTTTGGGATAAATCATGACTGTTGCGACGCTTAATATTATCAATCCAAATAAAAAGACCTTTTTATGGCCCAGAAAATAATCCAGCACTTTGACATAGATATTTTCCAATTTTATGACGGCATTCCCGAAAGAGCGATCCATTTTCGCCATTATTTTGGATTTGTACTGTTTTTCTTTATTAAGCATACGTGACGACATGAGTGGAATTAACGTAAGCGCCACCAACAATGATGCCGATAACGAAACCACAATCGTCACGACCATGTCCTTAAACATTACTCCCGCAATTCCCGGCACAAACAGAACCGGAACAAAAATGGCAATGGTCGTCAATGTCGAGGCCGTAATTGCCATCGATACTTCGGCAGTACCTTCGTCGGCCGCAATGCGGATCGGTTCGTCATTTTCATGGTGACGATAGATATTTTCAAGCACTACAATTGCATTATCGACTAACATACCGATCGCTAATGCCAGACCGGCCATTGAGATGATGTTCAGTGAGAGTTTCATTTCGTACATCACAAAAAATGTGACGATGACAGAGATCGGAATTGAAATCGCGGCGATGAATGAACTCGTAAAGCGTCGCAGAAAAAAGAACAACACAATGAAACACATCAAAATTGCCTGCCAGGCTGTGCTGGTTAAATTCTTAAGCGAGCGTGTAATGAACTCTGAAGAATCAAAGATCATATCAAATTTTACACCCTGACCGATTTTTTCCGCGATAATCGGCAATTCTTTTCGGACGGCTTTTGCGGTCTGAACAGTATTGGCGTCCGACTGTTTCTGGATGTACATAACCATGGCGTTTTCACCGTTGTTCCGAACGACTTGCACCTGATCCTTAAAGCCATCGATAACGCGGGCAATATTTTTTAAATAAACCGGATTCCCGGCTTTGACACCAATGACGGTGTTTTCAATTTGAGCCACGGAAGTATATTCACCATAGGTGCGAACTGTAAATTCGCGGAATTCATCATTAATAATACCACCCGGTATCTGAAGGTTCTCAATTCCGAGTGTTTGAACGAGTTGATTGACGGAAATTCCCTGAGCGGCTATTTTATTGGGATCGACAAGGATTTTAATCTGGCGTTCCATCCCTCCGGCAGTGCTGGCCGATGCGACTCCGTTAATTCGCTCCAGTCGCGGTTCGATCTGTTCGGTTGCCAGGGTACGTAATTCCGCCATTCCCAGTTTATCGGAGCTCAAGGCGATGAACTGAATTGGTTGCATTGACGGATCAAAGGCAAAAGTCGTCGGATCACTGGCTTCGTCCGGTAAATAATCTCGCACCATATCGATGTTTTTACGGACATCGATTTCAGCCTGGTTCATATCGGTGCCCCAGTCAAATTCAACAATCAGCGCCGCAACTCCCGAGTATGAATACGAAGAAAGTGTCTTAATATTTTTGGTTGAAATGACGGCTTTCTCCAGCGGTCGGGTCAATGAATTTTCAATATCTTCCGGACCGACACCGGTATAATTACTAAAAACGGCAATGATTGGCAGAGTAATATTCGGATACAGATCGATTTTCAGACCGGTTAATCCAAAAATACCGGCTCCGATCATGATTAAATAAATCATCGTGACCGTTATTCCACGTCTGATAGACAGGTTGGATAATCTCATAAGCCGCTCCTGTTCGCCACGACCTCAACTTTAGAAGAATCCAGGAGATTATGTTGTCCGGTGGTTACGAGCAATTCGTCGGAGTCTAATCCCTGCAGGATTTCGACAGCATTTCCGTCAACAATTCCAATTATGACGTCTCTCTTAAGGACTATACTATCCTGAACGACGAAAACGTATTTATCAATTTTTACAATGCTGTTGGTTAATTCTCCACCTTGATATTCCAATCTTGTGTTTTCGAGAATTGCATATTTTGGAATTAGTAACGCTTGCTCATGCCGATCCACGACAATCTCAACTTTGGCAAACATCCCGGGCCGTAATTTTAAATCCGGATTATCGATTATTACTTCGGCACCGATCGTTCGGGTGAATGAATTTAATGTCGGATTGACCTTTGATATTTTACCATTGAATATTTCATCCGGAAATGCTTCGACGCGGATATGCGCCTTTTGCCCGGTTCTGATCAGACCAATCTGATTTTCAACGACCTCGATCTGGATTTTGACCTGATCCATTTTAACAATTGAAAAGATTGGAATTGCCGGCGAAGCCTGATCGCCCTGTTCCAGCAATCTGGCTGAAACGACACCGGAGATCGGCGCAGTGATATAACTGTCTTCCATCTGATTCCTGGCAGTCGCCAGCACGGCTTCCAGCTGTTTGACGGCTGATTTCGCGGCTTCCATTTGAACACTAACTCCATCCAGTTGGGCTTTACTGACAGCGTTTTCCTTATAAAGACGGCTGATCCGGTTCCACTCAACATTAACATTGTTATATTGAGCGCGGGCGGATTCCAGGCCGGCTTCAGCCTGAATTACAGCCTGGCGGATTTTTTCACTATCGACAATCGCCAGGACCTGTTTCTTCTTGACAATATCACCGACGTCTGTTTTCATACTAATGATTCTGGTCGGTACGGTCGAATATACTTTTACTTCCTGGGAAGCCGTGATATTTCCCAGGAAATCTATTTTCGATTCAATCGATCCGGTAGTTACCCTGGATACTTCTACAGGAACTTTCGCGACAACGTCGGTTTTGGTTTCTTTTTTAGACTTGCCGCAGGCGCCGAACATTATGATTAAACTTAAAATTGTCGCCGATGTTATTTTTAAATATTTCGACATCTTTATCTCCTATTCACTATAACTGGTTAATGGCTTTTTTCAGATTCGCTAATGCTACGTTGTACTTATACAGCGATTCCTGGTAATTCATTTTGGCCTGATTAAGGGCTACATTAGCATTCAGTACATCCAGCTGGGTGCTGGAACCTTCGGAATACATCAATTCCGCTAATCGTAAAGCCTCTTCGGCCAAGCTGATCGTTTTCGCCTGAGTAATCACATTCTCGTCGGCTTCCTTAGCGATAAAAAAGGCAGACTTGACTTCTAATTTGATCCCGTTTATAGCAGATTCGGCCTGATAACCGGTTTCTTTAACAGCGATTTTGGCCTGCTGGACTTTGGCACTTGTACCGAATCCCGAGAAAATCGGCACGCTTAAGCTGACCGATGAATTGAAGGATTTATGAAAGTCATCATTTGCGAATTTAAAATCGTCCCTAAGACCTTGATATTGATATGATGTGCCCACAATCAGTGACGGTAAATATTTGGCTTTTGATAAAGAAACTTCCTTTTTAGCCAGATTCATCTGGCCTTTAAGCATAGCCATTTCCGGCCGATCCTGCATAGATATCCCGATCAGTTCATCAAGCGACATTTTAATTAGATCGGATTCAGCATATTGTAATTTTTCGATATAATTAATATCGGTATCGTCACCCATTCCCAAAATCATTCTCAAACCTGATTCTGCTAATCTCACAGCGTTATTGGCAGAAACAACCATCGGTTTAAAATTGGCTACCTGGACCTCAGCCCGCAGAACATCAAAACGGGAGGCTTTTCCGACGTCGAAGAATTTCTGAACCTGGGCCAGATTCTGCTCGGCTGAATGTAGACCTTCTTCGACGACTTCACTGGCAGAACTGGCGAAAAGGACGCCATAATAAGCATCGGTTACTTCACCTAATACTTTTTGTTCAGTAGCCTTCAATTGAGATTTGGTGATATTTGCTCCGATTTTAGACATTATATAGGCATTCCTTATAATACCGCCAGTATAAATGGGTTGAGATAGTTCCAGGCCATATACTATTGTATTTTCCGAACCCATTTGAAATTCTTGTACTGTGCCATTAAAATTAATAACAATCCAGGGTAATTCCCAGGCATGCTGGAATTGAGAAAAGCCGCTAAGCGTCGGCATAAAACCGCTTCGGGCTTCCTTTATGCTGGTCTTTGATTTTAACACGGCCTCGCGTGCCAATTTGACGGTAGGATTTTTTTCGAGGGCAATCTCACGGGCAGTATTTAAATCAAGGTCTAAAGTTTCAGCCTGAATATTGCAGGCAATGAGA
>Ga0074199_1002636_pt1 | contig 10214 bp, 12 predicted proteins | sample EPASupsiteSAE347_FD_64528 | JGI IMG/M metagenome (GOLD analysis project Ga0074199, IMG submission 64528) | Bioremediated contaminated groundwater from EPA Superfund site, New Mexico - Sample SAE3-47 | ecosystem: Environmental > Aquatic > Deep subsurface > Groundwater > Contaminated ...
GTACCTGTAATCAATAGTACCATGACAGGTAATTTTTGGATCAATACTACGTGGACAGCGGGCGCGGGTAATGTAACAGATGGATTCAATATATCTTTCAATAACGGAACATGGTATAACACTTCTATAAATTATACTTACAATTCATTGTCGGCTCACTCCTGGCAAAATGTAACGGTGTGGGCGTGGAATAGTAGCGTTGGGAACTTAAGCTCGACTTCAATGAATAATAACACAAGAGTACCCAACAACCCTATAACAGTAGGTAATGTCAGTGCAACCTATAGTCTTACCGAAGGTCAAACACTCAATGTCTCAGCTAATTACAGTGATCTGGATAGCGATACTGGTACATTCGCAACCAATGCCACAAAGGGCACGTTCAACACCACTACAGGCATATTGAACTGGGTTACCGCTTCTGGCGATGCTGGCACGTACAACTGGCAAATCAATATCACTGACGGTTATGGTTCTGTCAATATGTCGAACTTCACAGTCACAGTAACAGCCGCGGCGGCTTCAAGTACAACTTCGACATCAACCGCTTCCAGCACTTCCAGCACTGGCGGTGGCGCTACATTTGTTGACAGCTCAGGCAATGTTCTTACCTCACAAGACTTCAAACAATACACAGCGCGCGTAATGCTTAAGGGGGACAATGCAAGGATCGAGATGCCTGGAAACGCCAAGACTGGAGAAGTGCCTCCAGTGACGGCACTCAATCTATATTTCCAATCCACATATAGTGGTGAATATACAATCCAACTAGCCACATATACCACCTATTCCCCCGCGTTGAACAAGGCTAAATTATATTTCTCTCTCGCGCCCGGTTTCAATCTAAAATCTGGTTCCACTATAGAAATTCCTTCAACCAGCCCTATCGAAGTCTATCAACTCTATGGAAAGGATTGGAAAAACCTCAAAACAACAGCGGATAAAGGCATATACAAAGTCTCTATTACCAGCTTTGGAATATTCGCGATCAAAGACTCTATGGGTTCGGTTTCTAATGTAGTCCAAGCAAAACAATCCGCGGGACCAATCAACATTGTTGATTACGAAAAAATTCAAAATAAACTCAACAATCTCTCAACCGTGGACTACATCATAGTTGCGGCTATCATCCTTATCCTGTTCCTGTTTTTTGGAGGTGGCAAAGATAAGAAGCCAGTGAAATCTCCAACTTACTAAAATCCATAAGTATATAAACTAAAAAGTTTTACCTGTCATACAATGGAATCAGAAGGCGTAACCACAAAAACAATACGGGATATTAATGAAGATATTTACCAGAAAATCAGGGGCAAATGCACGGAGCTAAAATTGAACATGGGAACAGTAACGACAGAGGCGTTTAAGCTATGGCTGGAAAAGGGGTGATGTTGAGATGATCGGTACACAGGAAATAATTCTTATAGTTCTGGTTGTTATATTGTTTTTCGGCGCAAACAAAATACCAGAACTGGCGAGATCCGTGGGATCAGCTTTAGGAGAATTCAAAAAAGCAAGAATAGAATCTGAAAAGGAGCTTAAAAATGAAAGACTCACAAATTAGTGATTTGCAAAAGCAAATAAATGATCTAAAACTGGAACTGGATAAATACATAAAATCTGGTTTCTGGTCAAGAAGAGATGTAGTTAAAGGGGGGTTCGGTCTATTGGGATTAGCTGCTCTGGCGGGTGTGGCAAAAGGAGACACACAAATAACTGACACTGCTATAAGCATCGGAAGCGTCACTGTAGAAACAACTGCGGGATCTCAGGCTAAAGTGGATACACATGCAGCTTTAAATGTAGCGGCAGGAGTTCACCCCAATGCTAACACTCATATAAATGCAGCATCACCACACAGTGCACATCTTATAGCCGCAGTTGGCACTTTACCAGCTACTGTAACAAACTATGCTATTGCTCACGGTCTCGGAAGGACTCCAAAAGATGTCTTGTGGGCTACTGATAACGGCGCTACTGTAATGCATGGGAAATATAATACAGATGGGACTAAACAAGTCGGTGTCGGTGCAGGCGCATGGACCGGCAGGATAAATTACGCAAATACGGCATGGGATGCGACTAATTTTTACACCACCACAGCCGAAGGACTTTCGGGATGGTATATTGTAATAGGGTGATATAGGGTGATATAATGACAAAATTTTGGAAAGGAAAAATAGGAACTCGTAAAGAAGGGCACTATGGTATGATGGCAGATACAGGTAATGTGCCAGATGCAGATGAAATTTCAGAATTAGAGTACAATGCGTGGAGATCGTTACAACCAAAAATTATACCAAGAGATTGGAAAGCAGAATTAGCAGCAGCAAATAATCTCGAACAGAGGGTAACAATATTGGAGCAATTTCTTGGTTTAAAATGAAAAGGAAGATTCTTTTTTGTCTAATTATTTTTCTTCTATTTTCGACGGTAGCAGACGCTATCAGAATCAATAACAACGGCAGCAATGTAACCAGATTCAAACCCAGTGGCACAGACGGCTGGATAACTTTAGCCAATGGTAGTTTTAGTTATCTCAATATAAGCTCCACGTATTTATCTATTAACAGTACATATAAATTTAACTCCTCAGCTAATACAACCATCAGTAATATAACCCATGCAAATGATAAACTCAATTTTACTGCAAGTGCCACATCTGGAACTTTAAATCTATTGCTCGTAATGTCGAATAATAGCTATTCTTACGTACTCTTGATAGATAATGTTTTTAGTCAAAGAACAGTGTCAAATTCTACGGGTTATGTGATATTTAATTATTCAGGCTGGTCCCAGCACAATTTTTATGTCAGGGGCAACAGTGCGCCAGTCATCACCGATGTAACACTGAGCCCGTCTAACGCAACGATTACTTCTAATTTGACTGTATCAACAAATGCTACAGATGAAAATGGAGACCCCCTGACGTATTATTATCGATGGTACAAGAACGGTGTTCTCAATACTTCTTGGAACGACTCGACTTATGTAAACTACACCAATAATTTTACAACTGACGACTCCATTTACGTCAAAGGATATGTCTCAGACAGCTATGAGAACAGTTCAGAGATGCAGTCCAACACTGTTCTCATCGGCTCAGGCAACTCAGCTCCTACTCTTCCAGGAATCACTCTCAATCCATCCACCAAGAAATACAACAAATCAATATACGTGAACACCACCGCGAATATCACTGATACAGAGTCGTCGGAAGTCCGTCTCCAGGTCTACTGGTATAACGCATCAGTCAAGACATGGCTTGGGAATAGTAGCTGGTTTGTCCCGCCCAATAACGCGTCAGTGAATATCACAATCCCCTGGAGCGATGGTCTCACCCATACGATCTACGCTCAGGCTGAGGATAGTGGAAATGCTCTCGGTCAAAACAATTTAACAAGCGGTGAAGCAACCGCTACCTTTACAAGCAATATCACGGTTCCCAACGTCACATCCTCCTCTATCAGTGCAACATCCATCACAGTAGGTAATTACGTCACGATTACAGCAATTATGGATGGAATCGGAGCAAACATTTCTTCAGCCTCAGTACAGGTAGAACGACCAGATGCCACTACCGCAAGCTGGGCTATGACATGCACGGTCAGCGATAGCGATAGTGAAAACTCAACATGCACAAAGACTTATACCTCAACCTCTGATGTGGGCACTTACTATGTGAGATTTATCAATGTCACTGACGACAGCGATAATACTGGATCGTATTCAAGTTCCCTGAGTTTCAACGCCAACGCTGCGACTACCAGCACCAGCAGCGGCGGAGGAGGTGGCGCTGGCGGGTATATTGTTCCCACGCCTACACCAGAACAAGCCAATATTTCTATACTTCCCCCATTGCTCAAATTCGTGAACGTGACCGATGTCAGGGGTGCGGAGGAATTGGAAGCGATAGGAAAATGCTTATCGGAATCTCTGTTATTGAGTTCATCCTGTTCAGGCGGCAGTATTTCAATTGTTACCAACCCGGTGAACTGGTGGACGCTGGTAGGAGCTTATCTCTTTTCAGTGCTGACTCTATTTTTTGTATCAATAGTGGAAGACAGAAAAAAGGCATTGAGGGACTTCCTATTATATGGAACGATCACAGTAGCGATAGTCGAAGGTCTTACCCTTGTCGGCTTCAATATGTTCGTGATCAACTATGCTGCTCAAAGCTCCTTACCATTCTATATGTTCCTATCATTTGCTACCTGGGGAATGTTCATAACCGTAATCGGGGACGATTATTTCACGCCGAAAAGCAAAAAACGTATGAACGGATACTTTGGAGGATTTATAGGACATGACTTTGAACGCGCAAAACGCGAGTGGAACGCCTCACTGGTTAAACCTTTCAAGGATTCTGTCTGGAATCCTGTCACAAAAAAATTCGAATGGGTGGAGAAATGGAGATGACCGAAAAGAGTAAGGTGATAACATGAGGCTAATCGAGAACATAAAACGCCATCGGGAGCAACATATTCCACTTGGTCTTAAGTGGAGACTAATCTTATGTCTTATTGTCAGTGCGATCTCTTACGGTCTTATGCATTTTTATTATGAGGTGACAAAACCGCTTGCCTATACTCCATTTTGAGAATTGGATATCTGATCAAAGAGAGTTGGACAGATAGTGATCGACGACCAAATATGCATGGCGAAGGCGGCAAAAGAGTTTAAACTTAGCAGCAGCGTGTTAGAAAGTGCCATTGAGAGCGGTGTAATCAAAGCCGAAAGAAGTACAGGTCGAGTGCATATACTACTATCAAGAAAGGAACTTGAGGGGAAACTGCCTTTCTTAAGGACAGGCTCACGATTCCTGCGCATTTTCAGCGAACAGAAAGAGAGAAAGCCACCTACTCCTGAAAAAACGCCTCTCTACAGCATGGTAGCTCCCAAACCATTGATACCACGATTGGAAAGAAAGGTTGAATTTCCGCTTGATCCTGAGAAGCCTGCTATAATAAAAGTGGAAGGTGCACCTGCGTGGGTGTCTTCTCCATGCATAAACTGTAAACTCAATTGCGATTCTGAAACATGCAATTTGTTAATGAAATGGGCTGTGGAAGTATGATAAATATAACAGGACCACTTTTAGCAAATTCTGCGGGCAGCAGTTCAATGTAAACAAACGGGACAATTCTGGACATACCTATTGTAAAAGTTGTCGCTTTATGCTTTAACCGCAGGATGGAAACTCTTAACTAAGACGCTGATTCAACAAATTATTATAGTGGAAGTAGTATACGCAGAACATTATCCCTCATGATTAAAAAAAATAAATGCTGGAATTGAATCCAGCTTTTCAGATTTTATTACTTCCCTTTTTTAATAACTCTTATCGTATCTGTTCCTTCAAATTGGGTCTCATCTATAAGTTGACCAAGGACTTTTAATTCAAATTGTTGATCTATACCTGTTCCATCATCAACAACATCAGTTGAACCTAGCTGACCGATTACTGTACTTCTGTCGAATTTAACCATCAGGTCTGAAATGCCATCACTATCATAGTCTCCAACTGCTACCGGTGCATTTGGATCTATGGGTACGTTTCCGGATGGAGTTTTTAGAGTTATTGTTGATACAACAATGTTCTTAACATCATAGACTTCTGGAAACTCTATATAGGCTGTTATCCATTCACCATTGCTTTTTAGGTTCAGCGTGTCTGGTTCTATTTGAACATTAGCTGGGGCTAATACATAAAACGGTGGTGGTGGGGGCGTTATTTGAGAAACTTTTGGATTGAACCAGAAGTCAAATCGATTGTCACTATAAAACGGATTCCAATCTACTACATCTCTTGAAGTGAAAGTAGCTGATATCATATTATCTGGATCCGTAATTGTAACAGAATTGGCTGTTACCATGGGTTTTTGAATATGTCGATCATAACCTACTTTTACTCCTGGTTTAAAAATTGGAGAACCTAACAATAGAGGTGACTTAACTGATTTTAGAATACCTTGAAAAGTGTAAGTTTTGCCAATTTCTATATTGGAAGGGTTGGTAGACCAAAATGCTGAAACGCCATCTGTCCCAGTATTCCAATCAGGTACAGGCACCATGGAAACAAATTGTCCTTCTACTAAACGATATTGTTCATAAGCAATTCTAGGTGCTCCCATATTAATATTTACATTATTTACTTCAAATGGAAGAGGTTCCTCAAATTTCAAGGTGAGAGTAACAGTTTGTTCCGTAACTTCATCAGTTAATGTTTCTGGCACAACAGAACGGGATGCGATAAACCTTGGTTTTGAGATTAAAGTATCATCAGAAGTAAAGGCACGAAGAGGCAAATGTTCTGGTTCCAAAAGTTCCAATACGTTAAAATCCCAAGTGTAAATACCCAAAGCTGGTTGAGCCGTAAATATCGAAGGATCATCCGGATTAAATCTCACCAAATTTAAATTGGTTTGTAACTTAACTTTTGGACTGTAAACAGGTAAACCACTATCTGGTGTATTCATCATATTAGTAAACCAACTATTACTCCAAACAATTGGTATATTCTCGATGTTATTTTCATCAGTCCAATAAAAATTAATTTTAGTAAGTTCCACACCTACTTGATTCCCTGTTTGTGCATAGGCTGGCACTACTGAAACTGAAAACATTAATACAATTACAGTAAATGCTAACAGAATTGTCCATTTATTTTTCATATTTCCACCTCATTTAATTGCTTTCTTGACTATTTGCCCTAAAAAGATTAGTCCACCATTGCCATTTGCTCAGACTCCACTCATAGCGTCTAATATTCAAACCACGTTGATTAATAACTAATCATTTAGCGGCAATTTTCATAACATAGAACCTATATATAAGTTTTTCGAAATGATAATATATAGATTTATTATAAAAATAATTATTTCTTCTTGGGTGCCTGAATTTTAGCAGTGCATGACAGGCACCGGCTATCTATCGCCTTTCGAGAGCATGAAAACAAACGTGGATGCAAGCACTACCTCGCAATAGAATTGCGAGGCATCAACGTAAGTGCATGAGGTTTTCTATTTCATATTGATTGTTCGGCTATTTTCAATAGGGGGGGGCACAGAATAGGCATATGAGTAATCGCTATTATGTGCTTCTTTTGTTGAATCATTCTGAATATAAGGTTGGTAAATTACGTATAAAATCAATAGTTTGGCTTTTGAGTTCATACAGAAGGTGTATGATTTCGAACTCTGTTTATACGCAGTTTAAATAAACATTATTATCAGACTAAAATAACGATATATTTATTTTTCATGCTCAACTATCTCATAAAACCTTTTTTGCACCTTTTACATCTAGAGCCTTTGGGCGAATCATGGTTACATTCGTTGAAACCACATTTATCACATACTGTCCAATAACGTCCGCTCGCCTCCACGTCAATTCCACAATTTTTACACTTCGTCATCGATTCACATCCATTATAAATTCTTGAATATAAGCTATTTCCTGATTTTTTATATCAATTTGTTTTTTAAGTTCATCTACTTTTTGTCAAATCGGGCCAAACCCAGCAGCAGAGGCCACAGAGTATGATAAACAAAAGCAACTATTTTTTTAGAATCGAAATTTCCTTCTCTTTTATTTCAATTTCTTTTATAAATTCATCAACATTTTGCCAAATACTGGATAATTCTTCCAAATTTAGAGTTCCATTATCGCGATCAGCATACAGTTGTTCACCAAATTCGGTTATATTATTATCTTTTTTATTTCCGAGGGTATAAAGGTCAATTTTAGATTTACCCTGTTTCGCAGTTTTAGAAATTAGGTCACCCATTTTTGCAAAAAATCCTGGTTTTTTCTCTTTAGAATTTAAAGCTTCTATTTCTTGATTTATTTTATATATTTCTGAATCAATGGCTAAGATGGCGTACCATTTGATTCGTATATCCTGGATTTCGGTGAATTTAGTAACTATGTTAAACTGAACCATTTTTCAAATGCGGTAGACTTAGTTTATACTTCAACAATATCCAATTAAAATGAAATGATCAAGAACTATGGCACTGCATATCGATAAAATTACTAAACAGTCAATGATTTTAGCAATTGTTTTAAAAATAATATAATATTATTTTTTTAAACTGACATTTTTAAATATTTAATAGCCAGTGCTGATATTGTTTTTATTATTTAACTTAATAATTATTCTGAAAAATATCTTAAATTAGAGAACTTGTTCATTTTTTCATAGTCACTAAAATAGTACCTATGTTTTTTGACGATATTATTTGCCTTATCAAAAGTCAACAAAGCTCTATATAATGGTTTTATGGATAAATGTTTCGTTTTAGTAATGAAAAGTCCCGAAATATAGGTATTTATAGTAAGTAACCTCAAATATTGGACAAATATAAAAAGTAAGGCGTAGATATTAAGCACCATGAGGGAGTGCTTAATATGGACTATTTTGTTTCTACCAGTCTTTCGAAACTGGAGAAGATGTTAGAGGAAGAAAAGAATGCGGTAGTAAGGCAGAAACTTCTTGTTGTGTGGCATAAGAAGAGGGGAGCCACTGTAAGATATATCGAGGACATTCTACTGATACCAAAATCTACTGTATCGTATTTGATCCAAAAGTTCAGAAAAGAGGGAATTGAGGGCTTTCAAAGAAAGCCAGGTAGCGGTGGTCGCAATAGATATCTAACAAAAGAGCAAGAAAAAGAGCTAAAGGCCGATCTTAAGAAACAGTCCATGACTACAAAAGAAGTGCTGGTGCGAGTGGCGAGAAAATACAGAAAGCGGTATCATCCAAAATCAATACCTCGGCTATTGAGAAGGCTTGGGCAGTCTCTAATAACACCGAGAAAAAGGCATTACAAGGCAAATATAAGGTCTGGATGGGCATTCAAGGGACATATAAAAAAAAGTTGAAAAATTGGAAAAATGAGGGCTACAAAGTGTTGGCAGAAGATGAAGCAATAATATCGATGAATCCCACTACTGGAAAGTTATGGGCTCCTAAAGGTTCAAAGCCAATACAATATGTCAGCGGAAGCCATCAAAATGTGTACTTCTTTTGTGCTGTATCTGATGATATCAGCTATTGTTCTACTGCTGACTGGATAAATGAAGATACCTTTATCAAATTTTTAAAAAATCTTTTGAAGATATATAAAAAAGTTGTAGTAATAGCAGACAGGGCAACGTATCATGCAAAATCAAAAAAAGTGAAGATGTTTGTTAAGGAGCACAAAGACAACCTTATCGTATGGTTACTGCCAAAAAGATTGCCTGAACTTAACCCAATGGAACAGGGTTGGAGGAGTGCGAGGAAAAATATCACATATAAGCTCTTTAAAAGCAAGAGGAAGTTAGGTTATGCGGTAAAGAGGCATATCCAACGGGAGTTCAGGATGAACTTGGCAAAATTTTGGAGCTAAAGTTTGTCCAAATTTTGCAGTTACTTACTATAGTAGTGAATTTTTCCAGGATGCAGCGCCATGTTTTTAAATTAAATCATGAAAATTAGATTTGTGTGATTTAACAAATGAGTCTCTCGCATTCGAAAATAGATTCATCTATAACATAGTTACTAAAAGTACCGATTTCCAGGATAAACAAAGCATTGAGCAAAGCAGAATATGATAAACTTGAAGACGGTACTTTTTTTGGGAAGATTCCGCAATGCCCTGGTGTTATTGCTTTTGGGAAGACACTTTTCGAATGTCAGATTGAACTTAAGTCAGTGCTTGAGGGTTGGCTTATAGTTAAGATAAGGCATGGCGATATATTGCCAGTGATAGATGGTCTGGATATTAATAAAGGAATTCCAGCAGCTAATGAGGCATTAGCTCATGCCTAAATGGACAGCATGCAAACGTAGAAACTTCATCAAAAAATTAATAAGACTGGGTTTCAGTGCGCCTGAACCAGGCGGGCGTCATTTCTACATGCGATATGGTAATAATGTATTAACAACACCGAATAATTCTGAATACACGGTTCTGCAGCTTAAAATGCTAATGAAAGAGTTAGAGGCATTATGGGGAGAAAGATTCCTCTGGAAGAATGGGAAGAACTCTAAACGGTTTAAGATACTGGAGAATGTGCCCGGGTGATGGCTGGAGAGCGAATAAAGAGTATCCTCTTCATAAACCATGGTAACTCACCCTGTTATGAAGAATTTTGTTTTGGAAACCATGATCAGTAGGCACGTACAACATTCGGAACATTTGATTTATGCTAAATTTACCATTACTTTT
>Ga0074199_1002637_pt1 | contig 10204 bp, 8 predicted proteins | sample EPASupsiteSAE347_FD_64528 | JGI IMG/M metagenome (GOLD analysis project Ga0074199, IMG submission 64528) | Bioremediated contaminated groundwater from EPA Superfund site, New Mexico - Sample SAE3-47 | ecosystem: Environmental > Aquatic > Deep subsurface > Groundwater > Contaminated ...
ATTCGAGCAAGTTCCTATTTATGAACTACTTACGCAAAGTGTTGCCCGGTTTCAAAAGACCGAAAATCGCAACCAATTGCTATTGTTCGACTTATAGCCGGACAGGTATGAGAGACAAACTCAAATAACCAGTATTTATTTCTTAACATTGCCCAATAGAATAAAGCACGGGCTGTCCGGCCGTTACCATCCACAAATGGATGGTCATATGCCAGCCAGAAGTGAAGCAAAATAGCCCGAATAACAGGATGAATAAATCGTTCGCCGGAAGTTCCATTGGCAAAAAGGCACATAGAGGCCATGCGCTTTGCGAGCAAATCAGCGTGGGGTGGAACAAAAACGGTGTCGCCGGTGATATTATCTTGTACGACAATCGATTCGTCCGGCCGGCGTAACCGGCCGGCGGCATCGGGTTTTTCCAGTGTCTGGTCGGTAACACACCGGTGAATCTCAAAAAGCAGGTCAGGATCCAGGGGTTTGTTTTTCCACTCCTGAATTCTTTGCATGGTAAGGAAATTGTTGAGAATCATGCGCTCGCTTTTGTCGCGTGGTTGACGGCCGCTGCGGATCATTTCCTTGGCTGTTTCGCGTGTCGTGGCCGCGCCTTCCAACTGGCTTGATGTGATGGCTTCCTGGATCAATGACCTGACCAAATATTGATTTCTGGAATGGGGGTTAGTGATAGGCTCCGGCATTGCTATGGCGCCTCCGGCGCCAAGATCAGTTTCATGCAGTCCATTAATGACTTCATCTGGGAGAGAATATACAAAATGTTTTTCTTCTCCTTTATCTGTTAATAAGATTTCACGAAGCTGGCTGAGGCGATGAAATTTGATGCCAAGCCATAATTCATTTGATGTCAATTCCCTTGGCGGAGTCATGTGCCGTATGATGTCCCAGTGCTTGTACCCATTTTTGGCGTCGAAATCGTAGGTTGTTTCTAAAATCAACGCTATTCGTTTCGGCGTAGCGGCAAGCTGCATAAGCAACTCGTCGTATTTTGGTGGACTTTGAGGTATTCTCATTTTCCAACTACCAATCCTTGCATGGTTAGTAGCAAATAAAACGAGCAAGCGTCAACTACTAAATTAGTATGTTTTAGTAGTAAATTGGTAGTTGCTGCGAAATTTAGAAATTATCTCAAATAACAAACGGATAATTTTTAGGCTCGATTATGCGGCAGCCGGTTTTGGTCACCAGCGCAATATCTTCAATTCTGACGCCGGCCAGGCCGGGGTAATAAAGGCCCGGCTCCACGGTGACGACGTTGCCGGCCGCAAGCTTTGTTTTATTCGGCCCCAAAAAAGGAGGCTCATGCACTTCGAGTCCGATGCCGTGGCCGGTGCTATGGATGAACCCGGCCGGCTTGCCGTGTTTTTTTCCCGTAACAAAACCGCGTTGCTTGAACAAGTCAACGGCCGCATTGTGGACCGTTTCCGCGGTCACGCCGGCCCTGATTTTCGAGAGGGCGGTCTTTTGCGCGGCGCGCACGGCAGTATGCATTTTTTGAAGTTCGGGGGACGGCGTTCCCCGAACAACGGTCCTGGTCAGGTCGCCCCAGTAGCCGCTTTCGATGTGCATGGGAAATATGTCCATCACGATCGGCTGGTTTGCCTTGAGCGGACCGGCGCCTCTTTCGTGCGGATCTGCGGCCTGTCTGCCGCAGGCGACTATGGTTTCGAAGCAGACGCAGTTGTAATCGCGGACGGTTTTATTGATGGCATCGCGCACCGCTTCAGAGGTCAGGAGCTTGCCGCCGATTTTTAAGAGGGAATTACGCGTGATTTTGGAACCGGCGATGAGATCCACGGCCGCCCGCAGCGCCATGATCGCGGCTTTTTGGGCAATTTCAATATATTTTATTTCATATGCGGTTTTTATTTCGCGTTCCGGAAAAATCGTTTCTTCGGCAATAGCCAATTTTATCCCCCTTTTCGTCAGCAGGTTTGCCATGGCCACGGGGAAATATGGCGGCACAATGACGGCGCGGACATCATTCTTTTTTAACAGGCAAAGCATCCGTTCAGAAATTGGCTGGGGGGAATTCTTTGGAACGGCCAGTTCGGAAAAAGAGAGCACCCTGGTCTTTCGTGCGCATTGCCGCGCCGTGCCGAGGTCGAGCGGCGAGACCACGAGATATTGTCCGCTTTTCGTACGCAGGAAAATGACGGGGCTGAATGAAAAAAAACGGGTGGCGTAGCGAATGTCCGGATAGCGGGCCGGCGAACCGAACATCAGGACTGCGTTTGATTGATGTTTCATGTGAAAACTGGCCGATAGTATTCCGGCCGCGGTTATTTCTCAAGCAAAAAGACTTGATTTCTGCGCCGCCGGCCGTAAAATGACTTTCACGACACTTATGGGCGAACCGATCGACATCATCAACAAGCTTTTTCTGGCGCTGCAGAACATCCGCTTCTATCCGCCGGCTCATTCCCTGGTGCAGGAAAGCATTGCGGAGTTTTTCCGCGAATTGCAGTCGGAACTGGCCGGCAAAGCCGATTTCTCGTTCGGATTCGTGGACAGGAAGCTGATGGTCAACGGCCGGATGCTTGACATCGAGTCTGCCCAGCTTTTCGACTTGGCCCGCTACTTTGAAGTCTTAAGCATAGACAATATCACTTTGCAGGAGGGCATAACCCCGGCCGAAGCGCGTTCCTTTCTGGCGTGCCTGGTAGCCAAGGCCGAGGATTTGAGCAGGTCCGGCGGCATGCAAAAGGCGCTGCTGGAGCGCAACCTGAAGCACGTTCAGGCCAACGCGGTGTTGTACGGCAGGATCACGAAGGAAACCGGAAAGGCGAAGGAAAAACCGCAAGCCCGGGCCGGGGTTGAAGAAGACTTCATAAAGGCTTTGCACGGAGCCGGCAAGGAAGGGCATGGCTTTTCGACGCCTGAAGCCGCGCCGGCGTCTGCGGCCGCAAAAGCGAAAACAGAAATGCCGGCGCCGGGGGAATTAAAGGAATTGTATGCGGTCCGCGACCGGTTCCAGGTTGAACTGGACCGGCGGGTCAAGGAAGAGGTCCACCGTTATGAATCCGAAAATAAACGGCTTAAATTCGAAAAAAACAGGATGGATGCCGTGATGCGCAACGTCGGCGAGGGCGTCATCGTGGTCGGCAACGACGGCAAAATCCTGATGGCCAATCCGGCTGCGGAAAAGTTGTTGGGCGCGCGCGGCCGCGCCGTGATCGGCCAGGCCCTGAAAGACACCATGCAAAAGGAGCACGCCCTGGTGCTCTCGCACGGGAACCAGGAATTGGTCGAGGAAATCGAGGTGGCCGGGGAAGACGAAGACACCCATCGCGTGCTGCGCGCATCAAATGCCGTTGTAGAGGACCGCGACGGCCAGACGATCGGCATGGTTTCGGTGCTCTCGGACATTACCAAGGCAAAGGAACTGGAGCAGTTGAAATCGGATTTTGTGGCGAATGTGTCGCATGAACTCAGGTCGCCGCTGGTCGCCATCCAGAAAAACCTGGACGTGCTTTTGGATAAATCCTCCGGCGCGGTGAACGGCGCCCAAAAAGAATTCCTGTCCCTGGCCAAGGACAATCTCGACCGGCTGACGCGCATGATCAACGATTTGCTGGACCTTTCGAAAATCGAGGCCGGCAAGATGGAATTGAAAAAGGCCAGAACCGATCTTGCGGCCCTGATACACAATGTCATGCAAACCTTTGCCGGATGGTTTCGCGAAAAGAATATTGCCGTAGGCCTTGATCTGCCTGCCGCTCCGCTGGAATTGGAGCTGGATGCGGACAAGATTACGCAGGTGTTGAACAATCTGCTCGGCAATGCCCTGAAATTCACGCCGGCCATGGGTAGGATCAGCGTGGCAGTCAAGGCGGAAAATCCGGTCGAGGTGTCGGTCGCGGACACAGGTCCGGGCATTGAGGCCGGGGATATGGCGAGGATTTTCAACAAGTTCGAGCAGGTTGGCTCGCATAAACGTAACGGGGCGGCCGGCACCGGCCTGGGGCTGCCGCTGGCCAAGGAGATGGTTGAGAAACACGGCGGCCGGATATGGGTGAAAAGCGAAATTAATAAAGGCAGCGTTTTTATTTTTACTCTGCCGCGATGATTTTATAAGGAGGACGATAATGGAACCGAAAGACATAAAAATATTGCTGGTGGATGATGAGGACGGTTTCCGGCGTCCCATGGAATTCTGGCTGAAAGCCAGGGGCTACCAGGTGACCGGGGTCTCCGGCGGCGAGGAGGGCCTGGCCGCAATTGCGCGCGAGCGGCCCGCGCTCGTGTACCTGGATATGCGCATGCCCGGCATGAACGGCATTGAAACCCTGCGCAAAATCCGCGAGAAGGACAAGAAGCTGCCGGTAATCATGATCACGGCTTACGGCACCGCAAAGGACATGGAAGAAGCCGAAAAACTCGGTGTATCGGGGTTTTTCAGGAAGGAAGACGATTTTGCCGCGGCTGCCAAGCTCATTGTCGTGGCGCTGGAAACCCGGCAAACGGATGCAAAATGACCGGGACTATGGCGGGGGCGCATCTGGCAGCGCGGCGTTAACACCATGCTCCTTTGCCGATTCTAGTAATTTGGCGGCACCTGGACGCTTATGACGCGGGCCGAGGAGCCCTTGATGCAGCGGCCGCGCAGCGGCTTGCCGGCCGGAACGTAGAACGCGTCTCCGGTTCGCAGTTCCTGGGGGGCTTCGCTGCGTATTTCCAGCAGCAGTTGGCCGGCAATGACATATCCGGCAAAATCCGATTGGATGGTTTCGAATTCCGGCTTTTCACCGGAGGTATATTCTTCCTCGATCATCTCGAATTTTATGCCTTTGCGGTGCGGAAAGATAAATGTGTAGCAGCGTTTTTGGTCCGCGGTTGAACGCATGGTTTCCCTCCGGAACACGCAGCCCTCGTCTTGCGCCGGCGCGGCGGCGAAGAAGTTGCCCAGGGTGCTGCCCATGGCGTTCAATATTTTACGGACGGCCGCGATGGTGGGCGAAATGCGGCCGGCCTCGACCCCGGAAACATAGCTGGGGGCCACGTCGGCCTGCTTGGCCAGTTCGCGCATCGAAAGCCGGCAGCGCAGCCGCAGGTCGCGCAGCCGCCGCGCGATCTCATGCCTGTCGGTCGGGTCGGAAGGCGAAGGAATATTGCGCCCGATTTTCATCGATCGCTCAAGAATGGGGCAGGCCGCGCTCGAAGTCAACGTTTTTTTTGCCGAAAAACGTTGACTGTTGTTCACCTGTTCATTATATTGTTCATATAAAAAAAATGTTTTATTCGGAAAGGAACACGGCATATGACATCGCGCGAAAGAATTATGGCGGCTATCGGCGGCAAAAAGGCGGACCATGTTCCGCTCTATGCCTGGACTTTCGGATTCAAGGCGCCGGACCATCTGGTCTGGGAGCGCGAGGGCCGGAGGAGGGATTTCTGGTACAGCGGCAGGCTGGAGCATTTGCACAAACTTCCGCAACCGTGGAGCGTGGAGGACGATTTCAAGCGCGTGGAAACCTGGCTTTCCCTCGGCATGGACGACGTTCTGGACGTGTCCGTGCCCTGGAGCAGCTCTGAACGCGTCACTTTCGCCGATTCGCATCAGCCGGCCGGCAAGAATGGCTCTCAGTATGCGGTCATGACCCGCGAATACCAGACCCCGGACGGCGTGGCGCGGCATGCCGTTCAAAAGACGAACGAGGAGGAAATGCCGGGCTGGGTCGTCCAGCCCGATTGCGTGCCCCTGATCGAGGATTTCAACATTCCGCGCGCCGCAAAGCACCTGGTGGCCGGTCCGGAGGACGTTTCCAAAATCAAATGGCTGTTTCAGGGGCCCGATAAAAAACAGCAGGAATGGTTTGCGAACCGAATGGAGCGAGTGAAAAAATTCGCGGACGAGCGCGGCGTGCTGGTCCAGGCCTGGTCCGCGTTCGGCATGGACGCGGCCGTGTGGTTTGCCGGCGCCGAGGGCGCTGTGATGCTCTGCATGGAAAATCCGGATGCCTTCGATGCATTATTGGGCGTTATTCATTCCGCGGACAAGGCCAGGACCGCCCTGGCCCTGCAATATCCGGTGGACATGGTTTGCCAGCGGGGCTGGTACAGTTCCACTGATTTCTGGTCGCCGGACATATTCAAGAAGTTTCTCAAACCCCGCATCGCCGAATTGACCGGCATGGCCCACAAGGCCGGCAAGAAATTCGGCTATGTCATGACCACCGGAGTTATGACGCTCGGGGCCGAACTCATGGATGCCGGCGTGGACTTGCTTTATTATGTCGATCCGGTCCAGGACCATGTCGATCTGGCAAAGGCGAAAAAGGCGTTTGCCGGGAAAATGGCCGTGGCCGGCGGAGTGAACAGCAGCGTGACGGTGGCTTCCGGGAAGCCGGAATGCATTCGCGCCGAGGTCAGGACCGCCCTGGAAACCTTCGGCAACAACGGCGGGTTTATCCTTTCGCCGGTGGATGCCTTGTTTCCGGATACTCCCTGGTCGGGTGTTCAGGCCATGCTTGCGGCATGGAAAGAATACAGATAAGCTCCTGTATTTTTAAAATCGAAAAAACGGGAGGCAAGACATGCTCGAAAAAATAACGCCATATGTCGGCGTGGCGGCGCTGGCCAGCCCTATGGAAGTCGGCGCCGACCGCGCGGAGCGGGCGGCCTCTGAGCTTGGCCGTTTGCTGGAGTCGGCCGGATGCAAGGTTGTGAATTGCGGCGCCGTCAAAAGCGCCGACCAGGCAAGGAAGGCCGGCCTGGGTTTCGCCGAAAAACACGTCTCTTCCGTGGTCCTGGCGCCGACAAGCTGGTTCGAGGATTACCTTGTCCTGGATTTGCTGGAGGAATGCGGCGTGCCCGTTGTTTTGTGGCCTTTGCCCGGAATGGAAACCGGCGCATTGTGCGGCACGCAGCAGCTTGGATGTTATCTCAAGCAACTGGGAAAATCCTGGAGCGCGGTCTTCGGCGAAATCAGGGCCGGGGAACAATTGGACCGCTGCATGCGTTTTTTGCGCGCCTCAACTCTCGCGCACCTTTTGCGCCGCGCAAGGATCGGCATGACCGGCCAGCGTGTGCGGGGCATGACTTACGTTGCGCCGAATGAGATTTCCCTAAAAAAAATATTCGGCTGTCGAGTTGTTCCGTTGGACCTGGTGGGCCTCTTGAAGGCTGGCCGCGAGTCCGCTCCGGACCTCAAAAAGGGGGTTTGGGAAAATGTAAAAAAAGCGGCCGCATGCATGGAAGTTTCGGATGCGGCCGGTCTGGATGCGGCCGGAATGTATCTGGCGATAAAAAAGGCGGTCGAGGCCGAAGGACTTTCCGCCCTGGCTTTTGGATGTTATCCCGATTTCATGGGTTATGCCTGTCTGGCGGCTTCGCTGCTGGCCGATGACGGAGTTCCCATTGCCTGCGAGGGGGACGTGCACGGAGCGGTTGGGATGCTTATCCTGCAGTCCTTGACCGGAGGCCCCACGCATAACACCGATTGGCTTGATCCCTTGACGGACAGCAGCGTGGTGTTTACGCATTGCGGTTCTTCATCCTATGCGCTTGCTGCCGATATTAAAGACATAAAACTTGCAAAAGTGCGCCTGGCCTGCCAGGGGGTATGCTCGTTGTTCACGGCCAAAACCGGACCGGTGACGCTGGTAAGCATCCTGCCGAAGGGGAGCGATTATCAACTGGCGGTGATCGAAGGCGAGGCGGCGCCGACCGAAATGGTTTTTCCCGGCAATCCGCTGCGGGTCGAATTTAAAGCTCCGGTCCGCGAGATAATTGACTGGATATTTGACGAGGGCATAGGCCATCATTGGATGGCAGGTTACGGCCACGTTGCCGGAGAAGTAACTGATTTGGCCGGAATCATCGGCCTTAAATTGTGCGTAAAATAAGAAAGGCAAGCCATGTTTAAAGACAGGATTGTTCTGGGCGCGCAGTATTTTCGCATTGTTCCGTCTTCAGATGAATGGGCTGGGGATTTCAAACGCTTTCGTGAAATCGGTCTTGACACGGTCAAGATTGAACTGCTCTGGAACCAGATCGAACGCCGGCCGGGCAAGTATGTGTGGGACGAGATTGACGAATTGATGGACAAGGCGCATGTGCAAAAGCTCAGGGTGCTGGCCACGTTGCCGATGGAGACCGTGCCGGACTATGTTGTGCGCGAGGCAAACGCCCGCGTCATTATCGCCTTGGGCAAAGATGCCCGGAGGGAATTGCCGATTCAGCGCTATTTGGGAGGCGTTATTCGCGGCTGTTGCTGCTGGGACGCTCCGCAACTGAGGAAACGCATGGCCGCTTTCGTGAAGGCCGCGGTCAGCAGGTATCGGAACCATCCGGCTTTGCTTTGCTGGGACGTGTTTCAGGAGGTGGACATTCCGGAATGCGCCTGCAAAAACACGACCAGGGAATATCAGGCGTGGCTGAAGGATAAATATCACAAGATAGAGGAGTTGAACAAAATATTCGGCGAGCATTATTCTTCTTTCAGCGAGGTTGAGCCGCCTTATAACAGGAGCTTTGAGGGCCAGGCTTTTCTCGCGTACACGCGTTTTCGGACTGATTGCCTGGCCGGCAGGATAAAGTGGCTTTACGGTCTGGCCCGGGCATACGACAAGAAACACCCCGTGATCGTGCACGGCCATTCCGGCGCCCTGTTGTATGTGGGGTGCGGTGTTGATGACTGGAAAATAGCCGAACAGGTTGATTTTTACGGGACGTCCATGCATGATCTGTTATATGTGCCGATGCACGCAAACCAGGCCCTGTTTGCCAAGGCGGTGGCGCATTTGGAAGTCATGCGTTCCATTTCGCGGGCGCATAATTATTACTGGGTTTCGGAATTGTCGTGCGGGGCGGCGTTTGGCGGCCCTGATACGCACCGGCGTTTAAATGAGGGCGAACTGTTCTTCAATCTCTGGACTTGCCTGGCGCACGGCGCCAAGGGCATATATCTCTGGCAATTCAAGCCGGAAAGATTTTTCCACTGGGAAACGCCCTATGCCTGGGGGCTGACAGGACTGAACGGAGCGGAAACTTTCCGGACCAGGGAGTTCAAATCGTTTCAAAAGGTTGTCCGCGCGAATGAGGAACTGTTTGCGGCAATGCGGCCGCCCGCCGCAGAATATGCCTTGCTATACTCGTCCGATTCCCACACAACCTGTGATGCCAAGGGTTGTTTTTCCTATCCGGCCGCGTTTTTCGGGGCGGTCAATTTGCTTTGGACCAATAACGTTCAATTCGACATAATCAGATACGCGCGTGAAATCAGGGGATACCGGATCATATACTGCCCCATGCCGTGGCTGCTTGACCGGTCGATAATCGCCGCCCTGGTCGATTATGCCGAACGCGGTGGCATTGTTGTCGCGGACGGAGGTTATGGCCGTTACGATGATGACAACTGGCTTTCTAAGGAGACTCCGGGCGGCGGGCTCGCGGCAAAACTCGGCGTGGTTGAGACCGATTTCACGCGGCTTGAGGAAAAAGTCGCGTTCAGTCTGGGCAAGGGAAGGAAAATATTCGGCAGCCAGGAAAGAGGCTGGCTGGATGCCGGAAAAAACAGGGTGCTCGGCAAATATGCGGACAACAATGCGGCGGTTGTGGAATGCCGCTGCGGCCGCGGCAAGTTTGTTTTTACCGGAACCTCGGTTTCCTCCTGTTACGAGAAAAGCACGGACATAAGGACGGCCGCGGAATGGATCAGATTTTGCGGATTCAAGCCGAGCCTGGCTGTGAAACCGCTCGGCAAGGTCACCGGCCGCCTTCAGCAGGCCGGCGGAGCTTCGATTGTCTTTTTGTTCAATCACGGTCTTGAGCGGGTGTCCGCATCATGCCGGCCTGGTATTGAGTATAAAAAGGCGGAAGTCCTTTGCGGGGAAAAAATCTCCGGAAAAATCGGGCATGAATTTAAAGTTTCCCTGCCGCCCAAGGGCGTGGCCGTGGTCAAATTAAGTTGAAACAGTTGAGATGATTTCAAAACTCGCTTCAGACCCACCCCGGCTTACGCCACCCCTCCGGTGGAGGGGATCATAACCTGTTGCTGCCGAAGCAGGAAGGTCCCCTCCTTTGGAGGGGTGCCCAACGGGCGGGGTGGGCTTCAGAGCGAATTTTGAAACTGGCTCAGCTATATAAGGAAATATCATGGAAAAGATATTTGCGGCGGATAAATTGTCGAAAAGGCAGAGGGTTGAATACACGCTGGCGCACCAGGCGGTCGATCGTTGCGCCATGCTCG
>Ga0074199_1002640_pt1 | contig 10188 bp, 10 predicted proteins | sample EPASupsiteSAE347_FD_64528 | JGI IMG/M metagenome (GOLD analysis project Ga0074199, IMG submission 64528) | Bioremediated contaminated groundwater from EPA Superfund site, New Mexico - Sample SAE3-47 | ecosystem: Environmental > Aquatic > Deep subsurface > Groundwater > Contaminated ...
ACCGTATCGAGCGGTTCCTCCAGGTGCTCTGGGACGGCGGGGCTATTTACACGACAGGATTCCAGGGGGATTCGGCGGCGAACGGAACCCTCATCTCGGGCAACGTCGCCATCGGCAAAAGACCCAAGGCCGGCGGCAACACGTTTTACACCGATGGCGGCAGTCGCTATGTTACGCTGAGCAACAACGTGTCTTTCGACAACCCGACCGGCGAGATGTACTTCGGCCCACCACCAAACCTGCTGGCCCCCCTCCCTTACTCGATCCTCCCGAGTCTCGCCAACGGCTGGCCCTACGGCAAGGATATCGGTGGATGCCGCACCTTTGGCGACATCAATTATATTGGCAATTATTGGCTGAACGACGAGTTCTTCAACATCTGTCCCTATACGGATCCGGACGGGATCTCCCATCCCACGCGTCTTACTTACCTCAACAACCACATCATCAATTCGCTGGCGGATGTTTCCGCATCCATCCTCAGGAATGCAGGCTGTCCTGCTCCCGTTCCCGGGGACTATGACGGGGACGGCAAGGCGGATCCCGCCATCTATAACGCTTCTGACGGTCTGTGGCTGGCGGCGCTCTCAGGATATAATTATCAAAGTGGGCTGTTTGTGGAAACCGGCTTGGCCGGTTTGACGCCGGCACAGGGTGATTACGATGGCGATGGACTCGCGGATGTGGCGGTCTATAACAGCGTGAACGGCCAGTGGCTGGTAAGATTCTCTTCCGACTTCCGGGTGGCTGCCTGCGAGTATGGCGGACCGGAATTCACGACGACGCAAAGCGACATTGACGGAGACGCAAAAACTGATCCTGTCATTTATCGCGAAACGGACGGATACTGGATGGGGGCGGCGTCATCAAGAGGATATGTTTCTTGTTATACCTATCTTGGGGAAACAGGTTATCAGCCGGTGATGGCGGATTACGACGGCGATGGATTGGCGGATCCGGCAGTGTATGATGAAAAAACAGGTATTTGGGGCATGGCCTTATCAGGAACCGGGTATCGAGTTACGGTCGGAGAATTTGGCGGGGTTGGCAATTTACCTGCTCCGGCAGATTATGACGGGGATGGATTAGTTGATCCGGCGGTGTATGCGCCGTCCGCGGCTTATTGGCAGGTGCTGCTGTCGAGCTCGCTGGAGACGTTGGGTTATTATACCTGGTGGGGCGGTATGGCCGGAAATATAAATGGCATACCTGTTCCGGCGGATTACGACGGTGACGGGAAAGCAGATTTGGCCGTATACCTGCCCGCCACGCCCGCAACGCTGTCGCGCCCGCCTGCAGCGTTATGCGCAGCATTTCGGGCAGGTAGCGACTGCGGGCAGGCAGTGCCTTCGGCTCAGCCGATGCAGCAGGCGGGTCATCAGGACACCCCTTCGGCGGATTCGGCAAGCTCACCGCAGGCGGGCTCAGAGCAGACGGGCTTGTGGGAATTATTCCTCTCAAGCCAAGACTACCAATTAAGTCAGCTCCATTTCGGCGGCCCGGCATATATGCCGGTGACGGAATAAACGGCAATGCCGTTCAGGCTTGTCACGCCTTTAGCGTGATTATCATCGCCAGAATATACATCAGGTTTAGCCCGGATTTCTCACAGACGAAGTCAGACTGCGAGAAATCCGCTACCATTCACCAATAGTTTTTCAGCGTTGACTTCTACTGGAGCGGGTATTGCAACAGCAAAACTCAAACTAATATAAGTTGGGCATCAAAAGGAGAAGCAAATGACTCTTGAAGAAGCTAAACATTTTGCCGAGAATTGGATTTCGGCTTGGAACCGTCACGATATAAACGCCGTGCTGTCGCATTATACTGACGACTTTGAAATGACGACACCTATGATCCAACGTGTTCTGGGGATCGAATCGGGTACTTTGAAGGGCAAGACGGCCATTGGTGACTACTGGCGGACCGCCCTCAAAAAGATCCCGGAGCTGAAGTTCTCAATAATAGAAGTAACAAGCGGGGTTGGTTCGGCCAGCATTTGCTACAACGCCGTTTTGGGAAAGAGGGCCATTGAGACTTTCTTTTCCAACGACAAGGGGTTGGTCTACAAGGCCATTGCAAATTATAATTAAATGCCCAAAGGCATTCTTCGGACGGCTTACACCTCAGGTGATGCCCGTCGTTCGGTGTGAGAAGAAAATATGGACTTAGGCGATCTGGGGTTTGACAAATGGTTTGAGGACCATACCGGCAACCTCCTACAACCGGGACACAGCATTGCGCGCGTCACCGCAGTTGATCGGGGCGCATTCCTTATAAGAACCCAGCGCGAGGAGACTATCGCTGAACTCGCAGGCAAGTTTCGCTTCTCTGTTCAGTCAACCGCCGACTTGCCGTGCGTCGGCGACTGGGTGTGTGCGCAGCGCCAGGCGTCAGGCGGCCCAGCCATCATTCATGCAATCCTGCCGAGAAAAACATTCCTGCGGCGCAAATGCCCCGGCAAGACCGTAGACTTCCAGATGATCGCGGCGAATATTGACGTTGCCTTTATCGTCCAAGCCTGTCAGTATGATTTCAACATACCACGGCTCGACCGATACCTGGTAATGGTCAACGAAGGTCACATTGAGCCATGGATCGTCCTGAGCAAGACGGACTTGATCTCCCCCGAAGAACTGAAGCAGACGATTGAACAGATCAGGCGCGCCGGCATTTCTGCCCGGATCCTCCCGCTCAGCAATACGACGGGTTACGGACTGGATGAGTTCCAAACTTTCCTTGTCCCAGGCAAGACGTATTGCCTGCTTGGCTCGTCGGGCGTCGGAAAGACCACGCTCATCAACCGGCTGATCGGACGAGATGCGTTCAACACAAAGGCCGTCAGTGGAACAGGCGAAGGAGTGCATACCACCGCCCGCCGCCATTTGCTCATCCTTGACTGCGGGGCCATGCTGATCGACACGCCGGGAATGCGCGAGTTAGGCCTTCTTGGAACAAGCGACGGGATGAACGCGACCTTCGCGGAGATTGGCGATTTCTCGATGAACTGTCGCTTCTCCAATTGCACGCACACTCAGGAGCCTGGTTGCGCGGTCTTGATGGCCGTGGAGAGCGGCGACTTGAGCGAGGATCGATATCAGAACTACCTCAAACTCAAGAAGGAAACGGAATACCATGATCTCTCCTATGCCGAGAAGCGAAAGAAGGACAGAGCATTCGGGCGTTTCGTGAAATCGGCAATGAAGCAAATGAAAGGATAAAAGATGGTTCCGGCTCCAAAATGGCAATACAACGAAATGAAATTCTGTGGTGTTGATTTTTCCCGGGCCGACGAAGTGGCGGCATATGATTGTATGCACAAGAAATTCCGGGATTACAGCAAATCAACCGACGAGATCAGCCGTCATGCAAACAGGCAGGGAAAATGAAATATCATCATCTTGGAATTCCAACCAAATCTCCCAAAGACGGCGAGACATATTTACAGCAGTATGATATTCATTGTACCGACCATGAATCAAATCAGTCTGGAATTCAGTGGATGCGATATGGGGAAAAGTGTCCTTTGCCTAAACTTGTCCAGGAGGTGGCGCACGTAGCTTTTGAAGTTGAAAACCTTGATGAGGCAATACGAGGAAAAGAAATCATTATAGAACCGAATTCTCCAAGCGAAGGCGTCAGGGTGGCATTTATCAAAGACAATGGCGCGCCGGTAGAGCTTATGGAATTCACTGATAAAAAATAAAGCATACAGCTCCGGCAGCAATTTAGAGATTACCAATGGGAAAAGTAAGCCTGGTTAAGAAACATCATGGGATCAAGGAGTGCCTGAGTGACGCGCTTGACCTGATCGGGGGATTGGATTGCTATGTAACGCATGGCGACCGGGTCATGCTCAAGCCTAATTTGAATGGAATAGAAGGCTGCACTAACAGGCAGTTAGTCGAGTCGCTGATCCAACTGTTGTCCGATTTCAGTGTCAGGAAGGTTTTCATTGCCGAGTCAACGTTCGGGGATAAGAATGCGACCAACATGTTCTTCCACAAGACCGGCTATTCCGAGCTGGCGCGAAAATACGGTATCGAGTTATTCAACCTGAACGAGTCCGAAACCGTTGAAGTCAAGGTGGCAAAACCGCTCGTGCTTGAGAAACTGTGGATTGCGAAAGAAGTCTACGAGGCTGACAGAATAATCAATCTGCCCAACATGAAGGTTCATTATGCAACAGGCATAACGCTGGCTATGAAGAATCTGAAAGGCCTTCTGGTTGGTAATGAGAAGAGGCACTTTCACGAGGTTGGGCTGGACAAGGCGATTGTCGATCTGAACAATACGATACGACCCCACCTAAACGTCGTCGATGCCATCTCGTGCATGGAAAGGATGGGCCCCCGTGGCGGGGACATAATTAATTTGGACCTTATTATGGCTGGCGAGGATGTCGCAGAGGTCGATTGCATTGGTTGCGCTGTGATGGGATATGACATCGACGAGGTGCGGCATCTCAAATATTTTATCGAAGCCAACGACATCGATATTGGCAAGATCAATGTGGTCGGCGAAAGGATCGAGGACGTAAGGCATTCCTTTAAAAAGGTGACAATGAGCAGTATTGTCCCGGTAAAGTTCAAAATCCGCGACAAGAATGCATGCAGTTCCTGTATGAACGCCTTTCTGCTGTCCTGCAGTTTTCTTGATGGCGAACCGGCGCGTTCTGCGGATGTCTATCTGGGCTCAATCTTAGATGAGAGTGAAACTTCCGGCAACATGAGGATCGCTTTCGGCAATTGCTGTCCGGATGACCGGGCTTTTGACGTCCGCATCAGGGGATGTCCGCCGTTTCCATTTGCTCTTAAAGAGAGCCTGAAAAGGGATGCGGATCAAGGACCGAATTCCATCCCAAGGTCGTCATAATCGTTATTCGGCTCCGGTGGTTTGGCAAACGGATGGGCGCCAAATTACGTAAACGCCATTCTGATGACCAGCGTTCATCTGATTATTTTTTGTTCTATCGTCTTTTCCCCCGTCTTACATTTCTGCTCCCTGCCAAATGGATTAACTTTCCGAACAAGGAATACTGGCTTATACCGAATTGCAATCAATATAACACGATGTCATCCTGAGCGGAGCGAAGGATCTCTGCAAATTTGATAACTTTAGCAGAGATTCCTCGCTTTGCTCGGAATGACAATGGTTATATGTAAATGTTACTTTGATCGCAAGTCAGTATAAGCCAGTTCGCCTCAATGAGACAATCTCTCAAGTTCGCGTTCCACCGATACTTCCTCGTCATGAACGAATGTGACGAAGCTTTCGGTTTAGGCTGTCTTGAATTGAAAGATACCAGGACGCTTCACGGCAAAATCAAGTTCCATCAAGGGAAAAGTTCAACACTGGCAGCGAGAATGGCTAAGAAATAATCAAGCCTTATTCTTTCCACGGCAATTTTTATATTTCAGCATATTTATAAAGAAGCAACTTGTTTTTTCAATAACCGGCCGACCTTGGCACGAAAAGAATGGGCTTTCCTGCGATAGAATTTTAAACGTTCCTCGTAAGATTTGCCCTTCAAAATCCGATAATGCTCGTCCCTGATTTTTCTGAAAACTTCTACTGTTTTAATCGCCATAATTCGTCACCTCCCTGGGGGAATAAATCTGAATCGTATTATAACCTTGTCTCAAGTTGATGCTGTTAAACTGTCGGATTTTGCCGAAGTTGACGATATGCTTAAAATTCCAACTGACAAGAATATCCACCTGTGCAACCGTTGCAAGGGCGATGTGCAAAGCGTCATCGGCATAATTCTGACTTAGGATTTTCTCCTTCAAATAACATTCCGCCAAATCATCTGCCTCCTTGGTCAAATAAATAAACTCCGGCTCAAGCGCGAGCAACTCGGCATATTTTCTTTTTACTTCCTCAGGGGCATCGTCCATCTCCACGTCCACTATTTCAGACAGCACCGGCGAAAGCGTTCCGACATGGAAATCCCTGAACAGCCCGTTTGACCATTTTTCAAACTCAGGGTCAAAGCAGCCCCCGATAACTGACGAATCCACGTATATCCGTAATTTTTTCATGGAAATATGATATTCAATCTGGTTTGATAAGACAAGTCTGTAAAAGAGACAATTTCAGTCAAATAACCTTTGCCTCAAAAAACATGCCCTCAAAATCTCCTGACATCATCCTTGGAATCATGAACATACTGGTTGCCGGGTGGACACAATCCCAGATTGCCAAACACTTCGGCATATCCAGGGCAAGGGTAGGACAGCTTATCAAACGTGAAAAACAACGTACATCGTAGAGGAATGCGCCAAACGCGATATCTACGAAGCCGCTAAAACCATAAGTCAACAAAAGACGGAATCAGACCGAGTGCGTCTAGTCGAGAAAAAGCAATTGCCGGGGCAACTGTTTGGACACGATACTTATGAGGTTTACCAAGCAGATATGGCCGAAGATGCAAAAGTTTTTCTCAGCGGTCGGAATATCGTCGAGCAACAGTACTATGTGATCGTCGAGACCCCCGCAGGAATCTTCGGAAAGGACAAGGCGGGGTTCTACACACCATCAAAGAATTGACGTGGCGATGATTGGAACAAATACTGAAACAATGCCCAACGTAATCCTGGTTCCGTGCTGAGTCTGATTAGTAGCGCGTCAGGAAATGGCGGAGATGAAAAACAAAACGATTCAATATGGTCTCCTGGCATGTCTGGCATCGGTCACCATGTTGCTTGATGCCGCCCATGCCCAGCCGAAGGTCAGCGCGGCCAACCGCGAAACAGTGCGGATTATGAAAACCATCAAAATACCGCCGCCTTATACTCCAACTTATCAACCGCCGACATGGCAACAGTATGTGCCGGCCGTGCGTGTTAGTCCTGAATCTTCTCCGAAGGTTATGGCGACAAATACGACGAGCGCATCGACCACTAATATTTCGGTCGTTAACAAAGCGGTAAAAACATCCGCCTCTGCAATAACGCCTGAAAAGGAAAAAGCGCCGGAAGCTTCTCAATCGGTTGCGAAAACGCCGTCCCCTGATGGGAGCAGCGGGACATGGAGCCCTTCTATAAAAGAAAATTTGACCGTCTACGACAACGAATAATGCGTGTTTTTCAATGAATCAGATAGACTTCGGACATTAATGCGCCATAATGCGTGCTAAGACATAAAGGAACAATGAAAAATACAAATAGAGTGTTAATAATCTGCGCGGGATCGATGTGCTTCCTGCTTGGGGCCGAATGCCTGGCAACGCCGCTCTCCGTGCCCACGGGCGTCCAAGCCAGTGATGCAACGAATATTTATAAAGAAGTACTGGTGACGTGTGATAGCGACGGGTACGACCACAGTATATGGCGCAACACCATTAATGACACAGCCGCGGCCACGCAAGTCGGAACAACCGCCTACACACCCTACTCAAATAGATTTACCGACACTAATGTGGTGCGCGGAGTCGTCTATTATTACTGGATGAAAACCATTTATTACGATGAAGTAAGCGCCTTCAGTGCGCCGGATACCGGTTATGCCGGCTTGGTGCCCGCGCCCACAAACGTTCAGGCGAGCGACGCAACGACTATTTTTGACCGGCACGTGGATATAACATGGGATTACGTCGGCGCCTCCAATAGTGTGTGGCGCAACACCATTAACGACACAGCCACGGCCAAGCAAATCGGGACAACCGTCTACGCTGACGATTTTACCGACACCAATGTGGCGGGCGGCGTGGTCTATTATTACTGGGCGAAAGCCATCGTTAACGGCGAAGTGAGCGACTTCAGCGCGCCGGATACCGGCTCTATACTCACGCTCCCCGTGCCCACCGGCGTGCAGGCAAGCGACGGAACAAATGTTTATCGCCAGGTAATTGTGTCCTGGGATATCAATGAAGATTTTTACAGTTCGGAATACTACAGCGTATGGCGCAACACCAGCGCTGACACATCCACGGCCACGCAGATCAGAGCCGCAATGGCATATTCGCAAAATTCCATATCCCTCACCGACACCAATGTAGCGCGCGGCGTGGTCTATTATTACTGGGTGCGATTGGTCCATGGTGATATGAGCGATTTCAGCGCGCCGGATACAGGCTATGCCAATGCGCTGCCAGTGCCTACGAACGTGCGGGCGACCGGAAGCGGCACTAAAAATGTGGTTGTCACGTGGGAATATCCAGCAGGGTATTCCACTATAGTCACTAATTTCGACGTGTGGCGCGGCACGAATAACTCCTTATCTGCGTCCGAGCTGATTGGAAGCGATGGCGGGGGCGGCAATGGGATTACGTATAACTATTGCTTGACCAACAGTCACGACCTGGTGCATGGCGTTGACTATTATTACTGGGTGCACCCCATCGCTGTAGGTGAAGAATGCGGTTTCAGCGCCCCCGCTACCGGAAAGATAAGATTTTTGTCGGCTGTTAATGACTTTGACGGCGATGGATGCAGTGATGTGGTGGTATATCGAGACGGATATTGGTCCATTTACTCGCTGTCAAACGGCGTCTTTTGCTATAACGCGGGGGTTTGGGGCGGGGCGGGTTCTGTCCCGCTGCCAGGCGACTATGACGGTGACGGCAATGCTGACGCCGCCATAGGCTATAATGGCTCCGACTGGTCTGTCTTCTCGCTGACAGCGGGGGTCATTCTTTCTAACTATACATACAATCTCTCTTATTTGGATACGAGCGACTTTGTTCCTGACGATTATGATGGCGACGGCATATCTGAATTGGCCGTGTTCAGCGGCTCTATCTGGCAAGTTAAAGATCAAAATAATGTCAATTGGCCTGGTTACGGTGTCCCGGTTTCCGGTGATTATGACGGCGACGGCAAGTTTGATTTTGCCGTGTATAGTGATGGCTACTGGTCTATTTATTCCAAGACAAGCGGCGTCATCTGCAATAACGCCGGGCCTTGGGGCGGGGCGGGATGGATCCCGGTGCCGGGCGATTATGACGGCGATGGCAAGTCTGATCTGGCCGTATACAAAGATGGCTATTGGTCCATCTATTCGCTGGCGAACGGCATCATTTGCTATGAAGCGGGTGTTTGGGGCGGGGAAGGCTGGATTCCGGTGCCTGGGGACTATGACGGCGACGGCAAATCTGATGCGGCCGTGTATTGCGATGGTTATTGGTCCATCTACTCTATGGCGGGGCACGCCATTTGCATCAATGCCGGGCCTTGGGGCGGGATCGGCTACATTCCCCTGGGCACGGGCTTGAGACAATTTGTCAACAGTGCCTTGCTGGACACAATCAGAGTTCTAATAATCGACCATGGTTACTCAACGGCGGCGCATTGGGTTGCAAATACAGTGCGAGCCGGCAACATGTTAAAATCCGATGATTATGGCGTTCGCACAATTATTGATGTGGATGTCTACGATGGCACGGTTGGACGATATATACAAGGCGACGGATATTCAAAGCTTGGCGCACGGTATGCCTATATGATATATGGCTCGACAGGAGGCACAATCATGTTCATTGCGTATTTCTCTTTGTATTGATCCGCTTGCTGTCTTGGTTTAAGGCGGCGGATGGTGGCGTGACGGACTCCGATGTTTTGGCGATCATCCGCTCCAGCAAACGCAGGTGGCGTTCGCGGTGCGCATACCAAGGCCGGACGTTGTGCGCATAAATGTTGCGCACAACCGGAAGCTCTTGCGGCGCAATTTGACTGTACAACACTGCTATCCATGCCAGCGCCTGCGGATTCGTCACACCGGCGAAACGCTCTGCCGGTAACGCCGCGCGCGTTGCCTGCGCGATGTCCGGCCGCATGCAGTCGCGCCGGACAAATACGGCGGCGACGCGGTCAAAGAACACGATCTGCCAGCGGGGCGACCGCAGGAACAGTTCCACCAAGGGGCCCGCCGCGCCAAAATGCAACAGCGCGGCGCGGAAAGGGTATTTCGCTTCAAGACGCGACAGGGTTGCGTCATCCGGCATCCGCCGCAAAACCGTGTAATCGTCCCAAACGCCGGTCGTCGTGTAAGGACCATAACGTGGGTCAATGAATACCCGCTGGGCGGGGTACAGTGCCCACATCAGATAACCGCCGGACAGGTAGTCGTTGAAAATCGGTCCCGGCAACTTTTGACGGATGACAAACTCGCATTCCCGTTCCGGAACAAAATCGCGATATTGCAGTCCCAGCCATGAGTTGTACGTACTCCACACCGCCATCTGCC
>Ga0074199_1002642_pt1 | contig 10183 bp, 7 predicted proteins | sample EPASupsiteSAE347_FD_64528 | JGI IMG/M metagenome (GOLD analysis project Ga0074199, IMG submission 64528) | Bioremediated contaminated groundwater from EPA Superfund site, New Mexico - Sample SAE3-47 | ecosystem: Environmental > Aquatic > Deep subsurface > Groundwater > Contaminated ...
GTCCAAGCTGAGACGAGGCAGGAGAAAGCCGTGAAGGCGCCGCCGGTTCAATCCGTCCCCCCGACTCCGCCGGTTCAACCTCTTCAGTCGGCCCAAACTACCCCACCGGTCCAGCCTGTAGAACCGGTTAAGCCGGCACTAACATTCAATAATGTACAAACTGCACAGCCGGTTCACCCTCTTCAACAAGTTCAGCCGGCACAACCAATTTTGCCTGACGTCTCATCAAGAGATAAAAGCGCCATCCCAGGCAAACCCTCTTCCTTCCCCCAACCGCAAGCAGAGTACCGGCCTGCTAAAAAGAGGATTACTCCTCTTAAAGCAGTAGAGGTAAAAGATGATGTCACGAAGCCTTACAGCATTCAGATCACGGCTTACCCGGAAAAAGACAAAGCCGATGCCCTGGCAAAGCGTCTGCGGGCGGACAAAATACCTGTTCGGGTAGAGGATGTCGCCATTAAAGGAAAGGGTCGGTGGCACCGAGTTTTGCTTGGAAAGTTTAAAAACCGTAACGAGGCCCGCAAGTATTTTGCTGATCATAAGCTCGGAAAGCTTTATCCTCAGAGTTTCATTCAAATATCGTCAAAGTTTTAATGTCCCCTTCGGGCAAAGACTTCTGACATTAACCGTTGCCATTCCCGGAGTTATGTGTTATCGAGGCCACCTTTAAATATTCTATTTCGTGGTCCGGATGATTATGGAGATTATTACCGCCGTTAAAGGTTTTAAAGATATCCTGCCCGATGAAACCGGCAAGTGGCAATATGTCGAGGAGCAGGCCAGAAAGATATTTACCGCCTTTGGATGTCGCGAAATCCGGGTCCCCATCCTGGAAAAGACGGACCTCTTTGCCCGGGGCATCGGGGAAGCGACGGATATCGTTGAAAAGGAGATGTACACCTTCCGCGATCGGGGAGATGATCTTATCACCCTGAGACCGGAGGCAACGGCTTCCATAATTCGTTCCTATCTTGAACACCATCTCTACGCCGCCGACCCGGTGGCAAAGCTATATACCATCGGTCCCATGTTCCGCAGGGAACGTCCCCAGAAGGGGCGTTATCGGCAATTTCATCAGCTTGACGTCGAAATCCTGGGCTATGAGGATGCCCGCATAGATGCCGAGCTGATCCTTATGTTGATTCACTTTCTCAAGAGCGTCGGCCTTAAATCGCCACAGCTCGAACTCAATTCTCTGGGCTGTCCTTCCTGCCGCCCTTCCTTTCGGGAATCCATTCTCCAATTCCTGCAAGGGAAAGATAATGATTTGTGCGATGACTGCCGGCGGCGCATCTCCACGAACCCCTTGCGGGTCTTTGACTGCAAGATGGAAGGATGCAAGCACATTATCGCCCAAGGGCCGGTAATTCATGATTTTCTTTGCGATGGTTGCCGCGATCATTTTGCCGAAGTGCGCGCGTCCCTCGCAGTTTTCGGTATTGATTATACCATAAACCCCCGGATGGTCCGCGGTCTTGATTACTACGCCCGGACAACTTTTGAAATTACCACGGATTTCCTGGGCGCCCAGAATGCCATCGTCGGCGGCGGCAGGTACGACGGCCTGATTCGCGACCTCGGCGGTCCGGACATCCCCGGTATCGGCTTTGCCGTCGGCTTTGAACGTCTTCTTGCCATGATGCCGGCTGACAAAAATGAAGACTTCATCAAGTCCCCCACCCTTTTTATTGCTGCCTTGGGCACGGAGGCGCAAAAGTTTGCCTATCAGTTGTGCAATCGTTTCCGGATACAAGGCATTCAAACCGAAATGGATTATGCCGCCAAGGGACTCAAGAGCCAGATGAAAAGAGCGGACAGGCTTAAATGCCGAAAAGTTCTAATCATCGGTGATCGGGAAATCGAATCGCAGCAGGCGGATTTGAGAGATATGCAGACCGGGGAGCAGTTAAAGGTAATGCTGGATAATCATGAGGAATTGTTAAAACATATATAGTTGCCAGAGGTTAAACAATTATAGAAACGAAAGAGGTAAATAAGTTGTCTGATTTCATTACAAAAAAGAAAAGAAGTCATTATTGCGGCGCATTAACCCTAGCCGACGCCGGCAAGGAGGTCATTTTGATGGGCTGGACCCATCGCCGCCGCGATCACGGCGGGGTTATCTTTGTGGATCTCCGGGATCGGGAAGGTCTTGTTCAGATCGTTTTTAATCCCGAATTCAACATCGATACTCATAAGGAAGCCCACAGAATCCGAAGCGAATTTGTTTTGGCCGTGCGGGGCAAAGTCCGTCAGCGACCGGCGGATATGGAAAATCCCGAGCTCAAGACGGGCCAAATAGAGGTCATGGTGGAGGAACTGGAGATTCTCAACGAGTCCCGGACGCCTCCCTTCCTGATCGACAGCGCCGCTGCGGAGATATCGGAAAATGTCCGCCTTAAATACCGCTATCTCGACCTGCGCCGGCCCGACATACAGAAGAATATCCTCTTGCGGAGCAAGGCGGCGGCCGCCACCCGCGAGTACTTTCAACGGGAAGGTTTCATAGAAGTGGAAACCCCGTTTCTGACGAAAAGCACCCCCGAAGGCGCCCGGGATTATCTTGTTCCCAGCCGGGTGAGCCAGGGCATGTTCTATGCCCTGCCCCAGTCGCCGCAGATCTTCAAGCAGTTGTTGATGGTCTCCGGCTTCGACCGGTATTATCAGATCGTTAAGTGTTTCCGTGATGAAGACCTTCGCGCCGACCGTCAGCCGGAATTTACCCAAATCGACATCGAGATGTCCTTCATCGATGAAAACGACTTGATAACCATTATGGAAGGTTTCATGGCCCATCTGTTCAAGGCCTGTCTCGGCGTTGAGCTCAAACTGCCATTGCCGAGAATTCCCTACCATGAGGCCATCTCAAGGTTCGGCAAAGACAATCCGGATGTTCGTTTCGCCCTTGAAATCAGGGATCTCACCGACATCCTCAAGGAGGCCGATTTTAAGCTCTTCCAGGAAGTCGCTGCTTCGGGCGGTGTCATCAAGGCCATCAAAATTGAGGACAACCGAAGTCTTTCCCGGAAGGATCTCGACCATCTGCGGGATTATGTGAGTGAATACGGCGCCAAGGGCCTGGCTTGGGCACGGATAAACGCCGACGGCTGGACATCGCCCATCGCGAAATTCCTGAAACCCGGGGAAATTAAGAGTATCGAGGAAAGGATGGAGGCAAAGCCGGAAGACCTGATCGTTTTTGTCGCCGACACACCGCGGATTGTCCACGATTCCCTCGGCAATCTGCGCGTCTATGTTGCAAAAAAACTTGGTCTCATTGATCCGCAGGCCTATGCCTTCACCTGGATTACCGAGTTTCCCCTCATGGAGTACAGCGATACGGAAAAACGCTTCATGTCCACCCATCATCCCTTCACTTCACCGGTCATGGAGGATCTTGGTTATCTGAAAACCGATCCCGGGAAAGTCCGGGCCCGGGCCTACGATCTGGTCCTGAACGGTTCCGAGATCGGCGGAGGGAGCATTCGTATCCACAGAAAAGACGTTCAGGCGGCGATCTTCGACACCCTCGGTCTGGATGAGGAGGAAAGCCGCGCGAAATTCGGCTTCCTTCTCGAGGCCCTTGAGTTCGGCACCCCCCCTCATGGAGGGATTGCCTTCGGTTTTGACCGTCTTATCATGCTCATGACCGGGGCGGAGTCCATCCGGGATGTAATTGCCTTCCCGAAGACACAGAAGGCTGCCTGCCTGCTGTCGGAAGCACCCTCGCGGGTAAGTATCGAGCAGCTTATGGAATTGTCATTGAAAATAGTTCAATAGTACGTTTTTTCCATTGACAAACGATCTCCATGTTTATACAGAAGGGCAGCGTCAGTCGCAGCCCAATATTTTATATTAAAAAGGAGGATGATGGCATGTCTCGGAAAAACAAGTGGATGGTCTTATGTGGTATTATTTTTTCTTTAACGATTATTTTTTCTGTTTCAGGTTTTGCCAAAAAAGCTGTTGGTGGCGATCCGGGAACCGCTGCGGATAAGGTAGTTGCCGCCGAAAGCAAAACGGCTGCCCAAAGCGGAGCGACAGCGGGCAGCGAAGCCAAGACCGTAGCTAAAGCCGCACCCGCAGCCATAACGGAATATATAGTGAAAAAAGGGGACAGCCTCTGGATGATTGCCAAGTACAAAGACATCTATGGCGACGACTTCCTCTGGCCGATCATATATAAGGCAAACAAGGGGCAGATTAAGAATCCCAACTTGATTTATCCCGGTCAGAAGTTAAATATTCCCCGTGACGGTTTCAGTATGGACGACATCAAAAAGGCAAGAAAAAAAGCAGGGGCAAAAAAGCCATACACACCGCCACAAGGAAGCAAGCCCCCGATTAAATGAAGCATGTGACATAGTTTATCCGAGAGGGCGCAAGGAGATCTCATGCGCCCTCTCTTATTTTAGGGAGTAGCAGAAATATGGCGAAGTGGAACAAGAATAAAAAGGTCCTCGATCACGAACACACGGAGTTTTGGCGCTACGAATTGAAGGATGTCGAAACGCCGAACCTGCAGAAGGACGTCTTTCCTTACAACGAAGTCAGCAGGATCGATTTCGATCACAAATTTATGGCTATCTCGCCTGCTGATGAGCTGTTTATTACCGATACCACCTTCCGGGACGGACAACAGGCAAGACCGCCTTATACGGTAAAACAGATATTCGATCTTTATGTGCTCATGAGTCGCCTCGGTGGTGAAAACGGCGTTATCCGCCAGACGGAATTCTTTTTGTACAGCAAAAAGGATCGGGAAGCCGTTGAAAAATGCCTGGCCCTCGGTTTGAAATATCCGGAAGTGACGGGGTGGATCAGGGCCGCGAAAGAAGACGTTCATCTGGTTAAGGAAGCGGGATTGAAAGAAACGGGCATTCTCACCTCCGTATCGGACTACCATATCTTTCTCAAGATGAATAAAAGCCGCCGGGCAGCTATGGATGGCTATTTGAATATCGTTCGCTCCATTCTTGACGAAGGGATTATCCCCCGCTGTCATTTCGAGGACATAACCCGCGCCGACATCTACGGGTTCTGCGTCCCCTTTGCCATTGAACTCATGAAACTCAGAGAGGAATCGGGGATTAATATCAAGATCCGTCTCTGTGACACCATGGGCTATGGAGTAACCTATCCCGGCGCTTCCCTGCCACGGAGCGTCGACAAGTTAATCCGGGCCTTTATCGACGACGCCGGCGTTCCCGGTCATCTCCTGGAATGGCATGGTCATAATGATTTTCACAAGGCCTTGATCAACGCCTCCACCGCCTGGCTTTATGGTTGCGGCGCCGCTAATTCAACCTTGCTGGGGCTGGGAGAGCGAACCGGCAATCCCCCCATCGAGGCCCTGATCATCGAATACATCGGTCTGACGGGAGCGACCAACGGCATCGATACGACGGTGATCACCGACATCGCCCAATATTTCGAAAAAGAGATCGGCTACAAGATTCCGGCCAATTATCCCTTTATCGGCGCCGATTTTAACGTCACCCGCGCCGGCGTCCATCTCGACGGATTGATCAAATGCGAAGAGATCTACAACATATTTGACACCACCAAGATTCTGAAAAGGCCGATTGTCCCCATGGTGACCGACAAATCAGGCAAGTCCGGGATCGCCTTCTGGATCAACTCCCATTTCCGTCTTGACGAAGAGACCTCCATTGACAAGCGTCATCCCGGGATTTCCAAGATTCACAAATGGATAACGGAGGAGTACGAATCCGGACGGGTCACCAGCATTTCCAATGAGGAACTCGAAAAAAGGGTGCGAAAATATCTCCCCGAGCTCTTCATGTCCGAACTGGACAAGATTAAATACCGGGCCGGCCAGGCCGCCATGGGGATCGTCAAGCAAGTGATCGAACATCCGGCGATCAAAGCTATGAAACCGGAGTCCCAGGAACCGGTTATGCAGCAATGCATTGAGGAAAACCCCTCTATCCAGTTTGCCTATGTCGTTGACATGAACGGCCGTAAAATCACAAGAAACATCACCAATATACAGGACCGGGCAAAATATGAAAACTACGGCGTGGGAACGGATCAATCCGACCGGGATTGGTTCATCAAACCCTTACAGACAGGAAAGATCCACGTTACCAATTTCTATATTTCCAAGATGACGGGAGCGCTCTGTATCACCGTATCGGCGCCGATTATTGACGAGCGTGACGAGATGGTGGGCATCTTCGGTGTGGACATCAAGTTCGAGGACTGGGTTAAAAGGGTCGAAGATATTGCCGAGGCAACCCAGATCGCCCTGCGGGCGGAATACGAAGAAAAGCAGAAGACGGATCGCTGGCTGTAAGAGTTATTTTACTCTTCATCGACCAGCCAGTTTTCGTAAGGCCTCTCGCGGGAGTAGGAAAGTGCGGGCGTCAACTCCCGGATAAAGCGTGACGGCTTAACCGGGACATACCCTACTCCCCGCCGGTAATCGACGGTGGGATAGCAAAGGTACAATTGGTCCTTGGCCCGGGTGATGGCCACGTAAAAGAGCCGCCGCTCCTCCTCTTCACCTTCCGGATCTGCCAAGGCCCGCCCCAGGGGAATCATCCCTTCCGCGCACCAGGGGATAAAAACCACGGACCATTCAAGGCCTTTGGCCTGATGGATGGTACTCATGATCACCCTGCCCTCCTCCCCCTTGGCATCCGTCTCTCCTTCCTCACCGATATTGGTAAGGAGAGCCATCTCCTGCAAGAAACCTTCAAGAGAGTCAAACTTGGCGGCAAATACGGCCAATTGATAAAGGTCTTCGGTGCGTTGCGTGGCATCGGTGTAGGCGGCCTGAAGATAATTATCGTATCCCTTCGTCAAAATAGTTTCGATTATCATCCCGATGTCCATATTCTCAACGGCCGCCAGTTCCTTAAGCAGTTCCTGGCACTTCGCCAGCCCCGGCCTTGCCGATTGGGATGCCTTGCGCAAGAAATCATCCCCGGTAGCGGCAGATAGAGGTTCTTTCTGGGCGGCCAGCCAGTGCCAGAGTTTGTCCGCCGTCTGCCTCCCCACACGGTGACAGAGGCCCAGGACCCTTTTCCAGGCCATCTCGTCGCCGGCATTGACGATTATCCGCATGTAGGCGGTCACGTCCTTGATATGGGCCTGCTCAAAAAAACGTATTCCCGAACGGATCGTGAAAGGTATTCCCCGCCTGGTCATCTCCATCTGCAGGTCCATGGAATGAAAGTGGGCGCGATAGAGGACGGCGATCTCCTGAATCGGATAGCCCTCCCTGATCAATTCGATGATGCGCTGCACCACGAAATTTGCCTGCATCTGGACGTTCCTGAGGGGTACCAGCGCCGGAAGGACCCCTTTCGGGCGGATAGCCCGGAGAGATTTCTTGAATTGCCGTTCGTTGTTCAGGATGCTCAGATTAGCCATGTGCAGGATTTCTGGTGTACTGCGATAATTCACCTCCAGGCGGTATATTTTGCATTCCTGATATTTTTCAGGAAAACCCATGATATTGGCGTAGTTTGCCCCCCGGAAGGCATAAATGCTCTGGGCATCATCGCCGACGACCATGATGTTTCGATGGTGAGAGGCAAGGAGATCCGTAATATTCGACTGGATAACATTAGTGTCCTGATATTCATCCACCAGGACATGAAGAAACCGTTCCGCATATGTACTCCGCACCTCCGGATGCTCGACGAGGAGGCGCCGCCAGTTGATGAGGAGATCATCAAAGTCCATGACATTGAGGCGCTTTTTCTCCTGTCCGTACAGTTGGGCAACGCTGAGAATCGCCTCCAGGTGAGGCGCCAGATAGGGATATCTGCCCTCAACGACATCGGTAAGGGTCTCGTCGGTGTTGCGGGTGAAACTGATCACATCCCGCAGGACATCTCCCCGGGGAAATTTGGGGCCATCGCTTTTGACCGTTTCGGCAATACAGCGGTTTACCAGTTGCTTGGCGTCATCGGCGTCGATAATGACAAAATTGTTCTCGTAACCGAGGCGTTTCGCGTGAACCCGCAACACGCGTAGCCCCAGATGATGAAAGGTGCCGCCCCACAAACGGCTTACGTCCATCTCCATCAGGGCGGCAACGCGGGACATCATAGACCGGGAGGCCTTGTTGGTGAAGGTGGCCAGCAAAATCCGCTCCGGAGGGTTGCCCGCTTCGATCAGCCGGGCAACCCGATAGGTCAGAGTCCGGGTCTTGCCGCTGCCCGCGCCGGCGATGACCAGCAGCGGGCCGTCCTTTTCAAGGACGACCCGGCACTGTTCCGCGTTGAGTTCCTTTTCATAGTCGATCATTATGAAAGCTGTTTCTTGATGGCCTCGACGGTATCTTTGCTGTTGAGGGATGTAAATTCCTGTAGCAGGCCTTCTTTTTGATAAAACTCGATGAGGGGGGAGGTCTTTTTTGTGTATGTTTCCAGACGATGTTGAATGGCCGCTTCCGTTTCATCATCCCGCTGAATGGTCGGGCTCCCGCACTTTTTGCAAGTCCCGTCGGGCAGCGGCGGGTTGCTCTTGATGTTATATATCTCCTGGCAGTCGGAATTGGAACAGGTTCTCCGCGTCGTTAAACGGTCAAGGATGACGTCCCGGGGAACTTCCAGGCTGACGACAAAGTCAAGCCTGATCTTGAGTTCGGCCATCAGTGTTTTGAGGGCCTGGGCCTGGGGAATGGTGCGGGGAAATCCATCAAGAATGAAACCCTGACGGCAATCCGGCTCCGCCAGCCTTTCTTTCATCAGCTCCATAATCAGTTCGTCCGGGACGAGGTCGCCTGCGTCCATGTAAGTTTTCGCCTGCTTGCCCAGTTTTGTGCCGGCTTTTACGGCGCCCCGCAAGATGTCACCCGTCGATATCTGTACCGATCCGTCATATTCGGTCAATAATTTTGCGACCGTACCCTTACCCGCGCCCGGGGCTCCTAATAGAATAATCTTCATACTTTATACCTCTCCGTTAATAGATTGCAAATCGAGGGCGGACTATAGGAGAAATCCCCGGCGAGGTCAAGAAAATACCATTGCCGAATTTGTCCTTGACAGCATGTCTCTCCCTTTCCTATAGTCTCGCCATGGAACCTGAAGAAAAGCATTTTGGCCCCGTATGGTTCATCCCCGGCCTCAACCGGGGCAGATACCCCTACTGCAATTCCGTCTATATTCAGGGAGCGGGAATAATCATCGATCCCGCCTCCGACGAAAATCGCCTTAAAGAACTTCGTGACCAGGAGGGGATCAACGAGGTATGGCTGAGCCACTGGCATGAGGATCATTTCACTTATCTCGACCTCTTTGGGGATATCCCCCTCCGGATCTGCCGGAAAGATGCACCGCCCCTCACGGACATCGAAATCCTTCTCGATTGGTACAATCCCGAGGAATCGCACCGGGATTACTGGCGGCAGGTGATCGAGAACACTTTCCGTTTCCGCCCCCGCCGGCCATCTTCCTTTCTTGACGACGGCGATGTGATTCCCTTTGGAAATATAACGGTGGAAGTCATCGCCTCTCCCGGCCATACGCCCGGCCATCTGGCCTTTCTTTTCCGGGAGCAGGGCATTCTCTTTCTCGGCGATTACGACATGACCGCATTCGGGCCGTGGTACGGTGATCTTTATTCAAGCATCGAGAATACGATCGCGTCCCTCGGCAGATTGAGGACAACGCCTGCGTCCACGTGGTTTACCGGCCATGACACCGGCGTCTTCACGGATGGTGAAGCTCAGCTTTGGCGGCAGTATGAGGATGTCATTTATCAACGGGAAGAAAAACTGCTTAATTTACTCGCCACCCCCCACAGCATAACGGAGATCCTTCAATCCTGGCTTATCTATAGGAAACCCCGGGAGCCGCTTGCCTTCTTTGAATTCGGAGAGCGGGCACTGACGGTAAAGCACCTCGAAAGGCTCCTGCGCAACGGCCTGATCGAAGTGGTTGATGGTAAGTACGTCCGTATATGATCGTTTACCCTGGCCTGTACTTGACTGACTTGACATCCACTGGCAAAATAATCACCAACCTGATTTAACCAAAATAAACCTGCGCCTAAAAGATTCTGTAGAAACTATCGATTGTTTATTGAAGTCGAGAATTTGGGGGAAGATGGTTGGGTAGCAGGTTTGTTTCCGTAATGCGCAAGTGCGATCATCGGATTCATCTTCAATGTGGGCCATAAGATAAATAGTATACCCACAAAC
>Ga0074199_1002647_pt1 | contig 10154 bp, 6 predicted proteins | sample EPASupsiteSAE347_FD_64528 | JGI IMG/M metagenome (GOLD analysis project Ga0074199, IMG submission 64528) | Bioremediated contaminated groundwater from EPA Superfund site, New Mexico - Sample SAE3-47 | ecosystem: Environmental > Aquatic > Deep subsurface > Groundwater > Contaminated ...
GGCGGGCGGGCTAAGCGCTTTGGGAGCCGGGTTCTATTATATCGGAATTCCACAAAATTCTATCGTTGGCTACGAGGAAGCAGTTAAGAATGATCGCTTTGTTGTCATTGTTCATGGTAATTCCGAGGAAGTCGCTAAAGCCAAAACAATCCTGGAATCATCATCCGAACAAGAAAAACCGACCAATGCATAGGTCGTAATTCCAAAACTAGGCACTGAAGCTTTGCATAAAACTTCTGACGAGAAGATGAAGTGAAAACTAATTTATAAAATTCAAAAACGAGGAGATAAAAAATGAATCAAAAAAACTGTGTTGTCACGGTTTACAAAACCCATGTCGAAGCTGAGGAAGCAGTCAAAGAACTTCAAAAATCAGGGCTCAACATGAAACAATGTTCCATCTTAGGTCGAGGTTTTCATACCGAGGAGGAAGTTGTTGGGTTCTATAACGCCGGAGACCGTATGATGTTTTGGGGTAAACAAGGAGCTTTCTGGGGGGGCGTGTGGGGTTTATTATTTGGAGCCGGATATTTTTGGATTCCTGGAATTGGAACAGTCTTGGCAGGAGGTGCGCTTGTGTCCTCTATAGTAGGTGCTCTTGAAGGAGCAGCAGTTGTTGGAAGTCTGAATGTTCTTGGAGCAGCTCTGTACAGTATTGGAATCCAAAGAGACAGCATTCTACAGTATGAAATGGCGATTAAGGCAAATAAGTTTGTCGTCATCTTTCATGGTACCGCGGGAGAAACAGCAAAGGCAAGGGCGATCCTTGATTTGACGCCAAAAGAAATCCTGGAGGTATCGGAAAAAGAGAACGCAGCAACCAACACATAACGTGCAATCATGTGTGTGAGCGATCGGAAGGGAATATACCCGAAAACCCGTGCCATCCGGACACATTTCGGGTATCTACGCCATCCGTGGACGATACGACCTTAAAATCAGGACAATAGCAGAATTCGATCATCTTGAATAGACCAAAGATCGAGAGGTAGAAAAAAATGGCCCAATTTTCAAAGCTCGCAATTGAAACTACAGGACATGAAGCGGTGAAATTGGGATATATCGGATCCGTAGCAGACGTCTTGAACGCGAGGTTGCCTGACACACTCTCAAGCAGGACATTTCTTGCGACAGATTATTCATATGGATTTGAGCTGGCTTCACCACGTGACAAATATTCGCTTGGCGAAGCTTTGATCGTTAACGGCATCTGTTATGCAACATCATCAGATATAACTTCACCCGACTACAATCACACGATTTACGGCCGAAAATTTGTGACCGGCGGCATGTTTATTATCCCTCAGGGAGCTGAACCCAGTCACAAAGGCACTTTCAAAGCCAATGGATCTTTGCTTACTCTTATGAATTTTTATACGGAAATCTATGAAGCAATTAAACAACCAGTTGCCTTTGTGGGTATCGTGGAATGTGACAGCTTCCATGGGACCGCCATCGGAAAACCTCCCATAGATGGAAAGGCCATATTTGATTATAAAAAAGAGTATTTTCCCAACCCGGAAATACAAAGCAATAATGTAACGGCCTTTATAATAGGCGTGTTCACCGATTATAAGGAGCCGGGTTTGAGTGAGATAAACAAACAACTAGAGGTTGTCCTCTATAAAAATCCTTTTGACTCAGGTGCGATACTCAGCAACCATGCCCATGTGCTCACTCTGAAACAACCCGTGAACAGAATTGAAGATATTAGACCGGATCTGGTTGAGAGAGCATTGCATCTCTTTGCCGATGGCACAGTTGTCCGTTCTCTTCACGCTGATATTTACACAATAAGCTGTCTCGTTGATTACCAGGATAAAACGTAAAAAGGAGACCCCATATGGGCAAGTCACAAAAAGCTTCTCAGCTGCTTGTCGATTGTCTTGAAAAACATGGTGTGAAATATATTTTTGGTATTCCAGGCGCAAAGATTGATGGTGTGTTTGATGCCTTGCTTGACTCTTCCATCAAAGTTATTCTCTGCCGTCACGAACAAAATGCGGCTTTCATGGCTGCCGCCTATGGACGTTTAACGGGGGAGCCGGGTGTTGTACTGGTCACTTCAGGCCCGGGAGTATCGAACCTGGCCACAGGTTTATTGACAGCAACCACGGAAGGCGATCCGGTTATTGCACTGGGCGGCAGTGTACCCCGAAGTACAAAGCTCAGGGACACCCACCAAAACGTAGATAACCTCAGATTGATGGAAGCAGTCACCAAAATCGGTATGGAAGTCATTATGGCGGAAAATGTCCCTGAAATTATCGAAAACGCTTTCAGAATTGCAACAAGGCCCCGATGTGGTGCGGTGTTTATCAGTCTACCTCAAGATATTCTAGTGGAAATGACCGATACGGAAGCCAACGAACCGGTTCCATCCGCCGCATGGAGCGTAGCCCCCGATGCTGTTGTGGAGCGTGCCGCTCTTCTCATAAACGAGGCTCGCCTGCCGGTTCTACTGCTCGGATTGGAAGCCAGTCGACCTGAGAATGCCGCGGCAGTACGTAGACTATTAGAAAAAGCTCCACTTGCAACGGTAGGAACGTATCAGGCAGCCGGTGCAGTTTCCCGAAAGCTTATGAGCTGCTTTATAGGGCGAGTAGGTCTGTTTAAAAATCAACCCGCCGACAAATTACTCGATGCTGCCGATGTGGTAATAACGGTTGGATATGACGGCATCGAGTATGAACCTGGAGTATGGAATGCGGAAAGAGCGAAAAAAATCATTCATATCGATTATCACAGGGCAAACATTCATACTGCGTATTTACCCAGCTTGGAAATAACCGGTGATATTGCCGCCAATATCATATCGCTCATGCCAAAACTGCATAAGCGCACGAAACTATTTGATCTACCCCTTATCAACGATCTGCAGCGACAACTTATAGCAAGGTTCGAGAGCGGTGCACACTACTCCGGCGCGATAATGCACCCCCTGCGTTTTATACACGATCTGCGCAAAACACTTGATGATGATGTCACTGTAATCAGCGACATAGGTTCGCACTACATATGGATCGCACACTTTTTCTCGTCTTTTCAACCACGCCATTTGTTGTTCAGCAACGGACAGCAGACATTGGGTGTTGCGCTGCCATGGGCCATGGCCACTACCCTAGCCCGCCCCGGAAAAAAAGTAGTTTCCATTTCAGGCGACGGAGGCTTTTTGTTTTCTGCCATGGAGCTGGAAACCGCAGTGCGGGAAAAAATGAACTTCGTGCATTTTGTATGGTGTGATGACACCTATAATATGGTGCTGGAACAGCAAATATTGAAATATAACCGTGAAAGTGCGGTTCGCTTCGGCTATGTAGATCTCGTTAAATATGCCGAAAGCTTCGGCGCCAAAGGGTTCAGGATCAAAGACAGTGATGAATTTATTCCTATCCTGAAAGAAGCCTTGAGCCTGGAAGGTCCGGTCATTGTTGAAGTACCTATCGATTATTCAGACAATGCGGAGTTATTCAAAGCAAAAATCGAGAACATAGGCCATTAAGGCCTTGTCAGCAAACAACTGTAACGAATTTTCCGGGATTTCCGGCCATAAGAGCCTGTAAGAAAACAACCAGACGATCCGGTTATTTTCTTACAGGCTCTAAGGAGAAAAGATGACAATGCCTGCCAACGACGGAAACAACATAAACACGATGAAGGCCCTTGTCTTCCACGGACCTAATAACCTGGCGTTTGAGGATAAGCCGAAACCAAAGATCATACAAGCAACGGATGCTATCGTGCGGATCACTACGACTACCATCTGCGGGACAGACCTGCATATTCTAAAGGGTGACGTGCCGGCAATCACCGATGGACGGATTCTCGGCCACGAAGGAGTGGGAATTATCGAAGAAGTGGGACAAAACGTATTAAATTTTCACAATGGAAATAAAGTACTCATCTCCAATATTACTTCATGCGGCAGATGCAGTTTTTGCAAAAAAGCGATGTATTCCCATTGTCTCAGCGGCGGATGGAGGCTGGGCAACAACATCGACGGCACTCAGGCCGAATACGTCAGAATCCCTTTTGCCGATACCGGTTTGTATCTACTGTCACCTGAGATTGATGATGATGCGGTGGTCATGCTCAGTTGTATTCTCCCCACCGGTCTGGAATGCGGAACGTTGAACGGACAGGTGAAGCCGGGGGACATCGTAGCGATCGTCGGCGCCGGTCCGGTGGGCCTCGCCACCCTGCTCACGGCAAGGCTCTACTCTCCCGCTGAGATTGTAATGATCGATCTCGACGACAACCGATTGGAGGTTGCCCGCTCGTTCGGCGCAACAAAGGTCGTGAACAGCTCGGATGGGAAGGCGGCAGAGCGGGTCATGGCACTGACTCAAGCTGCCGGAGTAGACGTGGCTATTGAAGCCGTGGGACTCTCCGCAACCTTCGACATCTGCCAGGCGATCATCGCACCCGGCGGGCGCATTGCCAACGTGGGTGTTCACGGTAAATCGGTAGAGTTACACCTCGAAAGGCTCTGGGCTTCCAATATCACGCTTACCACGCGCCTGGTAGATGCAAGCACAACGCCAATGCTGCTAAGGATGGTTCAGTCGGGACGCCTCGACGCAAAAAAACTCATTAGTCACCGATTCAAGCTGTCGGAAATCATGAAGGCCTATGACACCTTCGCGAACGCCGCGAAGCAACACGCGTTAAAGGTGGTGCTCAGGAACGCCTGCGCCGGAAGATAAAGGGAAGGTCAGAACTCAGGCATGTCAAATGAAAACCGCGTTTCTGTCGCTCTCAACCGCGACACCGGCACAGCGACTGGTGTCGCGGATATTCGATACAAGGAACACTGTTTTAGGCGGAGGGTAATTTGTCCTTGAAAACTACTCATAAAATTGTTGCTTCGCTTGCCGGAGTAGCCATCCTGGTTGCGCTGGTTGTGATGCCATCGTTCCGGGCTTTCAAACAAATCAAGGAAGCAGCCGAGGCGCGGAAGCATACCTACGATGTTATACACCGCGCGGACGCGTTGCTGTCTGCATTGAGAGATGCAGAGACCGGTCAGCGCGGCTATTCGCTGACCGGTGACGAGGTTTTTTTAGAACCGTATTTGGCTGTGCGCGATATCGTCAGCGGCCATCTGGAAGAATTGCGTCAACGTACCTTAATCACTGCCGCCCAGAAACACCTGAACGCACTGGCTCCATTGATGGATGCGAAATTGGCGGAAATGTCGCATGTCATTGAGTTGCGCCGCAACCAGGGCATGACTGCCGTAATAGCGGCTGTAGGCACTGGTCAGGGTAAGCGGTTGATGGACTCGATTCGTGCCGAAATGAGCAGCTTCATCAAAATAGAGGAAGACGCGCTGGCGCAGCACGAAACAGTCTTCCAATCGAATATGCGCTATCTGTACGGCATCATCGTTTCCGCCAGCCTGGTTACTCTTCTGTTTTCACTTACGTTCATCTATTTGATCTATCGAGAAATGCAGCATCAGCTCAAGAATTCTGTTCATCTCGAAACACGGCATTTGCTTGAGATTCAGGAGGAGACGAATAAACAACTGCAGCAGGCCAACGCCACCTTGCATGTCAGTGAGGAAAAGCTTGTAGTTACGCTTAAATCCATCGGCGATGCAGTGATAGCCACCGATGGCAAGGGCCGCGTGACGCTCCTGAATCCCCTTGCCGAAAAGCTCACCGGTTGGACGCAGGCGGAAGCAGCCGGTCGCCCGGTGGGTGAGATTTTTAACATCATCAACCAAGAAACCCATCAACCCTCCACTATTCCGGTAATGGAAACCTTGGCGCAGGGTACGATACAGGGTTTGGCCAACCACACATTACTGATTGCACGCGATGGCAACGAGTGTGCTATCGCCGACAGTTGTGCACCGATTCGCGACCGCGACGGTCGGGTGGTCGGTGCCGTGCTGGTGTTCCGCGATGTCACCAAAGAATATTCGGCACAGCAGGCCTTGCACGACAATGCCGCGCTGATCCAGACGATTCTCAATACCGTGGTGGACAGCATCATCACTTTCCATGCTCGCGGCGGTATCGTCGAGACGGTTAACCCGGCCGCTGAGCTAATGTTCGGCTATGCTGCAGCGGAACTCATCGGACAAAACTTCAGTCTGTTGATACCCGAGCTTGATCGAGACCAGCAAAATGGTTCCCTCGAATATTACAGTGCAAGCGATGAGGCGCGAGCCATCGGCCTCGGACGCGAGGTTGTGGGGCGACGTAAGGATGGCGGCACTTTTCCGATGGAGATGGCGGTAAGCGAGATGTGGCTGGGTGGCCAGCGTCACTTCACCGGCATTTTACGTGATATCACGCCACGCAAGCGGGCGGAAGAAACTCTGCTTAAAGCGGGAGCTTTGCAAAGCGCGATTTTCAACAGCGCCAATTTCTCAAGTATCGCCACTGACGCACAAGGTGTCATTCAGATATTCAACGTCGGCGCGGAACGCATGTTGGGCTACGCGGCCGCCGAAGTGATGAACAAGATCACCCCGGCCGACATATCCGACCCGCAGGAAGTGATAGCCCGCGCCAAAGTATTGAGCAACGAGCTCTCTACGCCGATTACACCGGGATTCGAGGCATTGGTTTTCAAGGCCTCGCGCGGTATCGAGGACATCTACGAATTAACCTACATCCGCAAGGACGGCAGCCGCTTCCCGGCCATCGTGTCGGTCACGGCTCTACGCGACGCTCAAAACGCAATTATCGGCTACCTGTTGATCGGTACGGACAACACCGCTCGCAAGCAGGCCGAAGAAGCGCTGATTAAAGCGGGGGCACTGCAAAGCGCGATTTTCAACAGCGCCAACTTTTCGAGTATCGCCACCGACGAGAAGGGTGTGATTCAAATATTCAATGTAGGCGCGGAACGCATGTTGGGCTACACGGCCGCCGATGTCTTGAACAAGATCACCCCGGCCGACATTTCCGATCCGCAAGAAGTGATAGTGCGCGCCAAAGTATTGAGTTTGGAGCTGGCGACCAAGATTTCCCCGGGATTCGAGGCATTGGTTTTCAAGGCCTCGCGCGGTATCGAGGACATCTACGAATTGACCTACATCCGCAAGGACGGCAGCCGCTTCCCGGCAGTCGTATCGGTTACTGCGCTGCGCGACGCTCAAGGCGCGATCATCGGGTACCTGCTGATCGGCACCGACAATACCGCACGCAAGCAGATCGAGGCAGAGCAGAAGCAGCTCGCTCAACGCCTTCGAGACCATCAGTTCTACACTCGCTCACTGTTCGAATCCAACATCGACGCGCTGATGACCACTGATCCGTCAGGCATAATCACCGACGTCAACAAGCAGATGGAGGCTCTCACGGGTTGCACGCGCGACGAATTGATTGGCGCTCCCTTCAAGAGCCATTTCACCGATCAGGAACGAGCCGAGGCCAGCATTAAACTGGTGTTGAGCGAAAAGAAGGTTACCAACTACGAGCTCACCACACGTGCTAGAGATGGTAAGGAAACGGTGGTATCCTTCAACGCTACTACCTTCTACGATCGGGATAGAAAGCTGCAGGGAGTGTTCGCGGCCGCGCGCGACGTCACGGAACGCAAACGCCTGGATCATGTGCTGCAGGAAAAGAACATCGAGCTGGAAAGCGCCAGGTCAGTGGCGGAAAAAGCAAACCTCGCCAAATCTGAATTCCTTTCCAGTATGAGTCATGAGCTGCGCAGCCCGCTAAATGCCATTCTCGGATTTGCTCAGCTGATGGATTCCGATTCCTTCCCGCCAACGCCCTCCCAGAAAGAAAGCATAGCCCAGATCCTTCAGGCGGGATGGCATCTGCTGAAGCTGATCGACGAAATCCTCGATCTCGCGAAGGTCGAGTCAGGGCAGGTACCGCTGTCACGGGAGCCGGTATCGCTGGCCGAAGTCATACTCGAATGCCGGGGTATGATCGAACCGCAGGCGCAACAGCGCGGCATCCACATGACCTTTCCGGATTTCGACATCCCTTACTTTATCCGCGCAGATCGAACCCGCTTGAAGCAGGTTCTCATCAACCTCCTTTCCAACGCGATCAAATACAACATCAAGCAAGGAACGGTCGTGATGGACTGTACCACGATCACGCCGGAACGCACTCGCATCAGCGTCAGGGACACCGGCGCGGGACTATATCCGGAACAGCTGGCGCAACTATTCCAGGCATTCAATCGTCTCGGACAGGAAGCCGGCGGCGAGGAAGGGACGGGCATAGGTCTCGTGGTGGCCAAGCGACTGGTCGAACTGATGGGAGGCGTAATCGGCGTGGAAAGCACCGTCGGGGTGGGAAGCGTCTTCTGGCTTGAGCTCAGCTCGGTTGCTGAACCGCGCCTTTCCTTGGAAGGATCCAGCACAACGGCATCGGCTCAACCGCATATGCCTCGCGATGCGCGGCTACATACAATGCTCTATGTGGAAGACAACCCGGCGAACTTGAAACTGGTCGAGCAAATCATCGCGCGTCATCCCAACATGCGCCTGCTGAGCGCAGTGAGTGGAAATCTCGGAATCGAACTTGCGCGCGACAAGCAGCCGGAGGTAATCCTGATGGACATCAATCTACCCGGCATCAACGGCTTCGAAGCCTTGAAAATCCTCCGCTCAGACTCGGCCACGGCGCACATACCCGTTATTGCCATTAGTGCAAATGCAATGCCGCTTGACATCGAAAAGGGTCTGAATGCCGGATTCTTCCGCTATATAACCAAGCCAATAAAGGTCAATGAGTTCATGAATGCACTGAATGTTGCGATGGAATTTTCGGGAAAAAAAATCTAATAAATGCAAATAGGGCGCTGTGACTCTCATGATAAGTCCATCTGACATTCTTCACGGCAAAGTCCTGATCGTCGACGACCAGAAAATCAATATCATTCTGCTTGAGCGCATGCTGCGCGGTGCCGGTTATGTTTTCATCACGTCCACGATGGATCCTAGCGAGGTCTGCGGACTTCACCTCAAGAACCGCTACGACTTGATCCTTCTCGATCTTCAGATGCCCGGCATGGATGGATTCCAGGTGATGGAAAGCCTGAAGGAAATCGAAACAAGCGGCTATCTTCCCGTCCTGGTGATTACCGCACAACCTGATCACAAGCTGCTCGCGCTAAAAGCCGGAGCGAGGGATTTCGTCAGCAAACCGTTCGATCTCGCGGAGGTATTGATCCGAGTTTACAACATGCTCGAAGTCCGTCTGCTGCATCTGGAAACGAAGAACCTCTACGATCGAGTCGTGGCGGAACAGAAAGTGTCGGAACGACTGTTGCTCAACGTGCTGCCTCGTTCCATAGCTGAACGCTTGAAGGAGCGGCCCGAAGTCGCGACCGATAACTTTACGGAAGTCATCGCCGATAGATTCGCGGAGGTAACGGTATTGTTCGCGGACATCGTGGAGTTCACGAAGTTTTCCGAGGGCGTGAGCCCAGAAGTTCTGGTGGTCGTTCTCAATGATATCTTCACCCGCTTTGACAGCATTGCCGACAACCGCGGCCTTGAGAAGATCAAGACTATCGGCGATGCCTACATGGCTGCCGCAGGCCTGCCCGTCCCGGCAACGGATCACGCGATCCGTGCGGCACACATGGCTTTGGACATGATCGAAGCGGTGGACCGTTTTAATGAGCAAAGCCGCTACTGGCTGAAGGTGCGAATCGGTATCGACACCGGCGCAGTGGTGGCGGGCGTCATCGGCAGACGCAAATTTCTCTATGACCTATGGGGAGATGTTGTGAACACTGCCAGTCGGATGCAATCCCAAGGCGTGGCCGGGCGAATCCAGGTAACTGACTCCACTAGGCAGCGGTTGAGTGAGCCGTTCATCTTTGAAAAACGCGGCACTATAGATGTCAAGGGGAAAGGCGAGATGCACACATGGTTCCTGAATGGCAGGAACAGCTAATCCATAGTCAGTTTTAACTATTTTTATGGGGATAACGGGTGATCACCTTGGAGTCGGCAACCGATGCTGTTTTTTCAGTTTCAATGAGTGATGATCAATGTGAAAAAAGAACGAAAAAGATGAAATTTACAAAGGTGCTTTATGCTTGAGAAAATTCATTTATTTAGCAGTATGAGTGTCAAAGAATTATCCGAAATTGAAAAAATTACGGTAAGTGTTCACTATAAACGAGGAGAATATGTTTTTAGACAGGGAGATTTTTCC
>Ga0074199_1002649_pt1 | contig 10149 bp, 8 predicted proteins | sample EPASupsiteSAE347_FD_64528 | JGI IMG/M metagenome (GOLD analysis project Ga0074199, IMG submission 64528) | Bioremediated contaminated groundwater from EPA Superfund site, New Mexico - Sample SAE3-47 | ecosystem: Environmental > Aquatic > Deep subsurface > Groundwater > Contaminated ...
TATCTGAGTCACTGAAGGGTCACACAGGATACATCTGCTTGAAGATTAAATATTTTCTCGTGGATATATCCTGCCTTCACTTCATCACTGGAATTCTAGATTGTGCCCTGCAAGCGTGCTTACACGATATAGATTGTCGCCATCTGATGCTTCACTGATGACTTCAATTCCATTACCGAAGTCTTGACCGCATCGGGCTTTGGAAACAGCTCCGTCTATGTCCTGGAAAGCATAAGCAATATCCTTATTTGCATAGCTGAAGCCTTTATATGAAGCGAGGGAACCATAATCCATTGACAAGCTCACTTCAGCCGTCCGCTCATCGTTGGTCCTGGATTTGCCATCGCTTGTGCTGGCCGATGCATAGCAGTAAACATCCTTCGCACTTCTGAACGAAATATCTTGCATTGCCGCAGCATAAACCTGGTTCTTGGCGATCCAATCCGAGTAACTCAGACCATAGACATCTTTTGCCTCTGCATGAACAGTTGCTTTAGCCAAGCCATCGCTTGATGTTGATGTGTGAGTATTCTTAAAGTTCCTTAGATATGTTCCTCTGATACCAGGATCGATGCTTGCACCGGCTACATCTAATGTGCCGGATATTTCAGACCCAATATCTGCATCCACTATCATCAAATTTGATTCTGTTGAACCGCCTGATCCGGCGCTGACCGAAAAACTGATGCCGTCGACTCCTGAGATAGCTAAAAATAAAGCTAACACAAGCGTAGGCATCAATAGCTGTAACCGCATGTTTGCTTCCTCCTTAATCGCTTATACACTAAGATGAAAAATTGAATGATATAAATGATGGGGTCTGTTCGGTAAGAAATGACATGTATATATTAGCAAACGTTTAAAATCATATTTTTAATGCTAATAGACTATTTAAATAAGAATAATTAATCATTAAACGTCCGTTAGTATCTCTTGTTATAATTTTCAAATAATTGAGACGTGCCAAATGGAGAAAACATCTAATAACATCAACTAATAATTAAAAATTAAAATAAACAAATTTTTAATGAAATATAACTTATTTCTGCTTCTAATTTAAAATAGAGTTTAATAAAAGTTTGTATGTTTATAAGCTGTTACATGTTTTATCATTCATTTGGATTGCATCCAACACAAAAGATTTCGCGACGTTTTCATGATATTAAAAAGCATTTATCCTGTTCCTGTTGAAATCAATCTCCGGCAGATCACCAATAATGCAAAAAATACCAATGATCCGATCGCACCGGCTCATTGCTTCAGGAAGCTTAAAATGCCAAACTGCATGAAAGACCGCAAATGAAGCACCAAGTCGAGCAATACAAAACCGTCTCATGGCTGAAGCTGCTATCAACTCTGCAGATCATCCGTGCCGTGCGCCTGGTCTGGGATAGCTCAGCATCCTGGACCATCGCCGAGACAGTTCTCTTGGTCATCCAGGGACTGCTGCCGCTCGCCTCGCTCTACCTAATGAAACTGATAGTAGACGGTATTGTCGCAGGGCCGAGCCGCGCGGAATTCAATGGGATTGCAGCCCTCATTGCGCTCGCGGCACTGGCAGCCCTCCTGACCGCAGTCTCTCGCTCTGCATCAAGCCTGGTGAATGAAGCACAGGCAGCACTGGTTTCAGATCACGTCCAAGACCTTCTTCATGCCAAATCAATCGAAGTGGACCTGGAATACTATGAGAACTCCAAGTACTACAATGCCCTCCACCGAGCCCAGGAAGAAGCACCCTACAGGCCCACCAGAATTGTGAACGGCCTGGCGCAATTAGGCCAGAGCGCGATATCGCTGGCAGCAGTCGCGGCTTTGCTGGTATCCCTGAACGGGATAATGGCTTTCATCTTGCTGGCGGGAGCGCTTCCGGCAGTCATTGTCCGCATAAAATACTCCAAAATCCTCTACCAGTGGCAGCGAAAGGCAACGGAGAGGATGAGGCGGGCCTGGTATTATCACTGGCTTCTCATAAACGACAATTGCGCCAAAGAGATCCGGCTCTTCGATCTCGGCAAATTGTTCAAAGAAAGGTATCGCGATCTAAGATACCAGCTCAGAGTCGAGAAGCTTAATATCAATACCAAAAAATCAATCGCAGACATCGCCGCTCAGTCCCTGGCAGTTCTCGCCCTCTTCGGCTCGATTGCGTTCATTGCCTATCAGTCGTTCTTAGGAGCAATAACCGTCGGCGCATTGGTTATGTACATTGGAGCCATCCAGCAGGGCCAAGGCTTCCTGCAAAGCCTGCTGAGCAGCCTGGCCGGCCTCTACGAAGATAACCTCTTTTTGACCAATTTCTACGAATTCATGTCCCTGGAGCCGAGGGTGCGAGAGCCAACAGATCCCAAGCCGCTGCCAAAGCCGATTTTGCGGGGTACCAACCTCGAAAATGTGAGCTTCTGTTACCCTGGAACGAACATTCCTGTCCTGAAGGATGTTTCGCTGCACATAGCTCCAGGCCAGACCATCGCCCTGGTCGGAGAGAACGGCTCGGGAAAGACTACACTAATCAAGCTCTTATGCAGACTCTACGATCCGACCGGGGGGCGCATCACACTCGACGGCATCGATCTTAGAGATTTTCGCATATCCGATCTGCGCCACGGGATCAGCGTCGTCTTCCAGGATTACGTGCACTACAGCATGACGGTGAAAGAAAACATATGGCTGGGAAAAGCCGCCATGTCGCCGGACCTGGAAAGCATCACGGAGGCTGCCCGGCAATCCGGGGCACACGGATTCATTCAGGAGCTGGAAGGCGGCTACGAGGCGAGGCTCGGCCAGTGGTTTGAAGGCGGTGTCGAGCTGAGCGTGGGCCAGTGGCAGAAAATAGCACTGGCCAGGGCATTTTTTCGCGATGCTCAATTGATTATCCTGGATGAACCGACAAGCTCTCTGGATGCAAGAGCGGAGAGCGAAGTATTCGGGAAATTCAAGCAACTGGCAGAAGGCAGGACGGCAATCATCATCAGCCACCGTCTCTCCGCAGTGCGCATGGCAGACTGCATATATTTCCTGAAGGATGGAAAGATCGTCGAGAACGGAAGTCACGAAAAACTGATTAAGCTCGGCGGGAATTATGCAGAGCTATATCAGATTCAGGCGGGGCATTACCGATGATGGAAGATAGAAGGACGATGCGGCAAGGGAAATCCGGAACCGACTATTTTCCCTGGTACCACCGGATCGTCACAGCCAATCCATCCTCAATGCTGTAATTCGGTGAATAACCGCTGCTTTTTGCTCTACTGATATCCGCCAGAGAATGCCTGATGTCGGCGGCCCTCTGCGCATCGTATCTCGGCCTGATATCCCGGCCCAGGATTTTACCGATCATCTCTACCAAGTCATTCAGGCTGGTGCTCTTTGCATTGGCGATGTTGTATATACCCGGCTTAAATCTGCGGCTTGCCAGGATATTTGCCGCGACGACATCGGCCACGTACACGAAGTCGCGGGTTTGCTCACCGTCGCCGTAGATCACCGGCACCTCGCCTTGGAGTAGGGCGGTTATGAACCTGGAGATGACTCCGGAATATTCCGATGACGGATCTTGCTTGGGACCAAAGACATTGAAATACCTCAGCGCAACAGTCTCCAGGCCGTAAACCTCCTGAAAGACGCGGGCGTAATGCTCTCCGGCCAGCTTGGAGACTGCATAGGGCGACATCGGCTCAGGCATCATATCCTCTCGCTTGGGAAGGTCAGGGGAGCTGCCGTAAACTGCTGCAGACGAGGCCATTACTACCCGCCGAACACCCGCGTCTCTGGCGGCGGTCAAGACATTCAAGGTTCCATCGATGCCGACGTCATTTGTGCGCAGCGGATCTTCGACGCTCTTCTTGACGGAAGCGATCGCTGCCTGGTGAAAGACGCAATCCGCGTCTTCGAAGGCGGTCTTCAAAAATGGGAGGTCCGTGATGCTTCCGCGAAGGAGCTTGGCATCGATGCCTGCGAGGTTCTCCGCCTTTCCGTAAGAGAGGTCGTCGACTACTACTATCAGGTTTTCTCCCGGATCCTCTTCAGATAAAGCCTGAGCCAGGTTGGAGCCTATGAAGCCTGCGCCGCCGGTTATGACGAACTTGTGGGACATATAAATGAACCTTGGGAGAAGATAATGCTAGAGATTCATCTATTTAACGGAAGATCCGATCAAATCTGGAGATTTGGAATTGGAAATGACTAAGCCAATGCATTAGGGGCTTTTCTTAACGCCAACGCTTGACGATAAAATTTGCGATTTGTTGCGATCTAATCAGATAAAGCAAGCCAATCGTACTTGCCAACAATCTATCTGATCTCCATCAAGCTATTCGCACCAACTAACTCATGCCAGCATCTTCTTCTTTGATGATATCCGCTATCTGCTCACTTGGATCAGCTGAAACCTTGATCAATATATTAGTGCCGAAGTCTTAATCTATCATGGAAACATCGCTATCGCGAAATCAAGAGAGATCAGGAGGCATCAATCTGAGGATATTCAATTTATTAATATGCTTTTTTATCCTGAATTCCGTATGCTTGGCGGAAGATACGGAATATTTCGATTGGAAGGGATTGAAACTCTCCGCTTCCAAGAATTATACCGAAGCGCTACAGTATTTCGACAAAGCAATAAATCAAAATGGGAATTATACTGACGCCTGGATCCATAAGGGAGACACTCAGAGAGCAATGAAGGACTACAATGCGTCACTGCTAAGTTACGATCAGGCCTTGAAAGTCGATAAAAATGAAACAGCTGCATGGTCCGGGATCGTTGAGGCTTACTCATTGCTGAAGAAATATGACGAAGCCTATGCTGCTGCGGCCAAGGTCACCGAATTGGATCCCAAGAACAAGGCAAACTGGCTGAAGGAAGGCAATCTACTCCAGTTACAGGGCAGTTACGACAAAGCCGTCCCCAAGTATGACGGCGCTCTGGCTTTAGATCCGCAATATAAAGATGCGCTCTACAGGAAAGGGATATCACTTCTGGCACTAGGCAACGCCACATCGGCCATAGAGCTATTTGATCAAGTTGTTAAAATCGATCCAAAGTACAAGAACGCATTTAACGCTAAAGGCCTGGCTCTGGAAACGAAAGGACTGGACAGCGAAGCTCAGGAGGCGTACAACATGTCCCTGGAGATTGATCCGAAGTGGAGCCAGCCTATGATAAATAAAGAGCATTCTCTGCTGGCATTAGGGAAGATGGATGAAGCCATGAAGATATTTGTTGTGATTTAGAAAAGGCGGCGTAGAAGAACAAAGGAGATTGGGGCATGAATATGAAGATATTCGGAGTATTGGTGTGCTTATTGGAGTGCTTATTCATCTTGAGCATCGTTTGCGCCGCAGAGGATTCATCAAATTATTACGACAAGCTGGGAAGCAAGCTTTACACTACCAGGAATTATACTGAAGCGCTGGACTATTTCAACAAATCATTAGCTCAAAACGCCAGCAATGTGGATGCCTTGGTGCACAAAGGAAATACCTGGAAGGCATTAAATAGGCTCAACGAATCGATTGATTCCTACAAGAAGAGCCTTGAGCTTGACGGCAAAAAAACCGCCGCATGGTCTGGATTGGCAGATGCGTACAACTCCAAGAAGGACTACGAGAACGCCTTGAATGCCGCAGAAAAAGCCACGGAATTTGACAAAAAGAACAAAGCCTTCATGCTTCGGGAAGGCAACATTTTGCAGTCGCAGGGCCGGTTTGAGGAGGCCGCAGCCAAGTATGACGGTGCGCTGTCCATCGACCCCGGCTACAAGGACGCCCTTTACAGGAAGGGACTGTCGAGTCTGGCTGCTAATAATACCACTCAGGCCATAGAGCTATTCGACAGTATTTTGGCCATAGACCCCAAGCACAAGCAGGCCTATAATGCCAAAGGTCAGGCACTGGAGGCCCAAGGTAAATTTACGAGCGCTTTGATGGCTTACGATCGTGCGCTGCAGATAGATCCCAAATGGAACCAGGTTCTTATAAACAAGATGCATATCCTGCTGGCTCAAGGCAAACAGAAAGAGGCTATGGATATATTGCTCGCGATTTGAGAAGAGGCTTTGGGAAAATGGCCTTGGAGCGACTCGGGCCAAACGCCTAAGGTACCACAGCCAATTTTTTCTGCATATCTCGCATCAATCGGTTTAAAGTTCAAGTACCGCAAAAAGCACTAATACCAATATTAAGAATTATTGATTCTTAGTTATTTTTCTGTAATGTTTTAATATCCTAGCGAAATTTTTAAGAGCACCAACACCACAAGAAGCGGCAACCTTGAGAAATTCAATGTGCTAATCATTAAGATCCGATAAAAAAAACAATGCAGGCCTCAATACCGGCCCAATTGTGTCGAATTGTTGCTCAAGTCAGCATCTTAATTGAGGGATGATAAGCGGGGCTGGCGGAATAGCAGAAGCTGTAAGATTTTTTTAAATTTTAAAATAATATACCATTTAATTCAATATCGCGATAAATAATTATGAATCAGTAAAATCAATTAGAATTTTGGGCGGAGTTGAGTCTCTTGAAGAGAAAAATGATTCTCGGATTAGTTCTATCACTGCTGATTGTAGCTCCGGCTCTGGTTCAAGGAGCCGCCGGGACAAAAACAGTAGAAGATTACATTCGCGCTCTTCAAAACGGAGACAGCAAAGCACAATGCAACGCCGCATGGGAACTGGGAAAGAGCGGTGACTTGAAGGCAATTGACCCGCTCATGTCTGCCCTGCAATCTCCGAACAGCAACGTGCGAGATTGGGCGGTTCTGGCTCTGGTGAAGATCGGCGATGCGTCCGTGGATCCTCTTATCCAGGCCCTGCAGGACGGCGGCAAGGGAAATGAAGAAGGCAGCCGCAACGCCAGCCTGGTCAGGCAAGAGGCGGCAGCGGCACTTGGTTTGATCAACGACAGCCGAGCAGGGGAACGGCTGATGGACGCCCTCGCCACTAGCACTGATGACGGCACCCGCTACTGGGCGGCAGTCTCCCTGGGAATGATCTCCGAGCCCAAAGCCACCAATCTACTGGTCCGGACACTTGCAGACGAGAATGCCAGCATCAGGGAAGGTGCCGGGTGGGCTCTGCGGGCCATCGAGGGACCTCGGGCCGAGAATATTCTGATCGGACTTCTAACGGATGGCAACAGCAGCATTCGCCGCGGGGCTGCAGAGGCTCTCGGCGACAGCCCGGATGCAGCCGCAGTAGAGCCTTTGATCCAGGTGCTTGGTGACGGGTCGGGTAGCGTTCGGGCCAAGGCAATTGAGTCTCTGGGCGAGATCAACGACAGTAGTGCCATTGAACCCTTGATCGGGATGCTTCGAGATAATGAAGGCGAGGTTCGATTTGCAGCGATAAAATCCCTGACGAAAATGGGCAGACAGGTTTCCGAGCCTTTGATCGAGGCCCTCAAGACAAATGATCAAGCGATTCAATTAGGTGCGGCCACGGTCCTTGGGAATGTAGGAGGCGACGAGTCTATCGAACCACTCATCGAGACATTCAAAGGCGGGGAGCCGGAAGTGAGAAAGGCTGCAGGGGAATCTTTGGCAAAGATCAATCGGAGCAGTCCTGTTGAGCCGATCATGCAGATCTTGAAAGATGAAAATATGCCACCGGGAATCAGGGGCGATGCAGCTTGGGCGCTCGGATTGATGGGGGATGCGAGAGCAAAGGACCTACTGCTTCAGGTCATGGGCAATGATAAGGATAGCGAGGTGCGACTGTGTGCGGCCAGGGCCCTCAAAAATATCGGGCACATGAAAATGAATAATAAGCTAATATATAATTACCAGTGAATAGAGTATATAGATTGCAAATTGCCGGCAGTTATAAAAAAAAATGACATTGGGGAGGAATTGGTAAGTGAGAATAATCAATGTGATGGCCTGCTTTTTCTTGCTGAGCGCCATTTGCATAGCGGAAGATACTGAGTACTTCGATTGGAGAGGAAATCAGGCATATTCCTCAAAGAATTATACCGAGGCTTTGAGTTATTTCGACAAAGCCGTTACCCAAGACCCGAAATACATCGATTCCTGGGTCCACAAGGGTGACACCCAAAGAGCTCTTAAAGACTACAATGGATCACTTCAATCGTATAATACGGCTCTGCAGATCGACAAGAACAATACTATTGCCTGGTCGGGGATAACTGAAGCATACACCTCTCTGAAGGATTACGCCAACGCGTCAATTGCTGCAGCCAAGGCAACGGAGCTTGATAATAAGAGCAAGTCCAACTGGCTGCGTGAAGGGAATCTGCTGCAGATGCAGGGGCTGTATCAGGATTCCATTGCAAAATACGACAACGCAACTGCTCTTGATCCACAGTACAAGGACGCCCTGTACAAGAAGGGCATGTCGCTCTTAGTTGTCGGCAATAGCGCCCAGGCCGCACAGCTCTTTACTCAGGTGCTTGAGATCGATCCTAAATACAAGCAGGCTTACAATGCACAAGGGATAGCGCTGGAAGCAAATGGGAAATATGCCGAAGCACTGCAATCTTACGAGAAGGCTCTGGAGATCGATTCCGCCTACAGCCAGGCGCTGAATAACAAGATGCAGGTCTTGCTGGCGTTGAAGAAGCAGAATGAAGCGATGCAGATATTTGTAAAGATTTGAAAGTGAGCAGGATCTTGCATTAAATATTTTTTATATAATATAAATAATTATAATTATTAAACTTAACAAAAGAAACGATCTCGCACACACAATTGTTTCGCAAATAATAGACGGAAAATCGCCATCATTGGTTCATTTTTGGGCTTTGTGGTTATTAAACCCGAAAGAGGTAATCATTACCGAGGAGACTTACCACAAAGGAACAAAGACACAAAGAACGACTAACCGCTAGATCTCATTTGCGTCACTTCCCAGAGGAGTTATTCGTCTTTGTGCCTTTGTGTCTTGGTGGTGTTAAATCCTCGGAACTGCTGAATCATCATAAAAGAATATTACCACAAAGGAACAAAGACACAAAGAACAACGAAATGCTAGATCTCATTCGCGTCACTTCCCCGAGGAGCTATTCGTCTTTGTGCCTTTGTGTCTTGATGGTGTTTTAATCCTCGGAACTGCTGAATCATCATAAAAGAATATTACCACAAAGAAACAAAGACACAAAGAACGACTAACCGCTAGATCTCATTTGCGTCACTTCCCAGAGGAGTTATTCGTCTTTGTGCCTTTGTGTCTTGGTGGTGTGACCATTGGAAAGCTATATTATTCTCCGAGATAATTACCACGAAGAATGAACAATGAAGGAGAAAATATCACAGATCAGATCGCTTGTGAGATCAAAGCAGGCTCCTGCCATTCCGAAGCTGCAAAGCAGAGAGCAGACGAGCTTTCAAAGGAAGTTATTGGAGCGGCCATTGAAGTTCACAGGATGCTAGGTCCGGGCTTGCTTGAATCTGCCTATGAAGAGTGTCTTTGCTATGAACTTGCTCTCAGAGGCATTGTTTTTGAAAGGCAAGTTGCATTGCCCATGGAATACAAGGGCCTTAAGCTGGATTGTGGTTACAGACTTGACTTGGTTATTGAAGGATTGATCATAGTTGAGCTTAAGTCAGTTCGGAGTATTGATCCAATTCATGAGGCGCAACTTCTAACATATCTCCGATTGAGAAAAACGTGGCTTGGAATGATTATAAACTTCAATGTGGCAGTCCTCAAGAGTGGAATCCGGCGAATCGTTAATGGCTGAGCAGTTATTGATTGATTCTAGATATCACTTACCAAAGAACAACGAACCACTAGATCTCATTCGCTTCACTTCCCCGAGGAGTTATTCGTCTTTGTGCCTTTGTGTCTTGGTGGTGTTTGATCCTCGGAAGTGCTGAATCATCATAAAAGAATATTACCACAAAGGAACAAAGACACAAAGAACAACGAACCGTTAGATCTCATTTGCGTCACTTCCCGAGGAGTCATTCGTCTTTGTGCCTTTGTGTCTTGGTGGTGTTTGATCCTCGGAAGTGCTGAATCATCATAAAAGAATATTACCACAAAGGAACAAAGACACAAAGAACAACGAACTGCTAGATCTCATTTGCGTCACTTCCCGAGGAGTCATTCGTCTTTGTGCCTTTGTGTCTTGGTGGTGTTTGATCCTCGGAAGTGCTGAATCATCATAAAAGAATATTACCACAAAGGA
>Ga0074199_1002650_pt1 | contig 10146 bp, 1 predicted proteins | sample EPASupsiteSAE347_FD_64528 | JGI IMG/M metagenome (GOLD analysis project Ga0074199, IMG submission 64528) | Bioremediated contaminated groundwater from EPA Superfund site, New Mexico - Sample SAE3-47 | ecosystem: Environmental > Aquatic > Deep subsurface > Groundwater > Contaminated ...
TAGTCTTCGGCCGATCGAAATATCTCCCGCCGTTCTATCCCCCGGTTAAGGATGTGATACCATCCTCCTTTAATATCTATGCGAAGCGCCCTCATGCCCTTTTCTTTTACCCTTTCCTATCCCGCCTCGTCAAGAGTTATATTGAAAATTTAGACTTGACCCCAATCACCATGATACAGCCCCAGCCTTTGCGGTTCCCTGCTGTTGTATCAGGAAATACGGCATTATCGGGAAGCGGCGCAGGACATAGGGTCGTCCAATCATTGCCGTCCATCTTGACATTTGCTTTCAAATGTATTTGTGGATTGTTGAGAGGTAATCCAATTGTTTGTCTTAGTCAGAGCTTTAATTCTTTCATGCAGTTGTTTGCTTGCCAAAAAATTCATCATTGAGGTTTTATAAGGATCAGTCGTGAAATACGGGAAGCCCGATTTTTTCAATTGTTCCGTCTTAACGGCTTCCGAGTTTGTTGAACCCAAAATACCGATCAGGAATGGCAACCGCTGAGTATCGGCTTTTGTGGAGAATTGCACTTCGCCGCCATTGGAGAACAGAAAATAACAGAAGCCGTCTCGAAGTTCACCCTCAAGATTTTCTCGTTTTTTCTCTACTCTTTGTTTAACGGATGTTACGTCCTGCGGCAATTTGGGCCCTTTTCCAAAACGCCGCATGTTGATAGTTGTGGTCTCTCCAGAAAAAAGTGTTAACTTTACGCGCAAGTTGTTGAGTTTTTCTACATCCCGTGTACACGGTAAGACTCTCAGACTCTTTATCATTTCGTTGACGAGGTCATCGTCTGAATGATGGCGAACTAAAAAATGGTAATTTGATGATAGATACCCCCTGATTTCTTCAAAACTACTATTTGTTGAAATATTTGGCGGGATTTTGGGAGGCTCCAATATCACGGTATCATTAGTATTATTTGGAGACCATGGGACCGGTTTAACGGCTAAAATGTTGTTAATAAAAATACCGAGCCCCATACGGGACACGAAATACGGGGCCTCAATATATTTTCCGTCAATAAACACAAACCCTTCGTCAATGCTTTTCCCATGGCTTTCTCCAAATACATCCACTACTAGTGAGGGATGGTTGGTGGGCAGAACGCTCTGATTTTTAGTAAAATTATCATCACACGGTGAATCCAAGACCAGCAATCTTATACCCATAAAGAAAACTATGGTTATCGGAAACAATAATTTATGCATTGCATCCTCCCTTGTGAATTTTATTTTTCAAAAAGACCAATCCTTATTATCCGGGCATGTTTCGCTATCGTTTGGCGCAACGCGATTACCATCAAGCCGACGTCCTCCATCAGGATCGCTATTTTTACATTTGCTCCCGACTGCCCGCATAGTCGTCGAAACGCCACCAGTCTTGTCAAAGTCAAATCCAAGGCCATAGTATCCATCGGTATTTCCAAACCAACGATGATCGGATGTCGGACATCCACTTTGCTTGGTCAGCGCTTCAACTGCGGAATTAGCAGTGGACATATATGTATCAAAGATAATGCATCCCCAGCCTTTGCGATTTCCTGCTGTGACATCCGGAAAGACAACATTATCGGCAAGCGGCGCTGGGCACAATGTTGTCCAATCATTTCCACGCATGCAAACATTAAGAATCCCTCCATATTCATAGTCACTTCCGGAGTTCCATGCTTGTCCCGCAATCCTCTTCGTAGCATTGTCATTAATTCCGTTCATTCGCTTGAGCAATTTTTCATTAACGAAGCTATTTTCACCATCAGTTGTTGGCTGCACATCCCCCACTCTCCAACGTCCCCCTGCCGCATCCATTACAGCCGTTCCTAACGAATCGTTTGCCGAATAACACGAAGACCATATAACTATTGATTTATTACCGTTAAATGATGACGCCCAGTTTGCCGATAGCCATGCTGTAGAAACATCGGCATAATAAAAACCTAAATCTTGGGAATACTCACAAGTAATATTAGTTTCTGTTCCTATCCAAGCATCAATCGTCGCTGCCTCAGAAGCATAGATTGGGAGAGTGGAACCTATATCGCCATGATTATCAATGCATACTATGCCCGCATTACAGAGCGATTTATAGCTAGCAAGAGTACAGTACTCCACATTTGTATCGCGGCAGTTTGAATCAGGGTATTTGACGACCGTCCATCCTTGAGACGAAACACTACTGATAAAAATATTGTCGCTGGCATCTCCCCATTCGCCGACACAAGGCTGCCAGACATAAGCTGTATTTGCGCGAGCCGGCGCATAGGAAACAGTGGGGATGATCAGCATTGCCACCTGATCATCGCAGTAAAAATCACCGCAACTATATGACCACACTAATTGCACCTTGCCGGTGGCAATGCCGTCAACAAAAAGACTGCTTGGCAGATTATTAGTGCTACTCAAATTATAGGTTTTCGGCAAAGTGACTTCGGTGGTCTTATCCGTGCTCGTCCAAACCTTGATCCTGTTCCCTCCTTCAATCGCTTCCAATTGCGCCGTTCCATTGGTGAAGGTCGGCACGATTGCCAATCTTATTTCGGCAAAATAATCAGTATTGGTGCTTATTCCAAAACCATCCACGCACAGAATCCGGCCTGGCGCATATTCTTCGTATTGGTCTTCACCTGAATCATCAGTTTCTATTGTCCCATCGTTGTCTGTGTCAGTATCTATATCTGTTTTTACCACCCGGACCGTGCACGTATCATAACAATCTGCCAGAACACTTGACTCCGCTTTGACTGTGTATGTCCCGGCGGCCAGGTTAGTGGGACTGAACGTGATACTGTTCCCCGCCCCCGATATCCCGGCAGGAGTACTGCTCCAGTTCACAGTCCCCTCGCCCAGGTAACTGTTGGTCAGGTTCAGCGTAACATCCCCGCCGCCAACCCAGACGTTGGTATCCGTCTGTGCAATATTCACGTCCAACACCCGGACAATGCATGTATCATAGCAATGCAGGACATTTGGGAATAAAGTTGACTTAGCGGTGACTGTATATACCCCACCGGTCAGACTGCCTGGACTGAACGAAATATTTTCCCCCCACCCCGATATACCGTCCGGATCACTGATCCAGTATGCTGCCCCGCTCCCCAGGCAACTGTTTATCATGTCAAGCACCACATTCTCTCCGCCAATCCAGACATTCGTCTCCGTCGGCCTGATATCTACGTGAATCAAATTCACCGTCTTCGTATCGCCGCACGAGGACAGATCCTTTGATGACACACCAATATTATAACTGCCGCCACCGGTTGTGCCGAAAGACACGACACCACTGGTATTCGCACCATTCCACGCCAGCCCGCCAGGAGAATATACACTGGACGACAACTCACTATTCATGTCATAACCGCCGCCAGACGTCCATACCAGATTGACAGAATTACTATCGTGATATTTGACATATATCCCGTCAATATCCACTGATAATGTCTTCCCGCCGTAGGAAATTCCGACCTGATATGACCCGGGGCTCGGCATAATCACCGTGCCGGTCTTCTGAGCTCCGGCATTGTGCTGTCCGCTCACTGGCCCGCTGAATCCCCCGCCCCATGGACAACCAGCGCACCACTTGGTCGCTGTGACTGCAATCTGCTGTTCACAAGGCACACATAAGACCCCATTTTCTTCCGGGTCTGTCACCACCACTCCCCCGCAATTCAGACTCTGCAGCCAATCGGCATAGGTGGAATAATGCGCTGTAATTGAGCCTGAGCCTGTATCGGCAATGATGTCAAACATTTCCCCCGGACCTATCGGCCCAACACTGCAATAGGGCGTGTTGGTGAACTCATCTCCCACCCCATCCCCATCCCAGTTCACCGCAACAGTATGAATGGGCTCCCCTTCCACTGCGACAAAATTGATCACACTGCATCCAGCGCAGGGATTTGCCGGAGTCTGCCAGATATTAATCCCGCCACCCCCTTGTTGCTGTGGCCACACTCGGCATTCCCCGCTCGCTGAGCTGGCACCCAAATGCGCTGTGGCCTGATACCGCCCGGCCCCGCCATCCGAAGGATAATATGTTTCCAGTAACTTATATGACATGGTCGCCAAAGAACTATATTTGGCAGGATAGGTAATGGCTGTGGCGCTCGGCGCAGAAGGCGCTGTCACATTATGCCCTTCCACACCGGTCAAGATCGGGAACCCGACTATCAAAGGATCAAAGGGAAAATCAGGGTCGTCTATGGTTAGACTGATCTCCAGTTCGCCCGCCTCCTCGCTTGTCACTTCCAGATAGGCTCCATTGACCGTATTGCTGCCAACTTGCCAACCAAAACTCTGTTCAAGCGCAGTGGGCGTGCCTACCGCCCTCAAATACACATGGTCGCCTGGAGAAACCGCTGTTACTGCTTCCGCCGGATTGGCAAGCGGCAGAGATAAATTTGTAACGCCGTTCCATTCGTCACAGATCTGAAGCTGGATTTGTCCAACTGTAAAATCACGATGGAACAATTCGCCTGATTCTGTCGCTGCCTTGAGCCGCATATTCTTTAACTGCTGTGACATTTCCACGCCCTTGATCAAAACCGTTGCGCTTCCCTGGACCTGCGTGCTCGTGGTCCCATCCGCAAACGTCGCCCAGCCATTTGTGCCGGATTCGCGACTCAAGATAAGCGTGTAGGCAATGGCAGGCTCAACAGTGATCGGCAGGCTTACAAAGGCATTTGATGGAACAAATGCCATGTTCCTCACGTCAACTTTTTCCATCACCTTGACATTCACAGAACGCCGGCTTTCAGATTCGTCCAAGGTAAGATCATTATCCTCATCAAACCACGCGCGCAGGATGAAGTCGCGGTTGGTCACTCCCGGAGGGTTGGTCCAGGAGAGGCTATTATCCGAGAACCCATTCTGATAAAAATAGCCGTTGGTTTTATCCCACCCCTCAACCGTTCCGGACTGGTTCGTCAGCGCCCAGTAAAAGCGCAGGTTCGCATATTGGTTTGTCTCGCCCGCCAAAGGACCCGGATTCAATCCCTGCAATCCGGTTTGACCAGGAAAAAACTGCTCAGTCAAGGTAATTTGAGCGTTCCCGCTCGTGTTCGTCATCAGATACAAGGTGGGTGTGCTGGATTCTTCTTCGGTGGCGTCCACGGCCGTGTTCCCGTCAAAGGTATTGGTGGCCTTCAGGCAATCCCAGCGCATAACCCTGGCGTTCAGGTAAAACGCGTATTCACCCGGCTCCAACTGGCCATTGGCATTGGTGTCGCAACCCAGCCGGACAATATAATTCCGGTTGGTGGCTTCCGCCCCGCCGGTCCAGGTTAAATGGTTGGTGACCGCATTGGTGGCAAACCCGCTTGTGCCGGACCAGCGCCAGAGATCGTTTGTTGCGCCCGCGCTCTCTATCTTCCAGATGATGCCTGTGGCAGAAGCCGACGACCAATCCACATTCAGGTCAATCCAGGCATTGCCCTGTGCATTTTCCATGGCGAACACCGTGGAGGCGCCGCCATAAACAGCGCGGTTATCTGCCGCCGTCAATGAAAAATCCCACAATCTTACCGTGTTCACGACCATGGTGGCACAGCAGGAAGTATAGTTGATCGGCTGGGCTGTGATCCGGTATTGGCCGATACACGGATAATCCGGCATCAGGAGCCCATTGGTGCTTATCTCCCCATCGGGACCCTGAAGCCTCTCAACGGCCCAGTTAATGTTGGTTTTCTGCGAATAGGACGTGAGCCGCGCCTGAGCGTCGTAGCTATAAACCCCTTCCGGGAACCAGACAAAATCCTCGGCGCGGTCAAAGGCCAGCACTGGCCGGGCAGAGGCATTGATGGTCATCTCGGCCCAACTGTCGGTCCTGACATTGGAAGTCGCCTTGACCAGATATTCGCCGCCCTCGTATCCCCAGGATACCAAGCCGCCGGCACTGACTTGGGCCGTATCGCCGGTTATGGTCTGCACACTCCAGGAAATGCGGCTGAGGTCATAGCAATTTGTAGACAAATTGTTAAAGGCATTATAACTGCCATTGGGCGGCGGCATCGCCACTTGATTTGTGTTAAAAGCCAGCTTGAACACTTCAAGATTCAGCACCACCCCGCTATTGGTCACACCCGGCAATTCAGCGCCAATTAAATATTTCCCGCCGCCATTGCCAAAACTCACGGTGCCAGCGGCGCCGCCATTCGTGCTTATTGAAGCCGGCGCACCAGCGAGGCATGTTATGCCCCAGACGGTTTGGGATTTGTCCGCGGAAGAAGCGATCAATCTTGCGTTGGCGTCATAAGTCCCGCTCTCCTGCCAGAGGGCTGTGTCTGAATAGCGGTCAAACAAAAGTCGCATCTGGCTGTTGTTGGTGGTCGGATCGGTTTTTATGTCGTATTCCTGGGAGGCGGACAAGCCATCGCCATCATCATCCCGGCCGGCTATGCCCAGGGAAAATACTTGGTTGGAGGATAAGGCCAGGTTATAGATCATCACATGGTCCAGTCGTCCGCACAATCCGGCTTTGCCGGTAACATCATTGCCCAGCGTCAGACAGGAATTGGAGGAAAGGACGAGGGACGAAGGACGATTTGTGCCAGACACAAGAACACCGTCCACATACAATGCGGCATTGCTGCCGTCAAACACGCCCGCCACCTGATACCAGATTCCGGTGCAGATAAAGTTCGTGGTCATTGCCAAAACGACGTTGGTATTATTCAATGAATTGGTCACTTCAAAGACCAGGGCGTTATCCGAAGATTTGTACAAGGCATAGGCACAGCCGTTAGTGGGATCGGGCTGGCTAAGAATCGTCATGCAATCTGAAAATCCGGCATTGGTTGAGCCAACCAGGGAGTCAAAATTGACGTAAGCCAAGACGGTCAACTGCTGGGGTTTATAAGCTGAACTGTTGGCAATGGAGATCATGTTGGATTCCACCAGACCGTTGAAGGACCATGCACCGTGCACCACTCCAGTGAAACCGGGAACCGCGCCAGTGGCTATGCCATTATTGGCGTTTGTGCTGGAATCAGCAACCACAACGCCGCTGGTCTCATCCAGACGCCAGCACCCGGCCAGATATTCAGCCGGCGCGCTGAGCGGATTCAGGTTGTATTGGTTTTCCCAGGCATCAGGCAGGCCGTCGTAGTCTGTATCGGGGTTAAGGGGATCGGTGTTAAGCTGATATTCCTGCAGATTGGTGAGGCCATCGCTGTCGGAATCAGCGGACGCGTCGGACGCATTGGACGGATCCAAGCCATGGTCAATTTCCCAGCCATCGGGCATGGTGTCGGAATCCGTGTCAGACTCATTGGGATCGGTGTCGTTTTGGTATTCCTGCAGATTGGTGAGATTGTCGGAGTCAGGATCATAGGACATATCGGACGAATTGAGCGGATCAAGTTCATTTTCCACCTCCCACCCATCCGGCATACTGTCGGAGTCCGTGTCAGTATTGGTCGGGTTCAAGCTGTGCGTTACTTCCCAGCCATCGTTAAGACCGTCCCCGTCGGAATCAGCCAGGTAGGGATATGTTCCATAGGCAGCCTCTGCTCCATCCAGGAGCCCGTCATCATCCGTATCAGGATCCAATGGCAAGGTCCAGGAAACCCACCATTCATCAGCGCCATCCGCCAACCCATCGTCATCCGTGTCAGTATCCAAAGGGTCTGTGCCAAGCGACACTTCCATTCCATCCTCCAGATAGTCGCCATCCGTGTCGTCGCTATGAGGGTTGGTCCCGTTTTGATATTCGCCAAGATTGGATAAATTATCATCATCCGGATCATCGGCGCCGTCATTCAGCAGGGGATATAAATCCTGATCCACTTCCCACCCATCCGACAGACCGTCGCCATCCGTATCGGCATAATGCGGGTCAGTGCTGTTTTGATATTCCTGCAGATTGGTCAAATCGTCATCATCAGGATCAGCGGAGGCGTCGTCTGATAATGGATTGAGGCCGTGGATAACCTCCCAGTTGTCAGGCATGCCATCAGAATCCGTGTCGGAGTTAAGGGTATCGGTGTTTCGGAGATATTCTTGAAGATTGCTGAGCCCGTCTGAGTCTGAATCAGCGGACGCATCAGACGCATTGGAAGGATTTAAGCCGTGGTCAACCTCCCACCCGTCAGGTATCTGGTCATTATCCGTGTCTGAATCTTGCGGGTCGGTCCCGGCCTGGTATTCCTCCAGATTGGTCAGACTATCGGAGTCAGGATCAGCGGACGCATCGGACGCATTGGAAGGATCCAAGCCATGGTCAATTTCCCATCCGTCGGGCATGGTGTCGGAATCCGTGTCAGAACTGTGCGGATTTGCGCCATGCTGATATTCCTGAAGATTGGTTACGCCATCGCTGTCCGGGTCAGCGCTTGCATCATCCACCAATGGATCAAGGCTATGCGCCACTTCCCAGCCATCCGGCATTTCATCATCATCCGTATCGGAATTATAAGGCTCGGTGCCATTCTGGTATTCCTCCACGTTGGTCAGGCCGTCGCTGTCAGGATCAGACCCGGCATCATTCACAAACGGGTTAAAATAATTTTCCAATTCCCACCCATCCGGCATGCCGTCGCCATCCGTATCGGCATTGCTCGGGTTGGTGCCCAGGGACACTTCGTAATCGTCCGAGAGCCCGTCTCCATCGGTATCCGTGCTCAGCGGATTTGTGCCATGCGCCACTTCCCACCCGTCACTAAGACTGTCGCCGTCCGTGTCAGACAACAGAGGGTTGGTTCCATAGGTATAATATTCTTCCCCATCCAGGAGCCCGTCATCATCAGTATCAGGGTCAAACGGGTTCGTCCAAGGATAAACCCACCATACATCATAACCATCTTGAAGCCCGTCGTTGTCCGTGTCCGGGTCCAAGGGGTCTGTGCCAAGCGATGCATCTGCGCTGTCCGAAAGCCCGTCATCATCCGTATCATAATCCTGCGGGTCTGTGCCAATCTGATATTCATATAAATTGTTCAGGTTGTCGCTGTCCGGGTCATCAACGGCGCCGGCTGATAAATTGCCAAACCATTTCATCTCCCACCAGTCCGGCAAAGTGTCGCTATCCGTATCCGGGTCTATCAACGCGATATCCGCGTTGGTCACGTCAAGGGTCAGATAAATGGGGTTGGTGACTGAATCGCCCTGCGCCTCATATAAATCATTGGAACCATTGCCGTTGGAATCGCGCCAGGCCCTGACCCAATAGGTCTTCAAGGCCGGCAAATTGGTAAATGCAAAGAAGTTTGTCTGGCTGAACGAGAGCGTGGCCACCACGCCCGTGCCAAAGCCGTTGGTGGTCGCCAGCACATAAATGGTCCCGGTCTGTTGACCGGCATAGCTCAAAACGCCGGATACGATGCGGAGCGGAATTGAGTTGCTTTCATTTGGATTGGTATCGCACTGATATTCCTGCAGATTGGTCATGCCATCGCTGTCGGGATCATCCCCGGAGCCATACGTTGACAACGATGAAAACCATTTCATTTCCCACCAGTCCGGCAACCCGTCGCTATCCGTATCCGGGTCCAAAAGCGCGATGTTCGCGTTGGTAACGTCAGCAGACAGATATACGGGATTGGTGACTGAATCGCCCTGCGCCTCATATATATCATTGGAGCCATTCCCGTTGGAATCGCGCCAGCCCTTGATCCAATAATTTTTCAAGGCCGGCAGATTGGTAAATGCATAAACCCCGGCTGAAACCTGCTGGGTTATTCCACCATCAAAACCGGCATTGGTTGATATTGCCGCATAATAAGCGCCGGTCTGACGACCAAAATAACTCAGCACGCCGGAGATATCAGCCTGCGGGTATGATGAGCCTGAGCTGGGATCAGTCCCCCACTGATATTCCTGCAAATTAGTTATGCCGTCATTATCAGGGTCATCCCCGGCCCCATAAGTCAAAGAAGAAAACCATTTCATCTCCCACCAGTCCGGCAACCCGTCGCTGTCCGTATCCGGGTCCAAAAGCGTGATATTGGCGTCGGTCACGTCAGCGGCCAGATACACCGGATTCGTGACAGAGTCACCCTGCGCCTCCCAGAAGTCGTTGGAGCCATTGCCGTTGGAGTCGCGCCAGCCCTTGATCCAATAATTTTCCAGGGCCGGCAGATTGGTGAATGCATAGACCCCGGCTAAAACTTGCTGGGTCGCGCTCCAGCCGGCGCCGGCATTGGTGGATATT
>Ga0074199_1002653_pt1 | contig 10112 bp, 11 predicted proteins | sample EPASupsiteSAE347_FD_64528 | JGI IMG/M metagenome (GOLD analysis project Ga0074199, IMG submission 64528) | Bioremediated contaminated groundwater from EPA Superfund site, New Mexico - Sample SAE3-47 | ecosystem: Environmental > Aquatic > Deep subsurface > Groundwater > Contaminated ...
TGTTCCCTCTGTATCATCAGAGCTATGATTAGATGGGATGCTTAAGGATTTATTTTAATATCTGTGAATATTATATTGTTTAGTTCCGATGATGGGACTAATATAGGAACAAGTTGTAGAGAGACACAGACATTTTTAAACACATCTCTGTGCCCTCTGTGCCTCCGTGGCAAATATTATCAAAAGCCACTGAGACACAGAGGCGCAGAGAGCTTTTTTCAATATACTTTTCCGCGTCTCTGTAGTTCATTCGTAATTTTAACCCAAAACCGTCAAAACCCCATTATTTGACAGGATTAACAGGATGGACAGGATAAATTTTATGAGAAAATCCTGTTAATCCTGTTAATCCTGTCTGAATAAATGTAATTTTCTTACAAAATATAGGAAGAAATTTATATCATGCTCATATTTCATATAAATCACGAATTTATCTTATCAAGTGCGAAATATGGGAGTTATAGCTCTGCTGATAGAATATCCGCAAGCTGTGCAAGCTCCTCTGCTGAAAGTGTCTCAGCCCTTCTATCGATCATTTCGCGGGGAAGTTTCTCGATCGCGCCCCTTATATCCTCTATCCCCAGTAAAGTTGCATTGTTCAATATCGCGTTCCGCAGCTTCTTGCGTCTCTGGGAAAAAGCAGCGGCGATGAACTTCATGAAAAACCCCTCGTCCTTCACCTTATACGGCGGGGGGCGCGGTGTAAGCCTTACTATGGCAGAGCTTACCTCAGGCTGGGTGCTGAACGCGCTCTTCGGCACTATCTCCAGTATCTCGGCATCGGCATAATACTGGACAGCTATCGATAGCCTGCCGTAATCTTCGCTATCAGGTAAAGCCACCATCCTTTTTGCGAACTCGTACTGGTACATCAGGATGCCGAATTCGAACTTATAGCGCAGCAGTTTAAAAGTGACGGGAGAAGAGATGGAGTATGGGAGATTGGAAATGACCTTGTTAAAAGGAGGGAACTCTATCTTAAGTGCATCCCCTGTTATGACCTCAACGTTCTCCCACCTGTTAAGAGTGGCTGCAAGCTCAGGGTCTGCCTCGATTGCGATGATCTTTCCTGCTTTTCCAGCAAGTTCCCCGGTGAGGTTGCCGTAGCCTGCGCCTATCTCAAGCACGGTATCCGAGGAGTTTAATCTCCCGTACCCGACAATCCTGCTGAGGACGCGCTTATCTATCAGGAAATGCTGGTCCTTTTTATACCGTTTTATCATTTTTTGGGCGGCGGCATCGGGGTTGTAAAAATACGGTACTTTATGTTCTCGTCCTTTAATTCTTCCAGTATCCTGTTCGCAATAAGTTTTTCTGGCGCATGAAGCCCTTTCACACGGTTAGTGAGGTCCTTAAAGCTCTGGAATTTTCCCTTTTTCTTCTCGTCTATTATCGCCCACATCAGCTTCTTACCTATCCCGGGCAACAGTTCAAGCATATGCAGGCGCGTGGTTATGGGGTACGCATCATTAAAGAAGGACAAAAACCGCTTCTCATCCGAGAGGATTATCTGCTCAATAACTATAGGAAGTTCCATCTGAGCGCCGTGGGTAAGCTCATTATATGTAACACGCCTCTTGACATGGTCGATCACCGGTCTGTCGCCTTCGCCTATGTACACCCTGTCTCCGGGCTTGGGAGCGACGTTCTCCTTCGGGATCATCTCCATGAGAACAAAATATCTATCCCCGACCCCCTGGACAAGCGATTTTTTTTGATACATCGGGCGGGGATCATCAGGTCTACCGTAGGGCAAGTAATCCAGGATATATGCTACCTCTTCTTTTTCCGCCTTTTTCCCGAAGGTAATCATCAAATACCACTCTTTCTGCTAATGTCTCCTTGCTCGAACTATTAATATAATTAGAATATATGCTTATATAGTTTTACAATGAGTTCTTAAACGGACTTTTCTACAAGTTCCAGGATCTGTTTCAGCTCATTTTCGGTCAGTGTGTACCGCTCTTTTGCATATATCGATCTTATCTCATCGTTTGACAGTGGAAGGATATCCGCTATACGAGCGGCTATCTCCGGCTTCATCTTCTCAAGCTTCATCAATTCGTTCGCCAGTTCTCTTGACTTCTCCGGAGTGAGCTTGGAGAAAATCTCGGCATGTGCTATAGCCTTTCTCAGCTCATAGCCGAGTTCCTTTTCCTCTGTTTCCCTATCCTTCTTTATACTATTGAATAGTTCTTTAACCTCAGGAAGGGTCAGTAAATCCTCGCGGATGATCTGTTTCACTATCATTATACCACCGGTTTATTCCATGATTATTCCAGATTATTCCTGCGAGGTCAGATGCTCAGGAAGTATGATGACCTCTTTCATGAGCCCTCCGTCGCGCACCTTGACGATATATGCCCTGCCGCGCTGTCCGATAACTTTCCCGGTCCTGCCCTGGAACTTGGGATGCGGCATCCCATCCTGTATTCCCGGGTCAAGGTCGATGTTCACAATATCCCCTTCAACGAACTCCTGTATCGCCCGGCTTATCGGAGATAATCCTTTCTCTCTTACTGTTTTTTTGAGTTTATACCTTGATTTCCTTCTTGTTCCGTGGGTCTTTGCCATGATATTCCTCCGAATTAGTCCCCGTATTTAAATACGGGGTATTATCCTACTTTAATTACTTCAAGTTCTATAACCTTTGCCTCACTTCCTGTCAGCGAAGTAATGCTGGGTACAGTGCGTCCGCCATCGCCGGAGACCAGTTCCTTGACATAGAGCCCTCCTTCGCAGTGCATGAGGAGGACTGCTGTGTTCTTGTCAAACGATTCAAGCTCGATTGAGTGGACCTTTCGTGTCCTTTCCAGGTCGGCGCGCCGGTGAAGCACTCTTGTGGGAGTTTTCTGTCTTATGAAAGCTCCGCTTATTATGTTAATGGATGATTTAAGTTTTTCCTCTGTTGTATTGTGTTCTATCCTGGCACGGTATATCTTATCGGCTTTCATTGACTTGAGCTGCGGAACTGTCTCGCTTTCAACGAATTTAAGCCCCCGGACCTCGATCTTCCCGATAGACCCTATGTTAATCTTAGATTCAAGCGCATTTAGATCGATATGCCTCCTGCGTGGCTTTTTCGCCTCTACAACGAAGGGGCGGCCTTCCCCCAGCATCAAAGCATCGATATCCTCCCGCCCCGCGCCGTGGAAAGCTGTATCCTCGCACAGCGTTGCTGCCATAACGTGCGATCTTATAAGTTCATCCACTGATTCCTGGTACATCCGGCCTGTGCCGCCGCAGCGCTCGCATCCCTTGCCCCCGCATTCCCGGCAGGGCCACCGCGTCTGGGGTATCCCCCGGATAAGCTTCCTGTACCTGCCATATATATATAGCGAGTTGACCTCAAGCTCGATCCTGTCGTTCTCAAGATCAAGCAGCACCACTATCTGGGGTTTTTTGAGGTTCGCCCTCTTCCCTGTAAGCTTCTCGACCCTTTTTCCAACTTCGCGGTTAAGCTCAGTCTTTAGAGGCTCGGCAAACGTTGTCCCGCTCTCTTCCCACACTATCTCCTCGTTCTCTGCAAGGAGACCTGTCACTTTTGTTCCCACAAGGAAATTATCATACTCGTAATCCGAGAGTGCAAGAACTGCTTTCTCAACCCAGGGATCAAGGTTCTCAAAGAGATTGTTGCATATCCAGCATTTCCCCTCCCCGCTTTTCTTAAGCTCTTCCTGCAGTTCGCTATCCTTGTCCGCGCTCGCCTGCATCGAAAGCACGAGTTTTATTGCATTTCCGCGCTGGTCGTTGCTCAAGCCTGTTCCGAGCTTTGCGAACTGCCTTCCGAGGCAGTGGTCGCAGATAGTGCCCTCATGCAGGAGCTTGCGCGCGATATCCAGAATTGTCATCAGGCTCTGAATATGTGCTGCGTTTTAAATACTCTTTCCTATCCATCTCGTTGTGCAGTAAAACGATACAGTGGTCGGCATGTAGAGAAAGAGGTCCCACGCTCGCCATCTCATGCTCGTATTCCTCTATTAATTTCTCCTCATCATCTGTCATGCCAAGATGGTCGCCCAGTACGAATAACGGCTCTTCAAAGCTTTTTCCCTGAAAATCCTCGCCGTCTTCCCTCAGATAGGTTATTTTCCTGTTCAATTCGCTCAAAACATCGCTAAAATCCCCTCTCCTTATGCTCACCCCGGGCGTGGATTCAACCCAGAACTCCTGCGCGTTCTTCTCCAGCGCTTTTCTTATAAGCGAGGCTGCACTTCGCTCATCAGGGCTTAAGTACCTTACTCCGCTCCCTTCAAAGCGTATGAGCTTGGGCGGCGCGGGCTCACCTTTCAGCACAAGGTACACACGGACATCCCTCCTCATGCCGTGCGAGAGAAAGAGAGCGGCGTTGACGCACCTGCACAGGATATCCATCCTGCCAGCCGCGCCGGGCAGGTCGTTGAGCGAGAAGGGCGCAGTTGCGGCTTTGTGACCGATTATTATAAAATCTTTCATAGGATCAAGCCTTCACTTCAGGTATCCCTTTTCTGCGAGGTAGTTCCTCAAAGCACCTTCCCAGTTCTCCATCTCAAGACCGTACCTCTTGAGCTTGACGCTCGCGAGGGGCGAGAACATGGGCCTTTTTGCTCTGGACTTCAGGGCTGCGGTCTTAGCCGGGGATAGATTCACGTCCATTCCCGTGATACTAAAGATTTTCCTTGCGAACTCGTACCATGAGCACCTGCCGCTGTTGGATACATGATAAATGCCGAAAGGCAGCTCTTTTGCAAGTATGTTTTTTATCATATATGCTGCATCTTTTGTATATGTCGGGGACATTACCATGTCGTCCACGACGTTGATCTCTTCCTGGCTTTGCGCTTTCTTTATCATGGTCTCGATAAAGTTCCCCCCCTTGCCGCTCGCTCCTGCGGCTCCGAAGAGGCTTGAGGAACGGATGATATAATGCTTTTCCAGGGTGTTCCTTACGAAATATTCCCCCGCAAGCTTGCTGTTCCCGTACGCGTTCAACGGGTTTGGAGCGTCATCCTCTGTATAAGGCTGCTTTTTCCTGCCGTCGAAGACATAATCAGTACTTATGTGTACCAGGACCGAGTCCATCTCGCTGCTGATAAGCGCCACGTTCCTTGCGCCCAGCGCGTTCACAGCAAAAGCCATCTGGGCGAAATCCTCGGCATCGTCCACCCTGACGTAAGCAGCGCAGTTGAGCACAATTTCAGGCCGCATGTTCTTTAAGGTCTCGCCGGACGCTTTAAGATCCGTAATATCAATATCAGCATGCGTGAGCGGGATTATTTCATGCCCTGTGTCTTTAAACGCTCTTACAAGGTCAGAACCAAGCTGTCCGTTCGCCCCTATTATTGCTATCTTTACCCCTTGCAATAATACTTTCACTCTGCTCAGGTCAGGTATATGTGTTCTCATGACTATCTCTCTGTGAATGCGTTACCCTACAGGCATTAGCGAGTCTTGGAATGCAATTCGTTCTCTGCCTGGAACCATGTAAAGCCGAACCGAGATGGGAACTAGACGCAGTACGGTAGGAACTGTGGAAATTGAAGCCTGCCAGAGTGGTCTCAGCAGGGACACGATGAAGCAGGAAGCCATCCAACAAGTTGGATGGTAGTTCACTACCACGCCTCCCAATGACCATATGCTACAAAACCACTGAGTGCTACCATTAATACTATGTTGCAGACACTTATGATTAAACTTGATACTTCTGAAGAACAGCATGCAGCTCTTCTGGAAACTATGCATAAGTTTAACGAAGCATGCAACTACATTGCCAATATTGCTTTTGAAAGAAAAACCGCTAATAAGATTGAGCTTCAGAAAATCGTTTATTATGGTGTTCGCGATAAGTTTAACCTTTCTGCCCAACTGACCATTAGAGCTATCGCTAAAGTATCTGAAGCATATAAACGGGATAGAACTATAAAACCTGAATTTAGACCCGATGGTGCTATAGTCTATGACCAACGTATTCTTTCTTGGCGAAAGCTTGAAACTGTATCTATCCTGACGATTAACAAAAGGCAGATTATCCCTATCCGCATCGGTGAGTATCAAAAGGTTAGAATGGATAGAATCAGAGGTCAGGCAGACCTTATCTATCGAAATGGAATATTCTATCTTGCAGTTGTTGTTGATGTTCCAGAACCTTCTAAATTCGATGCTGTTGGAACTATCGGTGTTGATTTGGGGATTATTAATCTCGCAACTGACAGTGATGGAGAAACATTCAGTGGGAAACAAATTGATGAGGTTAGGGAAAGAAATGCGCGACTTCTTGTCAACCTCCAAAGTACAGGGACTAAATCCGCTAAGAGACATCTCAAGAAACTCTCTGGCAAGGAGAGAAGGTTTCATCGTAACGTTAATCACGTAATTTCCAAGAAGATTGTGGCTAAAGCAAAAGACACTGGCAAAGCTGTTGCTCTTGAAGACCTCACAGGTATCAGAACCAGTACAACGGTTAGAAAGGCTCAGAGAAGCCGCAACCATTCTTGGACATTCTATCAATTGAGAAGTTTCATTGAGTACAAAGCTACTCTTTCTGGAGTACCTGTTATATTTGTGAATCCAAGAGGAACTTCTCATATTTGCCCTATATGTGGGCATAATGAAAGAAGGAATAGACCAAACAGGAATACATTTAGATGTGTTAAGTGTGGCTTCTCTGGTCATGCTGACCACATTGCAGCTATCAATATAGCAGCAAGGGCTGCTGTCAATCAGCCTATTATAGCATGTGATGAAGTCAAAGCCTTTATAGGAATTGAGACTGAGCATAGTTATAAACCTCCATCGGGGAGCTACATGCCCTCGAATTCATCCGGGGGTAATTGACGACCAGAACCCCCCGCTCTCTTTTGCAAGCCTCTCTTTAAGTGGTTTCCACCAGGAGGGGTTGTTCTTGTACCAATCCACGGTTTTCGCAAGCCCGGTCTCTAAATCTATCTTCGGCGCCCAGCCAAGCCCGTTCCTGATCCTGGTGTTATCAAGAGCGTACCGGTAGTCATGCCCCGGTCTGTCCCTGACGAACTCTATGCATCTCTCGTCTTTCCCGAGCAGCTTGAGGATTGTCCTGACTATATCTATATTCCTTTTCTCGCTCTCCCCGCCCACGTTGTAAACCTCACCTGCTTTTCCGCGGTCAAGTATAGCCGCTATGCCGGCACAGCAGTCATCAACAAAAATCCAGTCCCTGACATTTTTACCTTCGCCGTAAACCGGAACATGCCTGCCTTCCAGAAGGTTGGTTATCGCAAGAGGGATGAACTTCTCAGGGTACTGGTAGCAGCCGTAGTTGTTCGAAGGCCTGGCTGTTGTAACCGGCAAGCCGTACGTCCTGTGGTATGCTCTTATCATCATATCTGCGCATGCTTTGGAGGCTGAGTAAGGGGAGTTGGGAAGGAGAGGCAGGGTCTCAACGAACTTACCGCTTTCCCCGAGCTCGCCGTAGACCTCGTCCGTGGAGATGTGCACCATCTTCTTGATGCTGCTTTGCCTGCACGCTTCAAGCAGAGCAGCCGTCCCCTCTATGTTCGTAACTATGAAAGGGCGCGGATCAAGTATCGACCTGTCCACATGGCTCTCTGCTGCGAAATTGACGAGATAATCCACATCGGCAAGCAGTCCTGATACCAGTTTTTTATCTTCTATCCTGCCCCGGACGAACCTGTATCGCTTGTTTTTCTCCATATCCCTCAGGTTATCAGGGTTACCTGAATATGTCAGTGCGTCAAGGTTTATTATTTCATAGTCCGTAGTCTTCAGTATACAGCGAACGAAGTTCGAACCTATGAACCCGCATCCGCCTGTCACAAGGATTCTCATAGCTCACTCCACCCTGAAAGGGCTCTCAGGGTCGCCTTCGTACCGTATCTCATCCACCTTCTCTTTCTTCCCCCAACCCGCATAAAGCCTGTTGGGGAGATTTATCACAAGACCGGGCTTGCTGCCGATGTTTTTATAAGCGTGTACAATCCCGGGCGGGATTTTTACGATCCTGGGGTTGTTCTCACCCGCTTCCAGGCTCATCGTATTGTCATACGTCGCGGATTCTTTCCTGTTGTCCCAGAGCAGCAGCCTGAAGGTTGAGGGTCCTGCAAAACAGAAATAGTCCGTCTGCTCCACATGCTCGTGAGGTCCTCTTGTGACCCCGGGATATGTAAGGGAGATGTAGGACATCTCAGGGAAGATATCTTCGCCTATCATATCCCTCCTGAATAACTCCATAAGCCAGCCCCTGCCGTCGTCGTATCTTATCAGGTCTTTTATAATAATGCCTTCGATCTCACCGGATTTGAAATTACTCATACTTCTATCTCCGAATAATCCCCTATCATCAGCCTCAGTGCTTTCCTGCCTGTATGGTTCTTCGAGACCTTCACATCCTTTCCGAGCAGACTGTCTTCCAGTCTTTCTATCCCGCTGACCGAAACGTTGCTGAGGAGAACGCAGTGCTCGATAGATGAATCAACGATACTGGTATTATCCCCGATACTGGTATACGGTCCTATGAAGGAGTTCTCGATGCGGACGTTCCTTCCTATCGCTGCGGGACCGCGGATAATGCTGTTCGTAACTGCGGAGCCCTCATCAATTTTTACCCTGCCCGTGACCTTGCTTTTATTATCCATGCTCCCGTGCATCTCATTTTTAAGGTATTCATCCAGGACTATGCTGTTCGCCGTGAGAATGTCGTCCTTCTTTCCGGTATCAAGCCACCAGGAGTTGAGGATCTCGCTCTTGACCCTGCAGCCCATGTTTATCAGCTCCTGTATCGCGTCCGTGATCTCAAGCTCGTTGCGCCAGGATGGTTTTATTTTTTCTATGGCTTCGTGTATCCGCGGCGAGAATATGTAAACCCCAACTAATGCTAAATTGCTGGGAGGCTCTTTTGGTTTTTCTATGAGCTTCACGACGTTCCCCTTTCCATCCAGAACAGCCACTCCAAAGGCGGTCGGGTTCTCGACTTCTTTGAGCAGGATAAGCGCGTCCAGTTTTTCCCTGTTGAACTTATCCACAAGCTTGTTTATCCCCTCACCCAGCAGGTTATCCCCCAGGCACATCACGAAAGGTTCCCCTCCCAGGAAATCCCTTGCCGTCTTTACGGCATGAGCCAGGCCTAAAGGCTCCTGCGGCATGTACGTGACATTTATTCCCCATGCTTCGCCTTCCTTCACATAGTCCTTAACGTATTCGCCTGTTTCAGGCGCGATTATGATGCCAGTATCGATTATCCCTGCATGGGATGTCTGATCGAGGACATAGCCCAGGATGGGTTTGTTAGCCACCGGGATGAGCTGCTTTGCTGTTGTGAAGGTCAGAGGTCGCAGTCTTGTTCCTTTGCCTCCGCTTAAGATCAAGGCTTTCAGGTTGGCCATCGCGTTCTGATGATGTTCTTCTTTATAATAAGGATACCTGATTAATAAATTCAATTACTGCAAAAGTTTAATAAAGACTAACTCGTGACTTTCGGCTATTTTTATTTTCTCACGATCCTAAATGAGACTCGCCCCCTAAATTTGATCATCCGTCCATCAAGATCATAAAACATTTATACAGTTTTCCATTAAACATCAAACAACCAGTGAGACAACAAAATACTCCAAAAACCGATGTGGTTTCCTGAAATTTGTTTTAAATCGATATCACATGACTGATTAATATTAACAACGAACTGAACGAACTAATACGAACTCCGGAGTTCGTTTTGAGTTGGTTTTTAGTTCGTTGTTTCGTTTTCGATCTCAAGATGTTGGTTTTTTCGAAATAGAAAACTTTGTTAGACTTAAAATGTATTTGTAGATTATAAAAACGGTCTCATTTAATTTCGTTACGAATTTGATTTAGCCGAAAGTCATGTATTAACTGATTCTAATAGCTGAATTCTCCGGCACAAAGCAGATGAAACTGCGCCTTCTTGAAGAGTTTAGAGATAATCCACAGGTTTTTTGGACAGAACCTGAAATGATGGGTCGCCATGTCCTATGGCGACAATAAACTGTTGGATTGGTATGAAAGTCCAACTCCTAATAATATTATTAAATGTATCGAATATTTTCACACTGCTTGGCACTGGGATTTACATTCAGAAGGATATCTGTCGTGGCAACTTGTACAGCAGATTATCTTAACAA
>Ga0074199_1002654_pt1 | contig 10107 bp, 4 predicted proteins | sample EPASupsiteSAE347_FD_64528 | JGI IMG/M metagenome (GOLD analysis project Ga0074199, IMG submission 64528) | Bioremediated contaminated groundwater from EPA Superfund site, New Mexico - Sample SAE3-47 | ecosystem: Environmental > Aquatic > Deep subsurface > Groundwater > Contaminated ...
CCCGTATTCCCTGAGGCTTGTTCAGGTCTGCCTTTCCCAGGACCGTTTCCGCCTCGTCGGTGTTGAGAATATGCACGGGAAGCCGTTTGTCCATGCGCGGCAATTCCAGATCGGAAGCCGGATTCGAGAGAACGAGATGATTCTTTATCAGCCATCGAAAGAAAGCCCGAATCGGATTCATGCGGCTGTGAATTCCCGACACGCCGAGCGGTTTTCCGTTTGGCTGCCGGAAATGAACCAGATACCGTTGATACGCTTCCAGAATCGGGCGGGTCACTTCCCGGGGCTGGCTCAGGCCCCGGTTTTCCAACCATTTTGAAAAGCTGTGCAGAGCGCTGTTTTTCGTTTTGATGGTAAGCTCCGAAAAGCCCCTGATCCTCAGAGCATCGAAATACCTTGAGACCATTTCCCCCATGCCATGCGGGTCTTTCGTGTCCCAGACAATTTTCCCGGGTTGCTTTTGCTCGCGGCCTCCCGCATTAGCGGCCATCGCTATTTTTCCTCATGGAGCAGCTTTTCCGAACCGTTGCCTTTATCTTTTCCCTTAGCTGCTCTTTGGGTATGACCGGAATTTTCGTATGGTCCTATTTGACTGGGGGTCCCTATATGTGCGTTTTTTTCGGAAATTTCGGTTTTTTCCTCTGAAACGCTTTTCTCATCCGGCTTTTCTTGACCCAACACCCCCTCCACAAACGGCCCACAATCGGGGAACAAACGGGGAACAAAGTTGTCCTTCTGACCCCACAAAGTTGAAATCATACCCTCAAATTTTTTCTTCCTCAAAGCTTCCACGTCGATCAAACCCGGCAAAAAGGGTTTGCCATCCTTGCCCTTGCCGTCATAAAGCAGCTCGTAACAAAATCGCTGCCCCTGGTAACCCCGGTGAACAATGATGTATTCAAGATTGATCAACCTTTCCATGTGAATCCGGAGCTGGTTGTAACTCCATCCGGTGGAATCGAGAATATCCCGGCGGTAAAACCGATATTCGGAGCGCTCGCTTTTTAGCCGTTCACAGGCTTTCATCACCATTTCCTCAAGCAGCATGAGAAAGCGGCGGGTCTGCGGGGGAAGCTCATCAAGGCTTCTTCCCAGCACTTCATGGGCTAACCGGTTCGCCGTTTCAATATCATCAAGCGATGCTTCCAAACATTGAACGGAGCTTCCCCAGCGTTCGACCGTTCGCAACGGCCGCTGATACTGGTGAATGAGGGTCAGGGCCTCAATGAGATTCAGGTATTTTTCCTGGTCGCGGCGAAGCCGGGTTTTATCGTCGAGGAACGTCAGAAAACGGGAATAGGGATTCAAAACGGGAATCGGCTTCAAAAGCCGCTGGGCGTTTTGATGGATCTTCAAAAGTTTCGGTTTTTCAGAACGTTTGAGGAACCCCTCAAGCGTTCGGCTTTCCCGCTGCATCTGATGAATGGCGCGTGTCTGCTCCCGGCTTTCATCCACCGTAAGCATGATGCAGCGGTTTTGCAATTCCTCATCGACATCGACGTTGGTCGTGGTAATGAAGATCATCACCGGCCCTTGCACTTTATACTCATGCGTAACCAGCCTTCCCGTGGTCGGGTCTTTCCCGGTGGAAGCGATGGAAAGCTCGCCTTCGCTTTGCAAAAGCTTCAGTGCGTAGGAAGCCCGTTCCGCGCCTTCCTCTTCGACAATGGCCAGAATTTTATGTTGAAGGTTCTTTTCCCCCATGTAAAACAGGGATTGGCCGGTCATCGCGGAATACTTCACCCGCTCCTCATCGGGCATGAAGGCCAGGATGCTTTCCATGAGAAGGGTTTTCCCGGCCGACGATGACGATTGAATGATGATCGCAAGGGGCTTTTCAAGTTTCCGGGCCACGGCGGCCAGGTAACCCGTGAGTTTGTTGGTTTCTTCCCCGACAATGCCGCACTTTTCAAAGTCGCTCAGGATTCGCTTCAAGAGAAGGGGATCCTTGAGAAATTCCAGAGCTTCCGCTGTTTCTTCCGGAGTGAGAATGACTTCCTTTTCCTTGGGTTCAAGAGTTGCTTTGATTTGCTTGTCCTGAAGTTCTTCGAGCTTCAAAAGAACTCTCCCGAGATCGAGTTTTATAATATCTTCTTTTAATCGCAGTTCTTCGGAAGCTTGTTTCGTGAAAACAGCCCGGCATCGGGCGGAATACAGATCGAAGGTATCGACGAAGAACTTTTCCCCCTGGGAAACGAGGATGTTTACCTTGAGTTGATCGTAACTCATGTTTTTTCCAAGGCCGCGAATTCGCCAGCGGCGGTCATTCATGCGGATTATGACTTCTTCCGGTTTGATTTCCGTGTTCGGATCGGGAGACGAAGGCCGGGAAACCGGCGCAGTTGGAGCTTCGCCTGCCTTCGGCCCTTCCGGCTTGGGTGGTTCAAGCGCGGGCGTTGATGTTGATTCAGGGTTTTTTTCGGCGGCTAAAGGGGAAATCTCTTCTTGCTCTTCCGAATGATGGGAAAGCGTTTCCAGCTCCTGTGACTTCTCATAAGGCTTTTCTTCCGGAGTCGAAGGCCGGGAAACACTTTCCAAACTTGCATTTTCCTCAGAGATGTTTTTCCCTTTAGTTGCCGCTTTTGGTTCCTGTTGCGAAGGTTCGGAAGTCACCCGTTTTCCCTTCCCGATCCAAACTGCATTTTTCAGAACCAGGTCAAAAGCTTTGGAAGCCGGCTGCATCTTCAGCCCGTATTCGTTCGCGTCCATGTTCCGGGGAAACTGCACCCGGAAACACTCGAAGCCCTCGCCGATGAGTTTTTTGGAAAGCTCATCGGCGGCTGTGTCTCCGGCGTTGTCCCGGTCGTAGGCGATGAAAACCTTTTCAATACCGTATTTTTTGAAGGCTTCCAGGTGATCGGAAGTGAAGCCGCCCACCCCGTAGGAGGCGGTGACGTTGCGAAAACCCGCATTCCAAAAGGTCATGGCGTCGATAATGGCTTCGCAAAGAATGACCTCTTTTGAAAACCGAAGAGCCTGGATATTGAAAACGCCTTTATGGGGGCCGGGAAGGTAAAGATGATACGCGGTTCCGGGTCGGAGATCGTCCCGAATTTTCCGGGCATAGGCTCCGACGACCTGGTTATTTTCATCAAGGATCGGAAAGACAATTGACCCGCTGCAATGCTCGTGGCCAGTCTTTCGGTAGATTCCGATCTTCGTCAGCCTCTCGCGGATCGCCGCGCCTTCCTTGCGATTGCTTTCCGGAAGCCGCAGTCCAAGCGTTCGGTTGGAATACCCGATCTTGAAATGGTCGATCATTTCAGAATTCTTCAGGCCCCGCTGTTCCAGATAGGAAACGGCTTCCGGGCATTGCTTCAGATTTTCGTGATAGTGGCCAATCACCTGTTTCAGAAGTTGCCGGTCTTCCTCGCGGGAATCGAGAAGCGTGGGCAATCTTCCCCGGACATGATAACTCTTCAAAACCTTGACGGGGCCGTTTAGGAAGTTGTTCTCCCGAAGCATCGTCACCGCGCACCGGAAACTCACGCTCTCGATTTTCATCACCCAGTCAATCACCGTTCCGCCCGCATTGCAGCCGAAGCAGTGCCAGAGATTCTTTTCCGGAGTGATTTTGAGGCTTTCCGTTTTCTCCTCATGGAACGGGCAAAGCCCTACCAGGTCTTTTCCCATGGCCTTCAGCTTGATTCCTCGCGCTTCGGCCAGGCTACGAATGGGAATTTCTCTCTTTAGCCGCTCCAGCTCTTCGGGAGCAATACGCGGAAGGGGCATTTTTCGGGCACCTCCTAAAAGTTGTCAACTAACTATATCGTTGTGCTATGATTAACAATAACGTTTGATTTTGTCAAGCAGAAATGAAAGGGTGATAAAATGAATATGATCAATACAGAATTCTTGGATATGAATTTTAAAGAACGCTTAGTAACCTTGCGGAAAAAGAAAGGGCTAACTCAGCAGGAGTTAGCCGAATTGATTGACGTTCACGTCATTCAGGTTCATCGCTATGAAGCGGGAACCACTCAGCCCACTTTTGAAGTTATACGGAAATTAGCGGTAGCGTTAAATATTAGCGCTGATGAATTAATCTTCGATAAAAATGAACGTGGCCCAGATGAGGAATTGAAGCTGCAATTCGAGGCAGTTTCAAAGTTTCCACCAGAAGAAAAAAAGACCGTGAAAGAAGTCCTGGATGGCCTCATCCTGAAACACGAAGCAAAAAGATGGGCCACATCTTACAAAACCTAATTACAGCAAATCTTAATTAAGGGGTCATTTAATGTCTTACCTGAAGCCGATGAATTGCGACTTTCACATACCCCACTCATTTTCATTATTTGAGATTTGCAGTAATAAGGAACCAAAAGAAAAGCGGTGTCGCGCCGGACGGGGAATCCCAGCCGTAGCACGATTTTATTTTTTAGACCTACTCGAATCCTGGGGAACTTCGGCGACCGCCCCAAGCTACAGCGAAAGGGCTTAAAACGCGGGGCAAACATGGCAGCAAGAAGCGCGCCGGTGGTCCCCTCCCGACCTCCCTTCCGTCACACTTCTTGCAATGCCGCTTACCGTCCAAACATTTTTTGGTCGGATATTGCCCCGCCCGCCCTTTCGCCTTCGGCTTCCCCTCAACAAGTTCGAGGGGAATCTTGGGGCTGGCTTCTGATTATTCGCGGCTTGGTTGCCATAGCAAACTTCACCACTTTGAAAAGGTTTATTTCTACAAGGCTGGCGGATACCCTTATTTTAAGTTTTTTAAGGCTGTGAATAGGGTGTTCTTTTCCTCTTGAGTCAAGTTATTGGCCACATAGTGAAAGTTTAAAATGCATCGATTATCAAATTCAAAATATGCATTTGATTTTATTGAAATTGCCTTTTGGAAAGAACATTTAGCAGCCTCAAATTGGTCCATTGCAAGATTAACAAAATACAAGTTCATATACGATACATGGTCGTCTGGGAAATCTAAGAGATGCTCCTTTATTGCTTTCTCGGCAAGAGAAAATTCGCATAGGTAAAAGTGTTGCCTGATTTTTTCAAGATATAAAGAGTGTATTTCCATTTTTTACTACGCTTACTTCGGCCTTTTTGAAAGAATATTTGCGATAATGTCCCCAACTATGCTAACAATCTTATCCACGGACAAATTTCTTGTGCGCATTTTTTCAATGTATGATTTGATCAGGGCAAGAGCTTCTGCTTTCTCGGCTGCGGTGAATTTGTGCTTTACAAACAAAGCATTCAAATCCTGCAAAACTTTGGCAATTTTTACCTCGGACTGTTTCATGATTTCAGCTAAAATTGCGTTTTTATCTTTTGCAGAAAGACACATTTCCGTGTGTATCGTTTTATAATAATAGTCAAGAATGCCAGCCCAATCCTGATTATCGAGAAGCTCTTGAAGAGTCTGAGCCATACCCTTATATGGAAATCGATTTAGCAAACGAATTGCGTCTTCAACATCCAAACCAAAGGGATCTGTGAAAGTGACTGGGTTGTTAGGGTAACTCCAAAGATTCAAACCCCTGTCAAAACGCAACGGGTCAACCGACAAGAAACGACCCAGGCGAGGATTAAGCATTCTATTTCTTGAATTGTACAACTGTGAAAAACTGTCCAGTCTTCTTCCGGTATAGAGATACGGGGTCAGCAATTTGCCGAAGTGTCTTCCGAAATGATGGGCGTCATGATCGAAACCGAAGCTTCGCCCACCATCGAAGCGGTCAAGAAGGTCGTCAAGGTCTTTTTCTTCGCAAGGTTTTACGCCGTGACCAGGTCTGTCAGGAAATTTCAGGTTGCCGAACGCATCATATCCGATTCTGGCGACGGCGTTGCCGCCGCGATTGGTCAAGGCGATTGTGGAGCCGATACCGTCTTTCAGGGTCCAGAGGTTCCGCCCATGATAGCGGGTCAATTCAAGATCATCTGTTCCGGGGCCGCCGATAAATTGCCTTACAAGCTTCAGGTGCGGCTTTCGGTGGTCAGAACATTTGCATTCGCAGCCGTGTTCTTTGTGGTCTTTGAAAAGTTTAAGCTGGTATTCGTGCGACTCGTCCGAATTTTCGAAGGCGGAAACGAAGAAATCATCATTGTTTTTCCGGGTGAGTCTCCGCCAAGATTCCGGCTCATAGGTGTAAGATTCCGATAGGGTAAAGGTTTGCGGACACTGATGACACCGCCGTTTCCCGTGTTTCGGACATTCAATGTCCTTTTCCACCTTAACCAGCCGATTATCGGGGCTCCAGAAATAGCGGGATTCATCTCCGTTTTCTACGGCTGATAATTGGTTGCCGTCGGAGTCGAAGGCAAACGTATCAGACGCCCTTGAAATCAGCCTGCCGCCTGCGTCATAGGCCATCGGAATTGTTACGGTATCGGTTCCGATAACGGCATTGTGGCCATGGCCTTTTATCGTCGGGGTTTCGATTTGCTCTTCAATTCTATCTCCAGCACCGTTATACCCATATGAAACCTGCCGGCCATCAGGGTATGCGGCTTTCGTGAGCCAGTCCGAACCATTGTAAAAATATCGAGTGAGACCGTTGCCTTCGTCCAGCATGCTAAGACGATTTCCCACGGGGGAATAAGTGTAACGCCGCAAAGCAACGATTTTTTCGTGGCTGTGATCGCGCTCATGCTTTAGCTGTAAAAGCCTACCGGCCAAGTCAAAAGTATTTGTCGTTTTTACACCGGGACGGATTTCTTCGATCAATCGCCCGGCAGGATCGAAGGAGAAGTTGATTTCATCATAGAATCGAGGCATGAACGCCTCTCTCACACCCATTTGGATCATTCGGTTGAGATTGTCGAATTGGTATTTGAATATCTTTCCTTCCGGGTCTATCGCGCCGATGCGGTTTCCCGTAGGATCAAATGAATATTGCCACTTCTTGGGCGCAGCAAGCAGCGCCCCTACCGAAAACGCTTCGGATGTCATATTTCCTACAGAATCGTAGGTTTTGGTAACCATTCCCGCGGGACCGGAACGTGAGATTTCACGGCCTTCGAGGTCGTAGGCCATTGTCGCGAGGGTGGCATCGGGATAGGAAATCTGAGAAAGGCGATTCATCGAATTGAAGGTGTAGGCTGTCGTCTGGTTCCTGGCGTTGGTCCACGAAACGCGGTTGCCTACGCTGTCAAAAGCGTATCTGTTCGTGTTTCCGAGGGGATCGAATTCAGCCGTGACCCGACCCATGCTATCGAAATCCCATCGCCAAGTTCGATTAGCCGCGTCTGTCAAGGATACCCGTTGACCGGCTAAATTATATCCAGAAGAAACCGTGTGTCCTTCAGGGTCTACCTCAGACATCACGCGGTCACGAAGATCAAAAGCCGTTATCGACCGGCGACCCAACGCGTCGACCTTCGCTATGCGCCTTCCGGCGGCGTCGAACTCGAACGAATTGACATTGCCCAAGGGGTCGGATTGGCTTACCACGCGGTCCATGATATCATACGTCATCGAAGAGACTGCGCCCATGGGGTCTTGAACGGCGATTAAACGACCGGCGTTGTCGTAAAAATTCCGCCAGACATTGCCCATGGCGTCCGTGGTTGCGGTTTTTCTGCCACCCAGATCAAATGAATGTTGCGTGATTCTGCCCAAGGCATCCGTTTCGGCGATTACCTGCCCGGCTGCATCGAATGCCGTTGTCGATGACGCGCCATTCGGCTGAATGGCTTTTACCTGGCGATTAAGGTTGTCGTAATTCCACGACCAAACGTTTCCAAGCGCGTCTACCGTGCTTAATAAATTACCCACTGCGTCGAAGGAATTCGAAATGAAGCTGCCATCGGGACGTGTGACCTTTGTTATTCGGTCCAAAACGTCGAATTGATAAGAAGTTACACGGTTGAGCGGGTCTTTATCGGCGATCTTGCGTCCCACGGCATCGTATTGGCTTTCCCATCTTGCACCCGTCGGGTCAATCGTGGCCAGCAGGCGGCCCATCGCGTCATACTCAAGATTTGTGGTTTGTCCTAGTTCGTTGGTCTTGCTTATCAAGCGGTTTTCCGTGTCATACGTGAAAACTTCTTCCGCGCCGTCCGGGTAGATTGTTTTCGTCAGCAAGCCTATCGGGTTATACTCAAAACGAGTGACCCGGCCCAAGGAATCCGTCTCTGAAATCTTCTGTCCGGCCGCGTTATACGTGTAATTGAACGTGGTGCCATCCGGTCTCGTCAGCGTGGTGAGCCTGTCGGCTAAATCGTAGGCGTAATGGGTTTCACGAGGGGGAACCATGGACACAGCACCGGGCATACCTAGGGGCGCGGCAAGCGGCGCCCCTACGGTGCGACGGACAGATACGTTTCCCGCCTCGTCGTATTCGACCTCGGAAAATCGACCGTCGGGATAAATGGTCTTATTTATCCGGTCCGACGCAATTTTTTCCGGTGAAACTTTGTAACCCTGATGAATAATGGTGTCTCCAGAGCCGGAACCAGGTGAATTTTCTCTAAAATCCGGTTCGAACCCTTGACGCGAGTTTTTAGAAATGTAATCGAGAATCTTGACGAAGATCATGGTTTGAAAAAGACGGGAAGCTAGAATTGAAGCGGTTTTTCTTAGAAGTGGTATTCTCATTAAATCTTTATTGGAAAAAAATCAATCAGGCTGAAATTCAGCTTGTGGAATCATGGTAAAACCGCGTAAACCACGGAGAAGCCATTGAGACCTGAATTTCACGCCTGGAAATGTTCCCCTTTCTTGAGAATTTGGCTCTCCATTCTGATTCCTACGGGAAGTATTTTATCTCTTTTTGCGGCTAAAGGAAAGACCTGGGAAGCTGCTTGTACAGGGTGCTTTGAAGTTTGGCAAGAGTTCTTGAAAGGTCAAGGGAAACTTCTTGCAAGAAGTTTCCCTTGGCTGTTGGTTTCCTTTCCCGGGGGAGGCCCTTGAGGGCCGGACGGGAAGAGTGCGGTGGTGTCCCCTAGACCCACGCTTTTTCCAGGCGTTCCCAAAGGGGGTGAAAGTTTGCAGAATATACCTGTTCTGTAAAGCCGGAGGCCGAGGACGGGGGCGGCCCGGCAAGGGCTGATAATCGCGATTATCAGCCAGAGACACGTGCATTTATCGTGACGCCAGGAAGGCGGCGCGATAAATGCGGAACGGCTTGCCGAAACAGGCCGCCCCCGCCCGCAGCTTTCACCCCCGCTTTTCGGGGTCGCCTGGAGTGGGACGTCGGGGTCACCTTCCGCTTCTCTGGGCGGGCCGGGTGAATCCAAAATAAAACCGCGCCGTTCGGCTCGGCCCGCCTGCGCAGGCGGCCGACCGGAGGCGCGATACCTCTTTTTCCTTTAGTCGCTTTCTTTTTCTTCTTCGGCGGCTAAAAGGGAAAGCAATTCGTCGGCGGAAATGATCTTTTCATCCAGAGTTTCCGGCTGGTCGGCATCTTCTTTCGTCTTCTTCAGCTTCGCGGCGGGGTGGGTCGATTCGTAGACTTCCTTGAGTTTCCGCATGGAAACCTGGGTATACACTTCCGTGGTCGTTAAATGCGTATGCCCGAGCATATGCTGAATGTAACGGATATCCGCTCCGCCTTCCAGCATCATCGTCGCCATGGTGTGCCGAAACATGTGACAGGAACCGTTTTTCACCCCCGCGCTTTTCACGTAGGCGGTGACGATCTCCGATAGCCGCTTCACGCCTATCGGCTTTCCGCTCAGGCGCAGAAACATGATGCCGCCGTCCGGCTCCAGAACGATCGACGGGCGGACTTCCCGAAGGTATTTGTTGATCCAAGCCAAGGCTCTTTCACTGATCGGAATCATGCGGTCCTTTCGGCCTTTTCCCTGCCGGATCGTCACCGCGCCCCGGGTCATGTCCACATCGTGGACTTTGAGGTTATTCAATTCCATGCGCCGGATTCCCGTCGCGTAGAGGGTTTCCAGCATGGCCCGGTCCCGTATTCCCTGAGGCTTGTTCAGGTCTGCCTTTCCCAGGACCGTTTCCGCCTCGTCGGTGTTGAGAATATGCACGGGAAGCCGTTTGTCCACGCGCGGCAATTCCAGATCGGAAGCCGGATTCGAGAGAACGAGATGATTCTTTATCAGCCATCGAAAGAAAGCCCGAATCGGATTCATGCGGCTGTGAATTCCCGACACGCCGAGCGCTTTTCCGTTACCCTCCCGGAAGGGAACAAGACATCC
>Ga0074199_1002656_pt1 | contig 10099 bp, 9 predicted proteins | sample EPASupsiteSAE347_FD_64528 | JGI IMG/M metagenome (GOLD analysis project Ga0074199, IMG submission 64528) | Bioremediated contaminated groundwater from EPA Superfund site, New Mexico - Sample SAE3-47 | ecosystem: Environmental > Aquatic > Deep subsurface > Groundwater > Contaminated ...
TGCCTTTATTCCTGAGGGACGGTCTCGATGGAAAGGTCGGCTTGGACCTTCGGGTGCAGTTTCACGGAAACATGGTAAACTGCTATGCGCTTAAGAGGCTCCTTAATATCGATTTTCCTCTTGTCAATCTCCATCTTGGCCTGCTTCTTGAGGGCCGCCGCAATATCGGCGGAAGTCACGGAACCGAAAAGTTTCCCTCCATCTCCGCTTTTTGCCTGGATGGTGATTTTCATGCCGGTAAGTTTTTCTTTCAATCGCAGGGCCGTCTGGTACTCGCGGTCAACTTTATCTTCCTCGGCCGCCTTGACGGTTCGCAGCGTGGACAGATTTCCGGCAGATGCCTCAACCGCCAGCTTCTGCGGGAAAAGAAAATTCCTGGCGTAGCCGTCGGCGACATTGACGAGATCGCCCTTCTTTCCGAGTTTCTTCACATCGGAAGCGAGTATGACCTTCATGATTTACGTCTCCCTTCCAGAATAAGAAAAAGAAGAAAAGAAGCTGTAACTATTTCGTTATTCTTTTTTTTCTATTAAAGGGTGAAAGGAAGCAGCGCAATCGCGCGGGCCCTCTTGATTGCCGCAGTCAGGATTCTCTGGTGTTTGGCGCAGTTGCCGGTAATCCTGCGCGGGAGGATCTTGCCTCTCTCGCTGATGTACTTTTTGAGCTTCAGATATTCTTTATAGTCTATTCCTACGATTTTATCCGCACAGAAGGTACAAATCTTCCGTTTCGGTCTTCTCATCCGGCCGCCTTCCCGGCCGCCTTCTCTTCCGCCGGAACCTTCTTTTTTCACAAGACACCTCCAAAAGATTCAATAAAAAATTAGAAAGGAAGTTCTTCCATGTCAAGGGAGCCCAGATGGTCCTCCTCGGGCATCTGCGGGTAACGATCAGTTTCCTGATGGGTCTCGGGCGCCCCCTGGGCGGCGCCTTTAACAGGACGGTCCAGCATCTGCATGACGTCCGCGACGACTTCGAAGGCCTTGACCTTCTTTCCCTCGTTGTTTTCATACTGGCGCGTCTGCAGGCGGCCGTCGATGGCGATTAACTTGCCCTTGGTCAGATACTGGGAGCAAATCTCAGCCAGTTTCTGCCAGGCCACGATGTTGATGAAATCCGCCTCGCGTTCCCCCTTGGCGTTGGGCCGCGGGCGATCGACAGCCAGGGTGAAATTGGCCACCGCCTTCCCGCTGGGTGTGTAGCGCAGTTCGGGATCCGCGGTCAACCTTCCGATCAGGATGATCTTGTTATAGCTGGCCATTTGAAACCCCCTTCGTTCGTCAGTTGGAACGCAGCATCAGGCTCTTCACTATTCCATCGCTGAGTTTCATCACTCTGGCCAGCTCAGCGGCGGTCTCAGGTGATGCTTTGAAGCGCATGATGAAATAGAAACCTTCCGTGAAACCGTTGATTTCGTAGGCAAGCCGCTTCTTGCCCCAGGCGTCCATCCCCGCGATTTCCCCGCCCATTGTCCTGACCTGCTCGGAAAATTTCTCAGTTAGCGCCCCTAAGGCTTCCTCTGACAGGTTGGGATCCAGGATGTAGGCGACCTCATAGTTTACCATTGCGTCTCTCCTCTCATGGCCCTATGTCTCCCCGTGGCGGGGAGCAAGAGGGATATTACCACGACATTATATCACTAATCTTCAAAAAATTCAAATTCAAAACCGGAGATCTCAACCAGGTCCCCCGTGCGGGCGCCCCGGCGCTTAAGTTCGTCCTCCAGGCCCGCACCCCTGAGCTTGCGCTGGAGATAAGCGACGGCCTCGTCGTTATCCAAATTAGTCATGGCAACCAGGCGTTCGAGTCTTTTCCCCTGGACCACATAAGCGCCATCCCGGCAAGTCACGGTAAAGCCCTCTTCATCCGGTTTTAAAACAGGGATCGGTTCGGGCGCCTTCTCCTCCGGAGGCAGAGATGTGAATACGTCCTCAAGGGTTCGAACGAAATCATCGACCCCATCACGGGATAGAGCCGAGACGGCGCAGCCCCTGAGTCCGCGGTCGGCGAGCGCTTTCTCAAAGGCGGGCAAGGAGGCCTTCCCCTCCGGAAGATCCAGCTTGTTGCCGACGACCATATCCGGACGTTTCAAAAGATCCTGATCGAAGCTGCCAAGTTCTTCCCGCAAAACTTCATATTGTTCCAGGGGATTTTCCGTAGAGATTAAAGATAGATCCACCAGATAAACAAGGAGCCTCGTCCGTCTGACATGGCGTAAAAAGGCGTGCCCAAGACCGGCTCCCCGGTGCGCTCCCCGGATGAGACCGGGAATGTCGGCCACCACGATTCGCTGCATGTTGCGAAGCGTAAGGACCCCCAGGTTGGGAGTCAGTGTGGTGAAAGGATAAGGAGCGATCCGGGGTTGAGCGGCTGAAATAGCGGCAAGGAGCGTTGATTTACCGGCGTTTGGAAAACCGATAATCCCCACCTGGGCCAGAAGGCGAAGTTCCAGTTCAATTACGACTTCCTCCCCCGGCTCCCCATTTTCAGCCATCAGAGGAGCTTTATGCGTCGAGTTTTTGAAGTGAACGTTTCCCCTCCCGCCGCGACCTCCCCTTGCGGCCAGCACCCGTTCTCCGGGACGAAGAAGATCCCCTATCAATTCCCCGTTTTCGGCATTACGGACCACCGTGCCCATGGGGACCCGCAACACCACGTCCTCGGCGTCCCTTCCGGATTTGCGCGAACTGGAGCCGTGCGCGCCGTGGCGGGCCTTGAAGTGCTTCTTGAAACGATAATCCGCCAGGGTCTGCACATTCTCGTCGGCCTCGACGAAAATGCTGCCCCCCCGGCCTCCGTCGCCCCCGTCAGGACCGCCTCTGGGCACAAACTTCTCCCGCCGGAAGCTCGAACAGCCATTGCCGCCGGCTCCCGCCCTGAGATTAATTTTTTTTGCTTCGTCCAGAAAACTTTTTATTTCCAAATTGACGCCCACCAATAAAAATCCACGGCCTCAGCTCAGACCGCGGATATAATGAAAGTTGAAAGCCCCCTATATCCTAAAGAGGAAGGACGTTTACGAGCTGACGATTATTACGGGTTTCAAAAATCATCCGACCGTCCGCCTTGGCGAACAGCGTGTGATCCGAACCCATACCCACGTTCTGGCCGGCCGTAAACTTGGTTCCCTTCTGGCGAATGAGAATATTTCCGGCCTTGACGGCCTGCCCGCCGGATTTCTTCAGACCGAGCCGCTGGGCGGCGCTGTCTCTTCCATTTCTCGTGCTTCCCAGACCCTTTTTATGTGCCATGTTGATATACCTCCCTTACTACCGCCAGATTATAACATACCTTCTTTTATTTTTCAAGCAAACAAATCGAGGGAGAACCAAATCATGAGAGAAAAAACATGATGTCATCAGAAAGCTTCGAGAGCTTTCCTGAGCTGGATGTCTTCCCTGGATTCGAACGGAATGAAAGGATCCATCGGCACCTCCAGGTCAGGCTTAATTGTCTCTTTCTCAAATATTTTTCCTTCGGACAGCCGGTAGCAGCTGGTTATGATCTTAAGAGCGCTGCCGTCGTTCAAGGGGACAACCTCTTCTACTTTCATCTTGGCCGTGGATGGCATTCCGACGATTCTGGCCCGGCCCTGCTCCTTGAGGATTGCGGTCAGCATCATGCCGCTTCTCGATGTATTTTCGTTTATCAGGACTACCAGGGGCAAATCCGAATAATTTCCTCCCTCTGACTTGTAGAGCATCTTGCTGGCCCGGGTGATTTTTGTGACGATGCGTCTGTCAGCGGGAATGAGTTGCTGACAGAGCTTTATAGACCCCTCGACACTGCCTGCGCTGTTGCGCAAATCCAGAACCAGCCTCTTCATCCCCTTGGCCTTGAGGCCGGCAATTGCGTCGCCTATTTCAAATTCCATCCTATCGCCCAGGTAAGCCGGATAGACGTATCCGGTCCGGTTGTCCAGCATTGAGAAGTACAGTGTCTTGGGGTTGGGGTGTATCCAGACTCTCTCAAGGGCGACTGTAATCGGTGATGCTGCGCCCCGACGCTCAAGGGATACTTTGACGCTGGTTCCGATCATCCCGCGGATTTTTCTTCCCAGGGCCTCATACTCCCACCCCTTGACGTTCTCCCCTTCAACCCCGACGATGCGGTCGCCGGGAAGTATTCCGCTCTTCTGTGCCGGAAATCCATCCAGGGTACAGATGACGTCATAGAATCCGTCCGCGTCCTTCTCCTCGGTCACGTACATTCCGGTGCCCCCGATTTTGTGGGGGTCGGTCCCAAAATCCTTCTCGTAATCCTCAGGTGAAAGGTAGCGGCACTGCGGCTCGTGCAGGGCTGCAATGAGGCCCTTTAGAGCGGCATCGTTCAATTCTCTCCTCGATATTTTTCCCGATGCAATAATCTTGCTGAAACATTTCTCCAGGGACAGGATGTCCTCGTGAAGGGAATTGCTTAAGACGATTTGTGAAAGGTCGCAATCAGGCTCCTTTTTTTCGGTCATGAAATTTTTCACCCCGGAAAGAAGACCCTGGTAAAGATCGCGAAGCTCCACTTTTTCTATGTAATCCTGGCGGATAACCTGTACGGCCTCTTCAATCACGCCGACATCGGCGGAATTTATTTTCTGGGCCTGCACTGATGCGGCGGAAGAAAACAGCAGGAAAACCCCCAGAAACACAAGCCCGCAGGTTTTTAAAAGCACAGTCCTCAACATGTCCATCCTCCCTATTTTTTTGTGTTCAAGCGAATGTTCTCGATAATGAGAAAATCACCTGCCCGACGGGCGATAAACTCCCAGTCAAGCACGTTCTTGATATCGTAACGGTTGGTGGCGTTATATTTAAGATAACGCCACGGGCGGATCTTGATGTCTTCTCCATTCTCTTTCCTGAGAACCAGGTAGCTCAAATGGCCTTCCTTCTTAAAGAAGCCGAGAACTCCTTTGCCGAGAGGAAGGAGGGCATCCCGGGGCGGATTATCCGTGGTCGAAGGTCTTACGATCATCAGAGCTGATTCAGATAACTTTTCCGGGACCAGAAGCTCCCGGAAATTCAGGGGCCTGGAGTAGAAGGCCTCGACATTGGGATTCCAGGAGAGAGGGGAATTCTTCTCGCCCCATCCGGTAAGGCCCGTCACAACCTGATCTTGAGCGGTTCCCGTTTTAGGCAGAGAAAGACGGTGGAAAGTTGTCCGGGCATAGTCATAGAGAGGGTGGGTGACCTCGACGGGAACCCAGCCCAGGTCGTTTATCCAGAGTTCATCCCAGGATCTTCCGTCAAAAACAACCCTGGCGGGGATACCGGCCAGACGGGCCATGGCGGCAAAAAGCTGCGCCTTGGAGTAGGCATCTCCAATATTTTTTCTGAGCACCCCGGCCAGATCGAAAGAATAGGTATCGACACAGGAGGACAGCGGTTTTTCCAAAAGGCGTTCCCCGGCGTAATCATAGGCCATCATCTGGAAAAGAGGAGAGAAGGCTATATCCGCGGCGGTCTTCAGCATGTCCCCTTTAGAGGTAGGTTGGATGGTGTTCTGGACAAGATCTTTCAGTTCCGTATTCACCGGGAGGAGGTCTTCTCTGTTCGACAGGTATTTGCTTACTTCAGGAGGATATTCGCCGGGAAAAGGATATGGCTTGTTTTGATCGAAGGCCGGGAAAAGTCCGCCCGCACCCAGACAGACTCCGCAGGTCAGTATTTGGGCTCTGGAAAAATCGCCGGAGACCTCCAGCCATTCGTTTCCCTCCGGATCACCGGCCAGAATATATTCCGGATTCAGAGTATTCCATCCCTTATCCAGCCACAAAATCGTATAGGACCAGGCGTATGGAACATAGTGTTCGAGTGGCAGGAAAACTTTGAGGGAAACCCTGCTGTTGTCGTCATCCTTTTTCTGCCACTCAGCTCCGGTGATCCTGCATGGGAACTCGGCAAGATTGATTTTGTCCTTCCAGATGTCTCTCCGGAGCCGTTCCGCCTTATCCCAGTCGAAGGGCGTGTAAAACCTGCGCCCCAGCATCATGAATGCAAAAGGATCTTCATTCTTGAGAGGGGATGAAATGGTTTCCCAATCAATTTTGGACAGGGTCCACCTGTTGTTGAAACCCATTTCGTAGACCGAACCGTCGGCCATGTGGAGGTATTTATAGCGGCCCCTGTTAATGGCCAGGTCAACCGCCTCAAGCTCAGGGAGTCCCTCCATTGAAATCTCCCGGCAGACGCCGCTTCGGTTAAGCGTTAAGATTCCTTTTGAAGTCAAAAACCAGATGCTGCCCGCATCGTTTCTCATGGCCCCGGCGGCGTCGATGGGTTCAAAGGCAAGCGCCTTTACGCCCAGATTTTTCTCCTGCCCGGGGAGAGTCACCCGGATAAGTGAATCACTGAAATTTATGACGGAGAGGCCGTCATCCGAACCCACCCAAACGAACCCCCCGGGATCCACCATCAGGCACTGGATGGCTTGAAGATTGAAACCCTTTTCGACCAGAACCGTCTTGAGCGGTTTTTTTAACTCACGCAAGACATTCCCGCCCGAAACCTGGCCAAAAGAAAGCCCGCCTGAGCAAAATATGGCGATAAATATTCCCAGGAAGAGCCGGATTAATTTGTTTTTCATAACATTCTCCCTTCAGCAAGGCTGCCCTGTAGTCTTCTCTTTTTGCAATAAAAATCCTAGGCAAGTTTGAAGAAAGAAAAATGTTGCCTTCCGGGAGCGGCAACGAAAAGAATTCTCAGACCCGAATCTCAGGAAATTTCAGGATGTGCATCCTCGTTCCGGGTCAGCCCCAGACGCTTGCTGAGATCGTCGAGTATGGTGTAAACCACGGGAACCACCAGCAGGGTGAGGGCGGTGGAGGTGATGAGTCCTCCGATGACGGCTTTGGCCAGGGGGACAAACATCTCCGACCCTTCCTTTATCCCAAGGGCCATGGGGATCATGGCCAGAACGGTGGCTGAGGCAGTCATAAGGATGGGGCGTAACCGGACGGGTCCGGCCGTAAGAATGGCCTCCTTCCGGGACATACCCCGGCCCCTAAGGATGATGATATAGTTTACGAGAAGGATTGAGTTCGAGATCACGATACCGGTCAGCATTATGAGTCCCAGAATGACCGTGATGCCCAGATTTTCCCGAAAGAGAATGAGGGCGAGGGAAACGCCGATCATCTCAAGAGGAACCGCCATCATGATGGTGAGCGGGTGAATGAATGATTCAAATTGGCAGGCCAGGATGACATAGACCAGGATGAAACCCATGGCCAGGGAGCTCCAGAGATCGCCGAAGGCTTCCTGGCGATCTTTTTCCTCTCCGCCCATCTCCCAGGTATAGCCATCCGGTAAGGTCATACTTGATAAAGCGCGGGTGATGTCCATGATGCAGGCCCCCGAGGGGCGTCCGGACAAAGATGCCTGGACGCTCACGTAGCGGGTGCGATCCTGGCGGGAAATTTCGGTGGGGCCCCCTTCCAGTTTGATGGTGGAAATCTCTCTTAAAGGGATGCGGATTCCCTTGGGGGTAAGAATAGAGATGTTTTTTACGTCTTCAAGGCTTCCTCGCTGGGATTCCGGGAGCCGTACGGTTATATCAAATTCCTTGCCGGCTTCCTTGAATTTCGTAGCGTCCTCGCCGTTTACCAGCGTTCGAAGCGTGAGGGCCACCTGAGCCAGGTTCAGTCCCAGGTGAGCAGCCTTTACCCGGTCCATGACAACACGGTATTCGGGGTTCCCGGCCCTCCAGTTGAGATCCGCGTCAATAATGCCGGGGACGTTCTCCACGACTTTCTTAACGCTTAGCCCGAGCTGGCTCAGGATGTTCAAGTTGTCCCCCTTGATGATAACCTCAATGGGTTTGCCGCTCGAGAGTGATTCTTGTGCTTCGATCCGGATGGTGGCACCGGGAATTGTTTTAAGCTCGGGGTGTATCTCGTCCTGTATCATGAAGATGGAGCGCTTTCTCTGCTTGGAAGGGACAAGGTAGAAGGTGACTCCACCCATCCGGGACTTTTCCTGGTCGGCTCCCATGGACATCGTGCTGCTTGGAGATTTTCCCGCGTCGGCGATCATGTCTCTCATTTCCGGAATGTTTTTCCGGATGATCTCTTCCACCTGACGGACGACGTCGTCCGTTCGCTGAAGAGAACTCCCGATAGGCGTTTCTATGGTGATTGCGCCTCTTCCGTGATCCATTTTCGGGGCCATCTCGACCTGAACGAAGATGCCCATCATGACAAGGCTGACGACGAAGATGGCAAAAGTGGAAAGAATGACGGTTCTTCTATGTCCCAGCGCCCATTCCAGGAGGAGGCGATATCGTGCGTCGAGCATTTTCCAGAATTCGTTCCAGGAATTCAGGATCCGGCCAAGGAGCCCCGTTTTCCTTTCCCGGCTGCCCACGGATATCAGACGGGCGGAGAGCATGGGGATGACCGTGATGGCCACGACGAGCGAGCAGATAAGAGCGAAGGCGAAGGTCCAGGAAAGGGGAGTGAAGATTTGTCCGACAAAGCCCTTGACCAGGAAAAGGGGAAGAAAGACCGAGATGGTGGTAAAAGTGGAGGCCAGTACCGCCAGGCCCACTTCTTGGGCTCCATCGATGGCGGCCTGCATGCGGGGTTTGCCCATCTCCATGTGACGGTGGATATTTTCGAGGACGACGATGGAGTCGTCCACGATGCGGCCTATTCCGAGGGTGAATCCCGCCAGGGTGATCATGTTGATACTGAGATGGCGGAAGTACATGAGCATGAAGGTGGCAATGATGGAGGTGGGAATGGAGAGGGCGATAATTAAGGTGGAGCGCCCCGAGGCCAGGAACAGGAAGATGATGGCGATTGCCAGGAGGGCTCCTTCAAAGGCCTCTTCCTTCATGTTATCAATGGCGTTCTTGATATACTCGGACTGGTCGAAAACGGCCAGGAGTTTCGTCCCCGATGGGAGGTTCTGGTTTATTCCTTTTATAGCCTCCCGGACGGCATCGCAGACCCGGACTACGTTGGCGTCGCTGTTTCTACGGATATCAAGGGTCACGCAGGGTTGTCCGTTCAGACGCGACTTGGATTTTATCTCTTTGAAAGTATCTTTTACGAGCGCAACATCTCTCAGATAGACGGGCTTTTTCCCCGCCATACCAACCAGGATGGTCGGAAGATCTTCAACGACTTTAAATTCACCGACGGTACGGACTTGAAATTCAAGCTTGGTTGTGGTGAGCTTTCCGCCGGGCAGGTTGATGTTTTCCGCCTGGAGTGCCGAAACTACCTGCTGGATGGGAAGGTTGTACTTTTCGAGCTTATCCCGATCAACTTCTACGATAATGTTTCGTTCGAGTCCGCCCGTAATAGTGACGGAGGCTACACCCGCTACACGCTCGAGGTCCTTTTTGATATCCTGGTCGGCGATCGTTCGAAGCGTCCTTAAATCTTTTTCTCCCGAAAGCACAAGACGCAGGACTGCCGTGGCGGCCATGTCAGCCTTGACCACGACCGGGGGCTTGGCATCAGAGGGGATTTTACTGCGGGCGGCATCAAGTTTTTCGCGCACGTTTGAGACAGCCTCGATCATGTTGGTACCGTAACGGAATTCAAGGGCTACGATGGAGAGATTTTCCATTGACGATGAGGAGATCTTTTTAAGATTACCGATGGTGCCGACAGCCTCTTCAATAGGCTTGGTCACCTGGTCCTCGATTTCCTCCGGGCCCACTCCAGGGTAGGCGGTGGAGATGGTCACGACCGGGATGTCCATCTCCGGGAACATGTCAATATTGAGTTTGGCTCCGAGAAAGAGGCCGAGAAGAATAAAACCTATAGTGACAATGGTTATGGTGACGGGACGTCTGACGGAAAATTCAAACATTACTGGCGGCCTTTCTCTATTTCAATTACATCGCCGTCCTGAAGAGTCTCCTGGCCGGTTGAGATGACTTGGTCCTTTGATGAAATCCCGGCTATAATAAGAATTTTTTCTTCGTTCCCCCAGCCTATTTGGACCTGACGCAGACGGGCTTTATTGCCGTCCTGAATCATCACGGCAAACTGACCGTCCCTGTTGAGCACGAGGTGGCGGGGCAGGATAATTCCCGAAAGCGATCTCTTATAGAGGGTGGCTCGGGCGAACATTCCGCTTTTTAAGACGGCG
>Ga0074199_1002657_pt1 | contig 10088 bp, 4 predicted proteins | sample EPASupsiteSAE347_FD_64528 | JGI IMG/M metagenome (GOLD analysis project Ga0074199, IMG submission 64528) | Bioremediated contaminated groundwater from EPA Superfund site, New Mexico - Sample SAE3-47 | ecosystem: Environmental > Aquatic > Deep subsurface > Groundwater > Contaminated ...
AAGCCCCCCGCATATTATTATTAAAAATCAAATGCCCAAAAATAAATACCGTTTAGGTGAGGAAATCTATGAATCCTTGGAATTAATAAATGATGGGGAGAATCATGCAATAAATATCCAGATAAAAGGTATTCCGAATATTCCAATATTAGAGCCTAAGATACCAAAGTTCATCGATGTACTGCGTCAAAATAATGAAGCGAAACATTACAAGCCAGAAAAAATTGCAATAAAATATGAAGATGAATTGGGGGAATATTCGACTGAATACTATTCTACTGCTTATACAGTTCTATCACCCGGGCTAAAAATTAGAGTACCTGAGATCAATTTGCAAGAAAATACTAAAAGAGAAATTAAATTTGATATAGAGAATATAAGTAATGAGTTAATGAAAAATGTAATAGTCGAGCTTTTAATCAATGATGATAAAATAACTTTGGATAAGCCAGAAACTGCTATTGAAACTATTAGTCCTAATACAGTAAAATCAGCGGTTTTTCAGTGCGATGCGCGTAAAGAGGGAGCTGTAGATTTTAATATATTCGTGAAACATCTTGGCGCTCTTATCGAACAACAATCCGGAGTAATCATGATTGGTTCAAAGATTCCAGTGCTCAAATTTGAAATTGATGATAGTGATATGTCGCAAAATAGTTATTCTGTGCTTAAATTAAAGATTACTAATGTTGGGGAGATCGAAGCAAAAGATATTAATGTAAAGCTACGAAGCGACGATAAAACATTATCTAAAGAAGCAACTCCCTCTGATTATCCTCCATTAGAAGAAATAAAGCCTTACGAAAGTAAACAAATAAATTTTGGATTTGTTCCAACGATTGGGGGAAAAGTTTCTTTGACGATTATAAGCTCATGCAAATCGGCGTACAGGAAAAACTTGCCAGAGAAAAAGGAGCAGGTATCTGTAACAATCCGTCCACAGGTTTCTACACCTGAAACCGTTATTAGCGTAGGCGGTGACCTGATCAGCGGTACAGCGATCAAAGAATCTGTTGTTCAAAAAAGTAATATAGGACAAAATAAAGCCAGCATATTAGATGCTAACGATGAGACTGTTCAAAGTAGTATTAAGAATGAAGGTTCAGCTTCAATCAGCGTTAGAGACAGTGTTGTTCAGAGAAATTACATAGGGAATGATGATCCGTACAAAATAAAAGCATATAGGGCGTTCTGCGCGCAGGCGATTGAAGATGGTAAAATAACCAAAGAAGAGCGTGAATTTTTAGATAATCAGGCACGTGAGCTGTGCCTTATAGATTCAGAGAAAAAAATGGTTGAAGAAGAGATTCTGAACAATAAATATACCGGAAATGCTGATAAAGAGAAATATAAAAAACAAGCTATTGCCTTATTCAGTAAAGGAAAAAATATCACCGACAGTGAAAGATGCCTGTTGGATGTTTTAAGAGTTACATGCGGCTTAACGAGAGAGCAGCAAAAGCAGATTGAAATTGAAATTTTAGAGAAGTACTCAGGTAATAAAGGCGTTATTAATGAGACAAAAGAAAGACTTTGCCATAACTGCGGGAAAAATATGCAAAGGGGAACATATTGCGCAGAGTGCGGCACAAAGCTTGAATAGTTTATTTTCTTATTCTTTTAGTTATTTCTTCATTTTTGAGCATTTCCCTGGTTTTATCAAGCAGTATATTTCCTAATAATAGCGATGCAGCTTCTGTGGATTCATCTTTTATTTCGGTTTGTATTATTTTTTGTGAGATATGACAAAGATTTGCTGTAGAGGATACATTGTAGTTCTGTAAGTTATGTGTTATCTCCTGGTCGACATATTGAAGTTTGTTGAATATATCTTTTTTATTTTTTTCTATGAATTCTTTTGGATCGGTCATGAATAAATGAATAATCTGATTATACTCTGCAAAACTTATTGCCGTCGATGCATTTTTTTTATATCCTTTATAGCCCATGTTTATGTAATCAGTAATATTCTCTTCGTTCGTAAGTACTGTTTCTATCTCTTTGCAGATCCTCTCGGCAACAAAATATAGAGTATATATTCTCTCCTTCGATGAATCTGAGTATATATAGACTGGAGTTTTTGCTACGGTCTCATTGAGCCGGATAATCTCGCTGCAGATGCTTTTATAATATTCTGGAATACACATGTCGCAAGCTGAAGAGAGCTTTTTCATGGATTCGTTCAACGAGTGCTTTAAGGCATTGCCAATATCTAAAAATTCCTCATCAAGTTTTATTTCAGGTTGTAGATATATTTTCCTATAAATTGCAGCCTCGTTTACATCTAATGAAAGTTCTTCCGCTTTATACGAGTCCCCATGTACAGATAAAATATGGTTGCCAATTGCAATATCTGAGATTACCACCTCCCCTTTATCGTCAGTTTTAAAAACCATATCTCCAAGTTTAATCTCAGCCCCTATGAGCGGCCTTTCATTCACGGCATCAAGGGCGGAGATATTCAATGTAGCTTTCCCTTTAAGTTCAACGACTAACCTGCTGTTTTTGTTTATTTCAAACTCCTGGTTATTCTCTTCGTAGCCTTTAGAAGCAATCCTCAGTTTGTATGGTCCTTCATTAACTTTACCAAAAATCACCTTTCCATCAATATCACTTATTCTCTCCATAGCCTCACCATGTTGTTGTTCAAGTATTATTGTGGCTCTTTGAATGGGAGTTTTATTATACCAGTTTTTTACTTCAACTATTAGAGTGTATGTATTTTCAATTTTTTTCGGTAGCGGTTTTACTATTATAGGTGTTTTGGTCTCCATTTTGACAGGAATTTTTGGTTTTTGCTTATCCACTTCAGTGGGTGTTTTTCTACTTTTAAAAATATATGTCAGGATGATTCCCAGAATTATTAGAAGAGTATAGATAGAGCTATTATTTGATGAATTATCTGACGATCTCATCGAAGTCGGATAGGTCGATAAGGCACCAGATGTGTATGTTGGTGCATAAGTTGATGGAATTGTAGACGAATAAAACGTTTCTGATTCACCATTAAAAGGCGTTAATTCGATCATAGGATAGAATCTTAAGTTAGATGCATCATTTGCAACTTTGAATTTCATATCACCCAATAGATCGACTATTCCTGAAGACAGCGGTATCCTATTCTTGTTAGTCAGGATAACAGAGTTGTCATTGGAGTCTGTCACTTCTAATACCCCAAATCTTTCACCAAGCCTTATATTACCAGCAGAATCAGATGCCAAAAGAGCATATCTTAACTGTATCATATCCGAGGTCGCGCCCGCAAAAACACTATCTAAATAAGTAACCAGAATTGGCACATAACCGTCGTCGCCAAAATTAGCTTCGTATGTATATAATTGACCCTGTGATACTACCTTATCGTTCAGTTTTTTGCCATTTTTGCTAAATACAAGCCATGCCTGCCGTGGGGATGCTTTAGCATCTATTGATTGGGCTGTAATTGTATACCCGTTCCCCATATCCCATGTCTCACCGACTGTAAGTGTTTTCTTTTCAGAGGTAGAGTATCCTTGTTCTAACAGTATTTTTGTAAGCTTATTACTTTTCCCATTAATTGCAATATATTTATCTCCCTGCCAGCCGACTGCTTTGTAATAATTATTACCACCAACCGATATGCCTTTTGCTTTAGTAACCTTAAAACTTACGGGGACTGCTGAGGTTCGATAGATTAAGCTATTTGCTTCAATAAAGCGATTGGCATTATTAATTGAGCCGCTAATGCTAAGGGTCTCAGTGCTCTGATCGCTATCTAAATCATACCAGAAGCCAGCAAAGTTTTGAGCGCTCCATGAGGCTGCACCTTTAGCTATCTCACCCCGGATTGTATAATTTTTCAAATCCTGTAATCTAATTACAGGATAATAAACGAGGCGATCATTATCTGCAACATCAAATTTTAAATTTCCAAATAAATCAATGACCGCGCCTTTTTGGAGCATCACCCCTGCTTCGTTCAGTAATGCGATATTATTCTCATTTGCAGAAGAAACCCTGAATACACCGAACTTATCCCCTGTTTGTATGGTCGTAACGCTTTTTGAAATCAACCATGAGTATTTGAGTTCGATAACATCACTTGTTGGCCCTGCATAGATACTATTTGCGTACGCCACGAAGATGGGTGAGTTTATTTCTCCCGCTATATTTCCTCTATAACTGTACACCTGACCCCGCGCAATTACTTTATCGTCCAGTTTAATACCATCTTTACTAAGTACGATCCAGGCTTGCGGTGAAGATGCTTTGGCATCTATTGATTGGGCTGCAAGGGTGTAACCATCTCCCATATCCCAGGTTTGACCAACTGAAAGAACTTTACTATCTGAAGAATCCTGCTCTAAGACCAGCTTTGCAAGCTTATTGGCTTTGCCATTAACGGCGATATATTTTTCCCCCTGCCATCCAATGGTATAATAGGAACTCTTTCCATCTACAGTCAGACCTTTAGCTGCATAGAGTCTATATGGTATGGACGTAGCAAAAGTATTATATTGTAAGTTGCCGGCTTCAATAAAGCGATTGCTATCGCCAATTGAACCACGGACGGTTAAAGTTTCAGTGCTTTTATCAGCATCAATATCGTACCATAAACCGGCGAAAATCTGAGCGTTCCAAGATGCAGCACCTGTCGCTTTTGCGCCTCTAACTTCACTGCCCGCATCCGCTATGTTTGTGAAAATAATTATCAGTACAAGGATAATAAAAAGTCTGAATTTAGTCATTTTAATGCGGTTCGGTCGGTCATAGATTGCTTTTAAGTCTTTTTGTTATTTCTTCAGATCTGAACATTTTTTTAGTGGCGTCAAGCAGAATGTTTGCAAGCAAAAGCGATGCGGCTACTTCATATTCATTTTTTGCACCGGCAACAATTTTTTGTGATATGCTCCACAAATTGGCTACTGGATTTATGTTGAAAGTTTGCAGATTATTAGTTATCTCTCTATCGGTTTCTTGAAGTTTATTTAAAATTTGAAGTTTATGTTTTGCTGTGAATTCGACAGGATCTTTCATATATGCCTGTATCAGTTGGTCATATTCTGAAGGATTTATTGTTATTTTTGGTGTAGTCTTAAGGTTCCTGTCTGCCATGATTATGAAATCAGTAATATTTTCGCTATTTGTTAAAACAGTCTCCATTTCTTCACAGATTTTGCCTGCCACTCTGTAAAGTGTATTTATTTTATCTGCCGATTGGTCCGCATAGACATAAACAGGAGTAGCTGCTATTGTTTCATTTAGTTTAATCATCTCATGGCATATACTTTTATAATATTCTGGAATGCACATGTCGCAGGCTGTTGAGATCTTTTTCATTGAGTCGTTCAAGGAATTCCTAAGACTCTCACCTAGAATAATATACTCCTCAGGAAGTTTGATATCAGGTTTTAGGAAAATTTTTACTTGTTGCTGAATATCTTTAACCTCCAGGGCTGAAGATTCAGTCTTATAGGATTCTTTGGTAACGGTTAATTCATATTTTCCAAGAGCAACATCTGTAATGGTTGCAATTCCTTGTTCGTCGGTTCTGATTTCCCTTTCCCCGAGTTTTATCGCAGCATCCGCGATCATTCCTTCATTCACAATATCCAGAACGTTGATCGTTAAATTGGCTTTTCCTTTAAGCCCGATACTTATCCTATCATTTTTATTCAATGTTATTGTCTGAGATACTCCTTCAAAACCATTAGAATTAATATTCAGTGTATAAATTCCCTCTTTTACCTTCCCAAAGATTACTTTTCCGTCTATATCACTGGTTCTTTCTAATTTTTCTGCGTCGCTTTGAAGTAGAACATTAACTCTGGATAAAGGTTCTTTGTTAAATGTGTTTTTAACTTCAACGATCACAGTATGGGTCTGTAAATTTGGTTTTCTTGTTTCTGGAGTCGTATTGTTATCGTCATCGCTTAATCCATCTCTGATTTCAACATCCTCTTCCCTACAGTTTCTACATAATAACATACCATCTTTAAATACTACATCATCGGTTATTTTACCGCAATTCTGGCATACTGGTTTCAGTTTGAATGTTCTTTCTCCTCTTTCAGGAGTATTATGGCAGTGAGGACAATTAATTAATGTCTCCAATTTCTCTTTTCCACAATAACTACACTGAATAAGTCCCCCTTTGGGTCTGACCATAAGATATAGCAGCACAGCAACTGAGGAAAAGAAAAATGCTGCTGTTCCCCATAATGTCCCACTTTTCCCACGCTTTTTAGCATCTTTATTAATCCAGATAATCAGAAATATCCAAACTAAAAATATAAAAATAGATAGTATTTCTGATGTGCTAATAGCCATTTTTCCCTCTCCAGACTTATACTGTTTTACTAATGCTACTCTTGTATTTTTTATTTAAACTATTGTAAACCTCAAGCGTGCTTTCACCTCATCTTTATTGTACATCTCCCTTACATGGTCAAGCAGTTTGTCATTGATAAACAGCATAACGCCCCGTTTCCTTGCATCTGCTTCATTAATGCTGTTTTCCTGCAATTTCTGAGCTGCCCTCCAGAGATAAGCCACAGGTTGTATCGTCAGGGCTCCGCTCAACTGCGTTAATTCAGTGTCTATCTCATGGAGCTTATTACCGATCTCTCTGAAATGATTCTTGTGATAATTCTCAGTATCACGAACCAGTTCATTGAATTTTTCCTGCGAATAGTCTGATATGGTCAAATCATTTACCGGCTCAAGATTCTGGATTGAATAATAAAAGTCTACGTTGCTTTTTTCCCGTATGATTCTTGAGATTTCATCGGCTAAAAACTCTGCTGTTTTTAGCGTATATGATATTATTTCATCCGGACCTGTTTTTGCGCCCAGGAATTCTACCGGTCTTTTCATGATTTTATCCACTAATTGCGTGGGTTTTTCCCCTACCCTCTTAAAGAATAATGGAATGCATGTGTCATATGTAGAGACCTCTTTATAACTTGTATCAAGTTTTTCTCTAATCGCATTAATTAAGTTGAGATATTGGGTTTTTGGTTGATAGTTAAATTGGAAGTCAAGTACAATCTTAGCTGTTCTATTTTCAGTAACCGGTGTATTTTTTTCATCTGAGTTGTATAGAGTAAAACTGCCTGGTTTAAGACGTATAATATATTCGCCAACTGGTAGTTTCTGATTGATTTTACCTGTGCTATCCGTAACCAGTTCTGTTATCTGGTTCGTGCCTTTCTTCGTCGCTGTAACAGGAATGCCAGCGAAGGTTTTACCCGTTGCCTTTTCGGTAACGGCTATTTCAAGTGTACCGGCTCTTCTGGTGAGCTGTACTCTCTTTGTTGTTTCTGAATTGTTTATAGGGATTTTATCCTGGCTGATGAACTCGCCGGTTGAACTGCGTGCTGAGGCTATATATTGCTTATTCTTAGAAGTGTAAAATTTTGCGATTCCGTAAGCATCTGTCTCTGCTGGATCTCCTGCATCAACACGTGTTTGGGTTTCCATAACCCTAATTTTTATGCCTTTTAAAGGATTGCCTGAATCATCCATTACCTCTATTTGTAAAGGCTGTCGTCTAGTTAAGGTTAGTTGAACTTTGCTATCTTCCTGTAAATTTACCTCTTGTGAAGCATCCTCATGCTTTTCTCCCCCCTCTACTTTAATATTATACGTCCCTTTTGGCAAATCTAAAGTACATTCTCCGTTGATATCAGATTTAGCAAGTGTTTGAGGAACACCTTTTTTATTAAAGACTTTGACGATTTTATCATGGAGTTTTATAAAGGAATCATCTATTAGTTCCACTTTAAATTTATAAAAATTTAAAGACTTTTGAACCGGATTGCTTAATTTACTCTCAGCGTCATCCTGATCTCCTTTTGATCGTGTTAAATACAAAACAGTTACAAAACTTATCATAAATAAGATTCCAATTATAACAATTACGTTATATTTCTCCCAAAACGATTCTTCTTCAGATACTTGGTCGGTTGTTGCAGCTGTAGTTGTTGTAGTTGTGGTTGTGGTTGTGGGGGGTAAATTAGTGGGTTCTGATCTTCTGGATCTTACAGACGGCTCTTTTGAGGCTTCTTTATTAAGATTCTCTAATGTACCATTAAATATCTCTTTACCATCTTTATTAACAGTATATTGAATTTTGGGAAGGTTTAATTTATTATCTTCGATTACTAATTTTCCTTCTGGATCACTTTTGCGATCATCTTCTAAAATTATTGTCTCTTCTTTTTGTACAACAAGATGATAGGTGGTATTTGGGGTAATTGCTGGATTATATATCGTCAATACATTGCCATCTAGATTAGATACAATCAATACATCGCTACTGGCATTAGTGTTATTAGCCGCAACAATATTTATCAAAACCAAAGCCATCACTAAAAAAATAAAAGATACTATCAAACCTTTTCTGATAAAACCTCCATTCATTCCTCATCCTCCTCGACCTCATCATCTTCCTTACTGAACTCCTTCACAACTTTTTCCGTATGATCAATATAATTCTTTAAAATCCCCTCGATACGCTCTATCTCTTCCACAGAGAGTTTCACATGATCAAGCTCGATATGACCGCCTGCAGAAGCTATCATAAGTATTTTCTTTAATGATTTGAACTCCTGCCAGGGTCTCTCAAGTGTTTCTTTTAGACTGAACCCTCCAAGAAGCAGCATTACATCAAAAGTATCTTTTTTACTCCTGTTATAAGCCAAAGAGACCATACCCATCTTCCCGATGATATTCTCTTTCTTCCACTTATTAAAGATCGCGTTAATTTTATCCTCTGTAAAGTCCCCTTTATTCAGATGTTTCTCAGGCACGCTCACGATTAGATATCCGATGACAGCGGTTCTTGGGTTCATTTTTACAAAAGAATTATTTACTGCGTCATCAAGAGCCATTTCAAGCTCAATGAAATTAATATCATTATCAATAGAAATACATGGAGTAAAATGATATAAATTCATCAAACTTGGGAACTTAACGTAATCCTTAATGTCAATTACACCTTTTGAGCGTCTCCCCGGTGCGATCATCAAATCAACAGCTTTTATTATTTTACTATTAATATCATTAAATTTGGGTTCAATTCCTTCATTTAGCTCAATATTTTCTGCAATTTTCGAGTTATCAACGACTAAAACCATATCAGAGTTCTGGTGGGAATCATCACCGTACTTCAGAAGTCTTGAAAGTCCGCATATAGCATTGAATTGCCTCTGGGGCATTTCAGTCGAATATGGAAGTATTGCCAGCGCAACATGGATATGGTTTTGAAGAGATACAGAAGTGCCGTGTTTCATCTGATTGATAATGTACGGAATGCTCCCGTTTCCCGTACCGCCGCCCAGTGCCGCTATATCTAAAACGACATCACCTGCTGCTGTACCAAGCGCTTCTATTGGTCTTCTAATCTTGTTTTCAAAATCTTTTCTGGCGTACTCTTCACCCTCTTTGTAAACATTCCCTGCACCGCCGCCACCGAATAAAAGTGTGTTCTTCTGTCTTATCTGGGCGATCAGAGCTTTTTCTTCTTCTGAACCTGTTTGTTTTTCCAGCTCTATCAATGTATTAATGATATCAGCCCTGTTACTGTTCATTAACAGGATCCGATTCTCTATCGCTTCGTTTCTCATTTTTGTGAAATACAGAGAAGCTACCCGCCCGGCACCTTCCCCTGATGCCAGAATAATCCATCGGGTAAACTGCCTTTCCGCGCTTTCTTCAATTGATTCAGTTTTTGTTATTTGTGTAGTTAAGTTGTGATCCTCCAATTGCATAAGAATACCTCTTTTTTATACCTTCTCTGTTATTTTCCATATTCTATCAGCATCATATTCTATATTTTTATAATAATCAGACTGTTTTTTAAGCTCGCCAATGATCGCAGGAATCTCTTTAATTGGCAGTGGTACTGTTAGCAGGTCCGTTAGATCCGAAAGTTTTGCTTCTTTGCCAGTCTCTATGTCCTCAATAAAATTCTCGATATCCTTTTTTACGACGTTAATATCGTATACAATGTAATCATTTCCAGATCTGGCAAATCTGACCCCATTGTTATTCTTTGACCACAGATATAATAAGCAAGGAATAAATTCGGGTTTGATCTTAAAATC
>Ga0074199_1002658_pt1 | contig 10074 bp, 12 predicted proteins | sample EPASupsiteSAE347_FD_64528 | JGI IMG/M metagenome (GOLD analysis project Ga0074199, IMG submission 64528) | Bioremediated contaminated groundwater from EPA Superfund site, New Mexico - Sample SAE3-47 | ecosystem: Environmental > Aquatic > Deep subsurface > Groundwater > Contaminated ...
TGCCCTTAAAATGCAGCCTACACAACTGTTTTTGGGGGCAAGTATTATACTATTCCAAGGGGTACGATTCATCCACCGTACAAGTACGGTGGGCTTCTCTACCCCTTGACCCCACGGTCTAAAGCAATATACGGGAGTGGTTATGGCAAAAAGGAACCTGGGTAATTATAATCTTTATCTCTTCTGTACGGCTGTTTTGTTCTCGCTGTACGATACGGTAAGTACGGTCATGTCTGTCGAGGCTGTGGGCTACAGCTATGAAGGGAATACCATTCTCAGGGAGATCATCCGCAGTGCAGGCATTACCGGATTTGTCGGGGTGAAGTTCGGGGCGACGCTGCTTGCTCTACTTATGGTCTATTATATTATAGAACACAGGGATGATTTCGGGTGGAAAAATACAAATCTGTCCGTAGTATATGCGGGGAGTTCTTTTTATTTTCTGGGGCTTAATTCTCTTCAGATGAGTCTGATACTCCTGTTCATGGCACCACTTGGCGGATTTATTCTTGATGTGAGGGCAGCCCGAAAAGAGCATCAGGTTCGGTCAAGCTCGATAAAAGGGATAATTGCAAGACCGAGTAAATCCAACTTTAGCGAACCATAAAATCAGCACTCACGACAGGAGAATGAATCCCATTCTCTCAAAATCTCCATCAAATGAGAAAACTTTCTCTATACCTTTTTTCTTCATTATTGCAAAGCTTGTGCAGTCAGTAAAACTCAGCTTCTTGTCGTCATAGGTCTCAAAAAGTTTCCATGCAAGTTCGAATATCTCCCTATCAACATCGAGCTTCTCAACAACATTTGATGCAAGAATATCCTTCCCCCATTCAACAGCCTCCCGATGCCCCACAGAATAGCGTATTCTGGTAAGGGTCTCATCTATGATATAGTCTGATGTTATTATTTTCCTTATCCCGGCTTTCCCGTTTTTTATCTCTTCAAGGAACCGCGCCGCAGCGGTATTGTTTTTGTCCTTCTCGTTCGCGAGCGCCAGAAAAGCTGATGTATCCACGAACAGCATGCTCAATCCTCATCGTATATTTCATCATGGTTCTCCGACAGGTCTTTTGATGCGCGGAAAGTATGCATCCTGAAGAAGGGGTCTTTCCTGTCAAAACCGGATTTTTCCCTGACCCATTCTAAAACAGCCTCTCTTATTGCTTCTTTTATCGAGATGCCTTTCTTTTCTGCTGTCTTTTTCAGCTCGGAATAGAGATGCCTATCAAGTTCGCTCTGGATGTATTTTATTTCTGACATTTGATATCTACATTTAGAGATGGCATTTGGACATTAAATAGATACCGTTTCAAGGATAGATATTGGAAATGAAGGAAAGCAAAACAAGTTTATATTAGGGAAAACGATTAAATGTTATAATAATCTTTGATAAGATGAAGCAAAGTGAGCCAGGATCGGAATGAAAAATAAAACCAAATCAGAGTACTGGTTGAAAATGGCTGAGGAAGACCTGAAGAATTCATCAATAGATATGGAAAATAACAGGTTTCCAAGTGTCGTTTTTCATTCTTTCCATCATCTCTGATAGAGTTGATGGTTATAAGGGGGGAATAAATACCAATTGCAGCCCTGATCGAAGAATATCTTGGAAAAATAAAGGATAAAGCTACGGGAGTTCTTCTCTTCGGCTCAGTAGCGCGGGATGAGGAGCTGCCTTTTCCAAGAAGCGATATTGATATGGTTGTTATTACAAAAGAGCTTCCTTCGGACTTTTTTGAAAGTGGGGAGCGCGTGGGTCTGGCCGGTGAAGAGGGCGGGCGAGGTTTTTGAGCTATAATTTGGTTACTTGAAAGTACAATGTAATAGGTTAAGCTATAGAGGACACTTTGCCTATAGCCCCATCCTCCTCGCGATCTCCCCAACGCCCTTCAAAGCAGCCGAATCCTCAGGCAGTTCAGACAGCGGTCTCCCTTCAAGATCAAAGCGCGCAAGCGTCTCGTCAAAAGGCACTACTCCCACAAGGTCCATCTTCAATTCACGCGCGTACTCCTCTATGCGCGCGCGGTTCTCTGGCGTAACCTTGTTCGCGATGACGTGCATCTTTTTGATGTTCAGGTTCAGCGAGGTCGCAAGCTCCCGTATCCTCTCCGCTGTCTGCAAGCCCCGGCGTGAGCCGTCCGTGACCACAAGCAGCTCGTCCACATCACGGATGATCCTGCGCGACAGGTGCTCAAGCCCTGCCGCAGTATCTATTATTGTCAGGTCATAGTTCTTGAGTATCCTGTCCATTATCCCGCGCAGGAGGTTGTTCGCAAAACAGTAGCATCCCGAACCCTCAGGGCGTCCCATCACTAACAGATCGTAGCGCTGTGTCTCAACCAGGATCTCATATATCTTGGATTCAAGTACCCTCTCCTTATTGGTGTCGGGCGGCATTTTATCGCGCTCCTGCAGCATGAACTCCCGCATGTCGCCGATGGTCTTACCGATTTTCACGCCGAGCACGTCGGGGAGGTTGGAATCGGGGTCTGCGTCGATGGCAAGGAGGGTTTTACTGCCTTTTGATATATGCCTTATCAGCATTCCGGCTACAGCGGTCTTGCCTGTTCCGCCTTTGCCTGTTATTGCGATTACTCTCATGAATAGAATATTTCCTATTACGTCTTTGCGTTCTTGGCGCTCTTTGCGGTGTTATATGTCAACTCACCGCAAAGTACGCAAAGGGCGCAAAGATTGGATATTGTATTTAAACAATAAAAGCCGCAGAAGAACGAATAAAGCAGATGCATCATAAATCTGCGTTCATCTGCGTTTATCTGCGGTTAGTTTCTCTTTAGATCATTTTTATTTTTCTTTGCCTTTCAACACAATACGGTCTATGGTGATTTTGGCGTTCTTTAGAACTATCTTCACGCCCTCACCGCCTCCGAGCGCCATTGGCGGCATCATCGGCATTCCCACAGGCATATTCATTATGGGCGCGGGCACAGACCATGCTGGTGCAGCCGCCTCTGCCGTGGCACCGTCAGATGAAACAGACTCGGCAAACGCCTCTTCTTTCTTCCAGCGCTGCATTACAGGATGCTGCTTTTTCTCAAGGTATTCGCGCAGGGATTTTAAGTCGTTGACATCATCCTCTGTCGGCACCTTGTCCATTATCTCAGGCGGTATGTCTGCCTTTATCTTCTCTTTCAGGTTCTTCGGCATCCACACAACGCGGTCCCAGCCTCCGTCAGCCTGGATGAACTTGGGTGAGCGGAAGTAGTTCACGCCTACGCCCAGGAAGCCGATTATCTGCTTTCCTCCGCCTGTCTGTCCTGCCATGGTAGAGAACGCCAGTCCGTTCGGAGCGTTGCCGCTGTAGTCCCTGTCAACCCAGCCGATGCCGTCCACCTCAGGGATATAGAACCCGACGACCTCAAAGCATCCGCAACTTGTATGCGGGTACTCAAAGAACGAATGAATCTTGATGCGGGAATATTCTCCGCCAGATAGAGCCACGGCTTTCTCGTTCACGCCAGAGTATTCCCCGCCCATCTTGTCGAGCACTTCGCCCTTGGAAATAGCGAACTGGGGGCCTTCGGGGTCGACCTTGGCAGCAGCGCGCCCGTCGAACCAGTTGATAGCGCCGCACAGGGATATCCTGTCCGGGGTAACAACGCACACGTTCGTGGGAGCAAAGCTCTGGCACAGCGTGCAGCCGTAGAACACGTCCACGTCCTCGTCGTGCAGACCGCGCGTCCGCGCATCCCTTGCTTCGTAGATCTTAAGCGCCTCAGCCCTTGCCTTCTCAACTTCCTCAGGATCCGTGATGTACGTAGCCTCGATCTTCTCGATAAAAGGCAGCTCGTTCTTGAACAGCATCATTGTGGCTTTTGCTATCTGCTCAAGTGAGCTCAGTCCTTTTTTGATCGCATCCCTGTTGATGCGGACCCAGACATCATAGCGCTGGTTTAAGTGCATGTAGCCCTGGATGTAGTTCTGGAAGTCGTGGTTCCGTCTTTCCACGATCGCTTCCAGGTCAGGCTCGACCAGTTTCCCTGCTATGCGATAGATCATCGCGTAGGGATGGCGTGAGCCCTCCTGCATCTGCGATATATCGGGTCCGATAAGAGTAAATTTTCCATCCTCGATCTCATCCAGGCCAGCGGCCCTTACGAGTTCAAATCCTCTCGATTTTGGGCCTGCAAGCTCAACAAACATATCATCTTTTCTTACACGTTCACCCTCGAACATGGGTGAAATTTCAAAGGGAAATTCGTTTGCCATTATCCTTCCTGTCTTGTCCCAGTACTAAAGTACGGGTCTTTTGGTTTACTTTTTTGGTAATTGTGCTATGATCTCATCAAGCGCTGCAATGAACACATCCTTCTTGAGATTGCCGAACGACATATATGCATTGGGATGGTAATACCGGTCTATCGATACAACTTTGATATTCGAGAAATTCTTGAGCGCGGAAATCGCCTGGGAAGCATAATAGTATGTAATCCCCAGGAACGTGACGAAATCGTATCCGCCTTTTCCATCCAGGCCCTGCCACCGGGCATCACAGAGGTATGAGGCCAGGGCATGCATGTTCGCATAATGTACATCAAGCCCTTTATCTCCCAGGGAGATATAGGCATCTCCAACAGCAGCGATCTGAACGCCGGTCCGCCCTATCGCCACTACTCTATCAAGCACATCCTTTTCATGTACCTCAGAGCCCACGATCAACAGAGGGCGTTTCGCTTTTGCCAGCATCTTCCCGGATACTGCAGGCATCACGGCCCTTGCCATCTTCGGACCCGGGATGTTCCCTGTGTTGAAAGGTACTGCCTGGCGGGTCGTATCGATGATCTTCTCTTCCCTGTTCATTTCTTAGCCTCCTTGCACAGGCGGGGAACATTGGTAGGCTGGAATGAAACGTCCACTTTCCGAAGCGGTCCTTCTGTGATCTTCTTCTTCTCCCAGTCTATCTTCCATCCTTTCTCTTCCAGAAGCTTCATGAGCTGCTCTCTCTTTGCCACAGGCAGGTCAGCCTCGCTCCTCACATAGGTGTGCCAGTCATCAGGCATCTTCTTCATGTATTTCTCGCTGAGCTCAATATAGTGGGTCAATTTTATCGCTCTTCCAAGGCTGTTATCGCTCGGTCTGAAGCACAGCTTTGCAAGGAGCGGCATGAGCTCGTTCTTTGTCTCAGCCGTGATCATAAGGTGTTCAGGCGCAGGCTCCACATTGATCACGGAGCCGTCCCTTCCATCAAGCACATTCCATGTCTCTTTCCTGTAAGGCTTGCCTATGAACGCACGTCTGTATTTTGTGCCGTGAGGTCCCGTGACTACAGGAATGCCGAGCCTGTTACATCCAGTGGCTATAGCAAAGGCTTTCTGTGAGTATGCACCCCAGGCTATCCCGACGGCTCCCACTCTGTTGAGCACGTAATCCGCAATCTCTTCCCAGTTGCCTTTCGTCTTTCTCCCCGCGAATATGGAGGCTACTTTTATGGTAGTCGCAGCAATGTGAGCGTTCGAGACGCATGAGCCTGTGTTCAGGAGGTTGCCCTTGATGAACCTGCCGGGGTAGCGCTCATAGAGCGTCTTCCCTTCCTTATCCTTGTACATCCCGATATCCATGGCGCTGCAGCCTGAAGAGATAATGATGTAACTGCGCTGGAGCATCTCCTCGACAACATCGTAGACATCTTTCGTACCGTCAGGATAATTCCCGCAGCCAACGAAAGCAAGTACGCCCGGCGTTGTGCCAAGCACAAGGTTCCTGCCCTCCTCGCGTATCTCAGGGTCGCCGATCTGTCCTCTGCCAATCCTCACTTTGCCTTTTTCTTCGCGTATCACGCGCTGGCTTGCTTTCTCGATGACGTTCAGAACAGGGATATCCACCGGGCAGCTGTAATCGCATCTTCCGCAGCCGACGCATTTGTCGTGGAGCACCTCGAACTTCGTGAGATCGCCGCACACAGCCGCAGCCATCGCATCCGAGATCGGAAGGCTCTGCGGACAGTCGCGCGTACACTGGAGGCATTTCGTGCACTTTGAGACGAGTCTCTTGAACTCCTCATCGCCGGGAAGTGCGGTGATGCCTTTAGCTTTCCTGATAGGCGCTACTTTCATCGCCAGTTTGGGTATCACCTCGCCGACCTTCTCAAGGTCGAGTATCAACGCACCTGCCTGTTTTCCGCTTGCAAGGTCTTCCACGATAGCATCGACAGGATCATTTGACCTGTCCGGGAGACCGTACGTGATTTTCTCATTCGTGGCTATCACCGGTATAAGAAGCTTCTGCGCTTCCTTCAAGATATCCGCTCTCACGCACTGCTCGTCCGTAACAAGCACATCTGGTATGCCTGAGCGGATGTATTTTAATTCCTTGCTCATGGAGCCAATGATCTTAGCCATCTTATTGTATCGTGTCATGTCATGCGCAGTGCAGCACAGACCTGCTATCTCTATCTTATCGAAAAGCCCGTCCCTGTCCATGTAATCCAGGATATATGCGGGCGCGGCGATGTTATGACCCACACATATCACAACAGGTTTTTTGGGATCAAGGATGCCCATCCCAACCTCAGCCATAGGCGTGTTCTCATCAGCCTTTGGCAGGTTGAGGCAGGATATCTGTATGACATCTGCGACTTCCATTCCCAGCAGGTCGAGCATGCCGGCATGAAGTGCCTTGGATTCAAAATCAACCGCAGCCCCCTCCTGACCTGTGTTGATGGATGCTGTCAGTTGAGTAAGCTGTTCTTCAACGTATTCGAGCACGGGGAGAAAATCGCCGATGATTTTCGGCTGGAAGCCCATTATCGTCTCGGTGAGCGGTGCTTTTAAGTTGCTTGGACCCACGTCTATGGGATGGTCCTCGCCGTATTTTCTAATAAGGTAATTAAGAAGATGCCTCCCGTGGGCAGAGTGGCACGCGGCTCCCATTATGCTTATCTTGAGGGCTTCCCTTGCTGACTGGGATTCAAGGTCGATACCGCATGCTCCTTCCTTATTGCCTGTGAGGTCGCATTTCCCGTATGTACAGTAATCGCACGTATCGCTTGTGGGCGTGTACACGGGATTGTACCTGTTAAGGAGACGGTAATCCCAGTTCCTCAGGCTTATGATCTCAGGTCTCGGCGTGGGACCTTCGATCTGAGATTCTTCCTGTCCAGTCTCGGTTATCTTCCCTATGTTTATCTGGACATTCTCCAATCCTTCTATTACAAAACTTCCTTTCTTAACTATCATTTATTGTCTCCGGCGGTTATCAGTGGTCTAATGAACGTCCCTATTCTAATTGCGTCTAGCGATATTATAATTTTGCGGTCTTTTTGAATATCATTGTATTTAAGCATTTTTACGTTTGTCATTATCATCAATTATATTTTAAAAATAACCCAAAGACTTAAATAAATATGTGCTAACATTGTTCTGAGTGGTCATATGAAAAAGGCAATCGTAGTTGTGGATATGATAAATGATTTTGTCACGGGAAGGCTTGGAAGCACCCGCGCCCAGAGTATTGTGCCGAACATAGCTAAGCTCCTGAAAAAAGCAAGGGAACAGGGCATTCCGATCATATACCTGCGCGATGCCCATATGCCTTCGGACAGGGAGATGGACATATGGGGGGAACATGCCATGAGAGGTACTGAGGCTTCAGAGATAGTGCCTGAGCTAAAACCTGAGAAGAACGATATCGTGATCGAGAAGAGGTGGTACAGCGGGTTCGTTGGCACCGAGCTGCCTTCTGTCCTTAAAAAGCTGGGCGTGGATACCCTTATAATTGTAGGCGTGAGTACGGATATCTGTGTCCAGAACAACGTTGGTCACGCCTATTTCTCTGGTTACAGGACAATCGTTCCCCAGGACTGCACAGCTTCGATAGATGAGACGGCTCAGGAGCAGGCAATTAAATACATGAAAAGCATCTATGGCGCCGAGATCACAAGCTCGGATAAGGCGCTTTAGATGAAGATAGCGGGAATAGATGAAGCAGGAAAAGGACCTGTGCTCGGTCCAATGTGTGTTGCAGGCATACTGGTGGATGAGAAAAAGCTTGATGCGCTCGCCCGTCTCGGCGTAAAGGATTCAAAGCAGCTGACGCCGAGGAGGCGCGAAGCCCTTGAGATCGAGATAAAAAAAATCGTAGACAAATATTACATCCTGGAGGTCAGCCCTGCCCAGATCGATGAGCTTCGCAAAATAATGACGATGAACGAGATAATGGTGACCTGCTATGTGAGAGTTCTTCAGGAACTTAAGCCTGACCGCGCTTTTGTGGATGCAGCCGACGTCAGTGAGCAGCGCTTCGGGGAGAACATAAAGAGAAAATATACAGGGAAGATAGAGATGATCTCAGAGCACAATGCAGACGAGAAGTATCCTGTTGTATCAGCAGCCTCCATCCTTGCGAAAGTGAGAAGGGATGCGTTGATAAAACAGATAGAAAGAACGCTTGGCATTGAGATCGGAAGCGGTTACCCCTCTGACCCGAAGACCATAGGGTTCCTTGAAAAGTGGACCCGGGAACATGGATCGCTTCCTGATTTTTCGCGGCGTTCCTGGGAGACTGCAAAAAGGCTTCTTGAAAAAGCAAGGAGGGGGCAGAGCACCCTCTCTGAGTATTGATCGTTTCTTATTAATCTATTTGGCCTCTTCCTTAGGCTGTTTCTCTTCCTTTGCCAGCTCTATATCCATCTTGTAATCGTCATATCCCATCCAGGCGACGATAAGACCTACGAACAGAAGGAAAAGACCGATAGTGCCTTTCAACAGAACGAGAAGCTCATCCCAGAAGCCAAGACCGGGAACATACCATGCAATACCAACTATGAATATTACCATGCCGATCAACATTTTTAATATATTTTTTGCCGAAGACATACTATCACCCACTGCCTTATTCTTTTTCTTCTATATTAAGTTTTTTTGTATTGATCGCTTTTACTCAAAAATAGAAGTGCATCAGAAGACGGGAACAAACCAGGTCTGGTGTTACGGGACGGATACTGCATCAAAGATATCTTCTTTTTTGATCCGGGGATAGTTCTCCATTATCTCTTCGTGGGTCCAGTTGTTTGCCAGCAGTTCCATCAGAAACTCAACAGATATCCTTGTTCCTTTTATAATGGGCTTCCCGCCGGGAATATCGGGGTCGCATACCACCCGCTTGAAAATTTCTTTTTGCTAACCGTTCACGGATAAGGTAGAGATCTTCACTTTGCGTTCTTTGCGAATTTTGCAGCTTCATGCACCAAATATTAATCTGCGGCGAAACTTAAGAGAAGCAACTATACACCCTTAGATGTATGATATAATTCGTCCAGTTTTTCCCCCGTCAGGGGTGTCTTTTTTACAATTCCCCGAACCCTGTCGGTCAAAGACCTGGATTTAATAATGATCGCGTGGTCTTTTGCAGATACATCTATGTCGGATTCCAATTCTACACCTTCTAATAAGCTGCGGGAAATTTTAAACCTTTTCTTAACCTTAGAATTATCCATCCTTCTATTGTCTCAGCAAGGTTTTTCCGACACTCTTCCAGGGTTTTGCCTGTTGCCCATACTCCTTTAAGTTCTGGAACCTCCCCATAATAAGGTTCATCGTCTTCAATTATCTCATATTTTGCTTTTTCAAGCGCCGCATTTATGTATTCAAGTATCATGCCGCATCTCTTAGCATATTATCATTCATCAATGTTCTTAATATAGCTTTTTAGGGTATTACCTCGATCTATTTTAAGATTATTGTATTTAATTTTAAATATTAAATCCCGGCGCCGATAGCCCCCGCGCGACCGCCTTGCGTTAGAAACCGCGCAAGATAAACAGCGAACTCGTACGAACTCATATTTAAAAAATCAACATCATGAATGCGGATAAACGCCGATTTTTTAAAATGATAGCGCAACAATAGGCAGAAGAAGCCCTCAATTTGTGATATTCACATGCTAATATGCAAAAGTACAGCAGTGACGAAAAAGAACACGGATGACACGGGCGCGCCGAGCAAAGCTCATACTCGCCAGCAGGTGAAAATCCTGCATGAGGAAAGGCTAGCCACCACCTCAGAACTGAACCCCACACCTAGACTGGCAACAGTCTGATGTGAAGCTGGGGGG
>Ga0074199_1002660_pt1 | contig 10063 bp, 6 predicted proteins | sample EPASupsiteSAE347_FD_64528 | JGI IMG/M metagenome (GOLD analysis project Ga0074199, IMG submission 64528) | Bioremediated contaminated groundwater from EPA Superfund site, New Mexico - Sample SAE3-47 | ecosystem: Environmental > Aquatic > Deep subsurface > Groundwater > Contaminated ...
GTGATCATGTTCCCCCTCGGCAATACTGTTTTTACATTATTAATAGTATGCCAAAAGGGGAACTTTTTATTTTGCACTACATGAGGAACTTATCACTTTGCAGGGACAGACATAGTATTGCCTTTTTGATTTTGTCTTTTATTCATGTTAGCTTGAATCTGAAATGAAAAGGAGAATCTATGTTCGTGCCCCATCGTATTACGTGTTTGTTGTTATTGTGTACTACGTTGCACGCTGATGGCGTTAATTCTTTAAATTTGGCGGTTGTGTATGATGAGCGTGAATATGTTGTGCCTAAGGGAAATACGGCAATGTCAGTGTTAATGCGCGATCTTTTTGGCGCGCAGGTGACTCCCATTCTTTTGCCAGGAAATTTAGCTCTTAGGATGGCTTTTGCATTTGGTGTGTCTGCAGATCGTATCAGAAGACTTGAATTCCCTTATTCGTATTATCATTATTCTAGTGACGATATATTATACATAGCTTATAAAGAAAAATTTTTTAAAAATGTTAATTGGCGCGATTGGTACGTCTATGTGGTGTCCAATACACCGCAGCATTTGGTACTCTTTATTCCCTGTTCATATGCGCATAAACATGGCGCAGACATTAATGGTCGAGTGGATGTAAAAAAGCTTGGTTTTGATCCTAAAGCACTCGAGTCTATTGTAGATGAACTGGGTTTGGCAGAAAAAGCGGCCGGTTACACCTTTAATCCTGAAAAAGTCGCTTCATCAATTAAACGTGTTTTTCTCAAATCAGACAAAAATCCCGCTGAAATTATTACGCCAGAAGGTACTTTGTGGAATATGTATTTTGATGGACATGGCCGTGCGCCTGAGGCTGGTATAAGTCCTATGACACTATTTTTGAAAAAACGTGAGCGTGATACATATGTGAAAAAATCAGCAAGAATTGCGGGAATGCCGGCGCATGAATTTTTGAAATTTATGACTGATATACCTGCTCATATAATTGTCTACAGCACATGCTTTGGTGGTGGGATGAATGCGGACGCTATTAATCAATTGGTGAGCGTGGCTGCCTCAATTGAACAAAAGAAAGTAGCAATTGCACGTGAAAAGAGTACGCGTGCCAAAATTTTCCCTATCATTATATCAATAGCGAGTGGTGAGCAGTCGATTTTTGCGAAGGATTCAAAGTTCGATCAGTTCTTTGATTATGTGGAAAAAGCGTTTTCGACGCCGATAAAAACGATAGAGGAACGAAAAAGTCTTTTGCAACAGGCGGTTACATTTATTACTGATGATAAGCCTATTATATTGTTTCCTGTGCGAGTAAAATCAAGCGGAGCGGAAAAGGAAATTCAGCGCATTGCAGTTCCTTTGTCAAAGCCGATTTCGAAGCATGTGGCTCAAAAGTCAGCGGTAGCTCCCGAACACATTTCTACTGTCCAATCTATTGTTCAGAAACCAAAAGCAGCGACGGCCGTAGCAATCGCTAGAGAAAAAATAAATATATCGGAGCACGCTAAAGTGAATGTTCGTGCAAAGGATGAAACGAAAACGGTTGTGAGTGAGGTGGTATCATCTGAAGCGCAGCAAAAGGTCGATACCCCTCAGGGGTTTATGTATTTAATTGAGCCTGGTTATATTTTGGGTGTTGACCATGATGGTCAATTAGTGCTACGTGGCTCTTTAGTAAAATCCGGAGGCGTGTTGGCTGATGATCAAAAGATTGTCTTCAAGTCTACTCCTGAATCATCTATTTTTTTGGAAACGGATTTGGTCAACAAAAGACTCGTTTTTTATGATATAGTTGTACCATCTTTTAGTCTTAAAATATCCAGTGATTATATAGATTTTAAAGAGATTTCCATACCTCGTATGAGCTTGGCCGAATTTTTGACTCGATCATTTAGCGAGCATGGAAGAGCGTTACGTGTTACGATTAGCTCATGTACGGCAAAAAATGGTTCATTAATGCCTGGTGTTGGAGCTGATGGTCTTATTAATGTGCGTGATGTTGAGTTACATGTTTTACCCTATTATCTTGAGCCAGAGCGCGGTAGTGTTGTTTTTACCTATGGTGCTAGATGGTATGTGTTTAGATTAAGTGAGGATCAAAAGATTACGCTGGAGCGTCTTGCGGTGATTGATATACCGAAAGAAAAAGGTAAGCAGAATGAAATGCGTTCACGCATTCTTAGGCAACTTGATTTTAACGATAAACTTGCTCATGCGGTATGGAATAAAAATACGACTGAAGTTGCGCGATTTTTTGGCGAGCCTTTGGTTTATGGGGAGCTTGTATCACGACCTTTGTTGAAAGACGCGCTTGATGTGGTAACACGTGACGAAGAAACATGGGAACATGTGTATAATTCGTGGAGTGGTTCTCAACGCGAGAATATGGAAAATACATTGAAGCATATGGGTGCAGATGCTGATATTGCTTTGCTTCGGTGTGGTGTTCCTTATGAGGCTCTTCCTTCAAAATCATTGGCTGGAATCCGTTTTATTGGAGTTACACCTGATTCAAACGCTTCCCCGGCTGTGTTAATGGGTGCCATTGCCGAGCTGTCTGGTGATGCACAAGCGAAAGCTGTAGCAAGCCTGAGCGATGAACAAAAGAAATCTGTTTTAGCAGCTGCACTTTCATCTGATGCATATGGTGTTGTGCGTGCGTTAATTGTCTCAGGAGTCAGGGCAGAAGCTTCCGTGCCTGCAGATGTATTAGCGCGGGTTCTTGGTGGATTGTCGGGTGAATTGTTGACGAAAGTTGTCTCTGACCTCAGTGATGAGCAAAAAAGGGCTGTGCTGCAATCAGCGCTTTCGTTGGATGAATATGGTGTTGCGACTGCATTGATTGTTTTAGGAGTTAAACCAGAAGCATCAGTACCTGCAGACGTACTTGTGCGGATTTTTAGCGGGTTGTCTGATAAAGTGTTGGCGAGAGTTGTTGCCTACCTCAGTGATGAGCTGAAAGAGGCAGTGCTGGCTTCGGCATTTTTGTCTGATGCATACGGGGTTGCGCGTGTGTTGATTGTCTCGGGAGTTAGACTCGAAGATGCTGTGCCCACAGACGCATTATTGCGAATTTTTAATGGGTTGAATGATAATGAGATCTTAAGTAAGGTAAGCGATGTGCGGAAAAAAGCGTTGTTGGCAGCTGCACTTTCGTCCAGCAATTACGGGATTGCTGCTGAGCTTATTGCGTCAGGTGTAAAACCTGAAGTGGACATTCCTGCCAATGGCTGGATAGGAATATTGGATTGGTTGTATGGGGATAAACGAGTAAAAGTTATAGCAAGTTTGAGTGATGAGAAGAAAAAAGAAATCTTGGCAGTTGCACTTTCGTCCAGTAAATATCAGGTTGTTGCTGAGCTTATTGCGTCAGGTGTAAAACCTGAAGCGGAAATCTCTGCCAATGGCTGGGTAGAAATATTGGATCGGTTGGATGGGGATAAACGAGCAAAAGTTATAGCAAGTTTGAGTGATGAGAAGAAAAAAGAAATCTTGGCAGTTGCACTTTCGTCCAGTAAATATCAGATTGCTGCTGAACTTATTGCGTTAGACGTAAAACCTGAAGTGGACATTCCTGCCAATGGCTGGGTAGAAATATTGGATTGGTTGTATGGGGATAAACGAGTAAAAGTTATAGCAAGTCTGAGTGATGAGAAGAAAAAGGAAATTTTAGCAGCTGCGCAAACTTTGGGTGTATCGCGTGTTATTGAGGCATTAACGACAACTGGAGTGACACCTTAATTAGTCACGCCGAGCATGATTTTTCAAGTTGGCGGCGGGTTGGTTGGAGCGATTGAGGACATCATGTGTACAGCGCGTAATAATCTTGCTACGCTTAATATATAATCATACTGTGGAATATGTAGTGAGGAGTTATACATGATGTTCGCTCTATTGTTTTCTAATATCAAGTTATTATTTTTTGTGCTCCTCGCCCTTTTGGGGCTTGGTGTTCTGGTAGCTATCCATGAATGTGGTCATTTTTTGTTTGCAAAGCTCTTTGGTGTTCGTACGCCATCTTTTTCCATTGGTATGGGGCCGGTTCTTGTGAGCAAAAAGTGGTGGGGAACCGAGTTTAAATTATCGGCTATTCCCTTTGGTGGGTATCTTGAAATAGCGGGGCAGGCTGAGATAGGGCAGGGTGATCAGCGTGAAGCGCATGCGACTGATAGGGGATCGTTTCAGGTAAAACCCTACTGGCAAAAATTGTTGATCATGGGCGGTGGGATTCTGTTTAACTTATTGGCTGCTTTTATTATTCTTGTGGGGCTTTTTTATAGCGGTATGCCCAAAACGATGTTTTTAGGGGGCGATACATTGCGGCCCGTTATAAGTCGGGTGCTTGATGATAGTGTTGCGCAAAAAGTTGGTTTACGTGCTGGTGACGAAATAATTTCAGTTAACCAGGTCGGAAAACTAAATTCGTCACGACTTATACAGGAACTTCAGAAAAATAAGGGGCGGGCGATTGAGTTGGTTGTAAAGCGTGATAGTGATTTGCTAACACTTGGTCCAACGCTTGATAAAAGCGGGATGCTCGGGGTTGAATTTAAAGCTGAATTTTTGCCTCGATATGGGGTGCTGGCCTCGGTTAAAGAGGCTGTTGTTGCGGTGCTCCGTTTAACGAGTGCGGTTGTTGATGTCGTAATAAAGATATTTACGCAGCATGCGGTTAACAATTTGGGCAGTCCCCTTAAATTTATTGAGTATTTTGTAAATAGTGCATCAGAAGGGGCGGCCATCTTATTTTTCTTTATCGCTTTTTTGAGCATTAATCTGGCCGTGTTTAATCTTATCCCGTTGCCTATTGCCGATGGTGGCCAAATTGTTTTTATAACTATTGAGGCGATTATTAGGCGGCAAATACCTGAAAAGATCATGTATGGTATTCATTTGGCGAGTTGGATTCTTGTCATGGTGCTTGCAGGTTATTTACTTGTTAAAGACAGCATTAGCTTGTTTTGGCCGAAAATAAAAGCACTTCTGGGTATTTAGTTTAAAAAACTTTTGCTTGCATTTTGACCGGCTATGCGGCCAAAAACAACACACTCGAGCAGCGAATTTCCCGCCAATCGGTTGGCGCCGTGTAGGCCACCAGTAACTTCACCGGCTGCATAGAGGTTTTTAATTGGTCCGTTGCTGCCGATAACCCGTGCCTGCTCATCAAACACGACTCCGCCCATGCAGTAGTGCAAACAGGGGGTAATGAGCATGCCGTATAATGGTTCATGAGTATCAAATGTTATTGGGAACGTTGTTTTACCAAATTCGTCACGCCCATTTATGGCAGATCTTGTATAACTCGCAAGTGTGCTTTCGAGTGTCGCTGGCTCCACACCCATGTGTTTTGCAAGCATCTGGGTATTGTCAAAACGTTGGATTAAACCAAGTTTTACATAAAATCCCAACATGCGTTTTTGAAAAAGCTGCGCGCCAGCTTCGTTCAACAGCATGTATGCTGTCATAGGACCGGCTCCCTGGTATGGGCTACAGAAATTCAAAATAGCCGCTGTTACTTTATCTCGGGTATCAAGTTCATTGACAAAGCGTTTTCCCTCATGATTGACCAAGATGCCGCCAGAGGCGCGTAAGCTTTCTGGCGCCAAAAATTTTTGTTTTTTAAGTGGATCTTTAGGGTCAACAAAACCGGTAGGATGTATTTGAACTTTGTCCATGTCCACCAACCGCGCCCCTATAGCCTGAGCAAGCTCTATACCGTCGCCGCTTGCGCAGGTGCCGTTGGTGGTGCTTAAGTGTACTAGATCGGGACGGTAATGTTCTAGAAGGCTTCCGGCCATGACGTGTCCACAGAATCCGCCGGTGGCAAGTATTACTGCTTGTGCGTGGAGTATTATTTTGCCGGTTTGTGTGAGACATTCAACGCCCGCAATAACTCCGTGTATATCGGTAACAAGTTTTGTGACGCGTGTTTGTGTCAGGATCGTTATGTTTGTGTACTGGTTTGCAGTGTGTAATAGTGATTTGATAATATCAGTACCGATTGCGATTGCGATTTCTTTTTCTTGTGCGCGATGCGTGCGAGCCATGCTATGGCCGCCTGTTTGTGATAAAACACTCAAATCGACCCCATGCTTTGTGAGAAATTTCCATGCTTCCGGTGATTGTTCTGCAAGTGTTTCAACTAATTTTTTATTGGATAATCCCTGACCTGATTTGAGCGTATCGTTGATGAAGTAGCCTTGTGAATCCTGAATATGTGCTTGTGATTGTGGTGGTGTATTAACTGCGTTCATACCGCTTGAGGCGCGGAGCGAATTTCCGCCGAGTTTTGTTTCTTTTTCCACCACCGTTACCTGTGCGCCGGCTTGCGCTGCTTCTATAGCAGCTGAAAGGCCCGCCAAACCGCTCCCGATAATGACAATCTGCTGCTCTGCGCTACAAAAATAGATAAAAATAAGTGATATAAGTATACGAACTGTTCTCTCCATACCGTCCCCCCTTTAGAAACAGTTTTTAGGTACAGGTATAGCTTATATAACTACTTTTTCATAAAACAAGATTTGGTGTTGTTGTGTATTATTCGTGCTTACGAGCATATGAGGGTACTTGTAAAAAAAAAGCCCAGCGTTCTGCTGGGCTTTTTTATGTAAAATATATTCTTTTAGGCTGCAGGTTTTGTTAGTTGTGCTTTGTGTGGATGTTCGGTTCCTGCATACACTTTGAGTTTACGCAGTTGCTGACTTGCAAGTTTATTCTTTGGCAACATGCCTTTAACTGCATGTTCGATAAGATAAGTTGGATGTTTTTTGAGCATATTTTTGGCGTTGATTTCCTTGAGTCCGCCAACCCAGCCGCTGTAACTTTGATAAATTTTTTGATCGAACTTGTCGCGCGATAGATAAACTTTTCCAGGATTAACAACTCCTGCATAATCACCACTGTCGGTGTGCGGGGTATAGGTTGGCTTATTTTTGCCAATCAGTGAGGTGGCGATTTCTGTGGCTAAGCGTCCTAACGTTTTGTCGGCCGCATCTACTAAAATCCAGCCTGGTTTTTTGTCTTCATTACGCAAATAAAAAGCTCTATTCATGTCCATGGCGATATGACCTATTATTCTTCCATCAAAGACTAAACTGTATGTTTTTAACATACTCAAAAACGACGAGTGCGTCAAATTATTTAAATATATGCTATGGGGTGTTTAGCGCTGCATCAAAATTCAGTTGCTTAGTATGCCTCTGCTATGGTAGGATAAACATCGATAATGTGGGCTAGATATGAAAAAAAATATTATTTTGACCGGTGATCGGCCAACGGGACCGTTGCATCTGGGTCACTATAGAGGATCGTTGGTAAAACGTGTTGAATTACAGGATGAGTGTGAGCAGTTTGTGATGATTGCTGATGTGCAAGCGCTTACAGATAATTATGAGCATCCAGAAAAGGTTCGACATAATATTCTTGAAGTTTTACTTGATTATTTGGCTGTGGGAATAGATCCTCAAAAAAGTACTATTTTAGTACAATCATTAGTTCCCCAGTTATTCGAGTTAACGGTTTATTACCTCAATTTAGTGACTGTTAATCGTGCATTGCGTAATCCAACCGTCAAAACTGAAATCAAACAGAAGGGTTATGGGGATAGTACGCCTCTTGGTTTTGTGGCATATCCTGTTAGTCAGGCAGCAGATATTACTGCTTTTAAAGCAACATTAGTACCTGTGGGTGAAGACCAATTACCCATGATTGAACAAGCTAACGAGATTGTGCGAACATTTAATCGCTTGTATAATGTTGATGTTTTAGTTGAAGCTCAAGCGGTGCTTACCAAAACGCAACGTCTGCCAGGTACTGATGGTAAGACAAAGATGGGCAAATCGCTCGGCAATGCCATATACTTATCTGACTCAGCTGATGTGTTGGCTAAAAAAGTAATGAACATGTATACCGATCCAGATCATATTCACGTTGCTGATCCGGGCAAAGTAGAAGGGAACATGGTCTTTACTTATCTGGATGTTTTTGATTTGCAGCATGACGAAGTGGCTGAACTTAAAGAGCACTATAAACGCGGTGGATTGGGCGATGTTGTAATTAAAAAGCGCCTGATAGAAGTACTTGACGAGTTGCTCGATCCTATGAGAAAAAAACGTGCTGAATTTGCGAATGATAAAGCTGCTCTTATGGGTATTCTCCATGCTGGTTCAGCTCGAGCACGCGAAATAGCAGCTCAAACGCTCGCACAGGTTCGCGCTGCTATGAAATTGGATTACTGAGTTTGCGACGACTATGAATAAGATTGCTCAATAGGAATGCCGGTTCCAATGACGTATTTTTTGCCTTGGTAGTTGAGCAACTCTGTATAGTATACTTTGAGAGTTACGCCCGCTTGTGGCTTTTGTGTATTAATAAGAAACTTAAAGCCTGCAAACCCGCCACCGTTTTTTGTATGTTCTGCCAAATTTGAGCACAGTTCAGTGATACTCACATCTGCCTTGCCGAGAGAATTGATATATGCCTGGATTTCAGTCGGAGTGTGTTGGTCATAATTCGGATCAACATGTAATATAAATTTTTGCGGGGGGTCAATCTCCATTATAAATAAATACCGCTCAGGTTTATTTAACTTTTTAGCAGCTGATATTGCATTTTCCAGGCCAACTTCATTAATAAATTTGATACCATTTTGTACAAATTTTTGTAAGTCTTGTGCTTTTTCCAGAGATATGTCTGCAGGAAATCCCGTTCCAATAAACAACTTTCTTTTGTCGTATTCAAAAGGCTTGATATACGTGATCTTGAGAATTGGATTTTCACCCTTTTTGTTAATCCACGGATACACGCTAAAACCGCCATCTTTTTTGAGCGACTTTCTTAATATTTTGACGACGGCGTCTACATCGCACGCTGGCCGGTCGCAGTCAGGATCGCGCTGCAAAGTAGCTTCCTTTGGCGTTAACCCAGCCCATGCTTCACGGTGTGCTAAAAATCGATAGGGATATTTTTGATTTATAATGAAAAAATAGTCGCGGCCGAGGTTTTTGTTAAGTGTTTTTGCAATAGATTCGAGGCCTTCTTTTTTTATGCGTTTTAATACTTGTTCTATCCTGTGAGGCATAATGATATACGCATAGGCTTTATCCGAATGGATGGTTGCGCCAATAATATAATTTTTTTCATCTATCGTTATGAGGTGACTGTATGCGATGAAGTGTTCTGGATTTTCTTGTGTCTCCGTTTTCCACTGGTATCCTGTGTAGCCTGTCATTTGGCGTGTAATATTGATGATGCGCATTATTGAATCTTGTGTAACGCATTTTTTTGCTTCGCAGTTACCTTCAAGAAGTTGTTGTAATTCTTGGGGTGTTTTTTGGGTCCATGTTGGTTTTCTGCTGTAGGCGAGTATGCGGTATGGTGAGTCTGCTTCAAAAATAAATAAAAAAGAATCAAAATCTACATCTCCTATGATATGTTTAATTGTTACACTTAGCCCATTGGTTGCAATAGCAGAAATGAGCGCCTTTAATCGCTCTGGCAGATATTTTTCAATGGCTTCACGCGATTCAAGATTGTACTTTGTTTGTACATCTACATAATTAATGTCATGTGATTTGTCATTTTCTGCGTGCAAAAAGCCGATGATTAACAAAATGTTGCATGTGAAGATATACGATTTATTCACCCTGCTTCTCCGAGCTTGTTTTGGTTTCTTTATGATTTTCTTTGTCAAATTCGTTGAACATTCGTTCGATTGGGATTCCAGTGCTAACGACATACTCCTTTTCGTTATACTTAAAAAGTTCGGAATAAAATACTTTGATTGTTGTTCCTTTTTGTAAATTTTGTGTGTCGACAAAGAATTTAGATGCAGAATACCCCAAACCTTTTCTGCTTGCCTCTATAATATTTTCTGCAATCTCTGTTATGTTTGTTTCGGTAGAACCAAGAGATTGCAGGTGCGATTGAACTTCATCGGTTGTGTGTTGATCATATACAGGATCAAGATGGAGAGCGAATTTGTAAGGGCGTTTTGTTTCGATTATAAATAAGTAACGCTCTGCTTTGTTTGATTTTTTTGCTGCTGATATTGTGTTTTCTAAGCCAACTTCTTTGAT
>Ga0074199_1002662_pt1 | contig 10060 bp, 8 predicted proteins | sample EPASupsiteSAE347_FD_64528 | JGI IMG/M metagenome (GOLD analysis project Ga0074199, IMG submission 64528) | Bioremediated contaminated groundwater from EPA Superfund site, New Mexico - Sample SAE3-47 | ecosystem: Environmental > Aquatic > Deep subsurface > Groundwater > Contaminated ...
TAAATCTCCGTGAATAATATACAAATAATTTGATGTAACAAACAATTTCAATTTCCACCCGGAGTAGGTCTTGCTATTCATATTTACAATACTTATTTTGAGGCAGTTTTTATGAGGTATGTACTAATTAAAAAAATCATAATAATAGCCCTCCTGGTCGCCCTCTTTCCGGCATCGGCATTTTTGCAGCAAAAGGAACTCGATAAAAAAATTGAGTATCAGTCCGAACAATTAGAGAAAATACGCAAAGAAATCCGCAATTATAAAAACGATCTCAGGCAAGCCGAATCAAAAGAAAAGTCCATTCTGACACAATTGGACGAAACCGAACGCAGTATCAGCCTGACCGAAAAACTGCTGACCCAGTTAAACCGCGAACAAATCCAAAAGGAACGCGATATCGTCCTGACTGAGCGTTCGATCCAACGCCTCGAATCTAATCTCAGCACATTGAAGCAGGATTTCGCCAAGCGACTGGTCTATCTTTATAAGAACGGTCAGTACAGCGATCTCGAATTAATTCTGACCGCCCAATCCATCGACCAGGCTTTTTACCGCTACAAATATCTCCGAATTCTCTCCGACATTGACCGCAATACTTCAACGATTATAAGAAACAATATCAGCACAATCAGTCAGAAGAAAGCCCAACTCGGTAAAGAATTAAAAGACAAAGAGCAGATGCTCGCCGAGAAAAAAGGATTACAGAATATTCTCAATCGACAGAAACAAAATCACAACCGGCAATTAGAGAGCGCTCGAAAAGACAAATCAAATATCAGTGTTCAGATCCGGGAAAAAGAAAAAGCCGCATCGGAAATTTCAAAATTGATCGCCAACCTGGAAAAAGAGCGCGAACGCCGCCAGAAAGAGCTGGAGCGGCAAAGGGCGCTTTCCGGAGTGTCTTCCGATAATCCATTCCTGTCCAGCCAGGGCAAACTGATCTGGCCGGCCAAAGGCGAAATCGTTTCGCACTTCGGCATCCAAAAGCATCCTACTCTGAAAACCATCACGGACAATTCCGGAATTGATATTAAAGTCCGGCAGGGCACACCGGTTGTATCTATTCTCGATGGTGTTATTACTACAATCACGTATATCCGCGGCTTCGGGAACACGATCATCATCGATCACGGTTCCGGCTTTTATTCGGTCTATGCCCATATCGAAAACATCCGGGTATCCGAGGACGACTACGTCACCGCCAATTCGGAAATTGCCGAAGTTGGCGCTTCCGGTTCCCTGAGCGGTCCTCTGCTCCATTTTGAAATCTGGCGCAATAAAACCAAACTCGATCCTGAAGAATGGCTAAATAAGAAATAATGAGTTTATTCCCTTTAATCAATCAGGCCGAAAATCGGCGACTTCTGAATAACGTCATCAAGAACAAACGCATTGCCAATGCTTATCTCTTTTACGGACCGGAAGGCAGTGGCTCGGAAGGTTTTGCACTCGAGTTCGCCGCCATGCTGAATTGCTCCGGAAAAAATGAGAAACCGTGCGGCGTTTGCCAGGCCTGCCGCCAGATGAAATCACTCGAACATCCCAATATTGAATTGGTTTTCCCGATTCCCTCAAAAGACACCGACTCGGACGAATCCCCTTTCAAGCAATTTAAAGAAGATGAGATGGAGGAAATCCGCCAGATCATTCAAAACAAGAGCCGCAATCCCTACGACAAGATCAACGTCAGGAAAGCCCTGCACATTCCGATCAATTTCATCCGCGAGATTAAGCGCAATATCTATCTGGCTTCTCAGGCGGAAGGTCAGAAAGTCGTCATCGTTTTCGATGCGCATCTGATGACCGAGCCGGCCGCTAACGCCTTTTTAAAAATTTTAGAGGAGCCACCGGCCAAATCGACCTTCATCCTGTCAACCTCTAATCCGGCCAGTCTTCTGCTAACTATTCAGTCGCGCTGTCAATGGCTCTACTTTCCTCCCTTGCCGGAAGAAGACCTGAAAAATTACCTGACCGAAAAAGGTTATCCGCCGGAAAATATTCGCCTGGCAGTACGATTATCCGGCGGGAATGTCAACCGCCTGGTGCAACTCATGGAACACGATCTGCAAACCATAAAAGATCTGACGCTGGCAATTTTCACCGATATCGCGCTCTGGAAAATTTCCAATATTTATGATCATATCCAAAAATTAGCCGCTATTTATCGCGAAGATCCCGAAACATTTCTGCAGTTGATCCAGTCTCTGCTCTTCTGGATCCGGGATGCGGAAATGATCCGCAACAATCAGCCGATTGATGAAATTATTCACCTGGATTATTTCGAACGGCTTAATAATTTCGTACGCAATTACCCGGCATTTGATGCTCAAAACATGAAGGTCTCCGTCGAGAATTGTATTGATTTCATTAGCAGGAATGTCTATATTAATCTCGCTTTAACTGAGTTATTTTTTAAATTGAAAGACCAACTTAATACCTCTGTAAAAAAATGAACGATATACCATCTGATAAGATAATAAAATTAAAATTCAAAGGCCGGTGCCGGGCTTTATGCCAAAACCCGCTTGAATTTCCAGTCCAACCCAATGACATGATGGTCATTTCAGCCGATCGCGGCGAAGAGATCGGTTGCGCACTGCCGCCCGTTTCATCAAATACCATCCCGACTGAAGGCGTCGAACTGCCGACCATATTGCGTAAAGCCACTCCGCACGATATTTCGCACAATAATGAAAATCGCCTGCGGGAAAGAATGGCGCTGGATTTTTGCAGCCTAAAAGTCACAGAACTTAATCTGCCAATGAAGCTGGTTGATGTCGATCTGCGGCTTGACCGGAAAAAGATTATCTTTTTCTTCACGGCCGAAGACCGGATCGATTTCCGTGAATTAGTCAAATTGCTGGCCGCCGAATATAAAACCCGGATCGAGATGCGCCAGATCAGCGGTCGTGAGGAAATGAAACGTGCTGACGGTATCGGCCCGTGCGGATTGCGGCTCTGCTGTGCCGGATTTATCGATGATTTTGACCCGATCAGCACCCAGCTTGTCAAAGAACAGAATCTGCCGATGAATCCCGCAAAAATCTCCGGCTGTTGCGGTAAGTTGAAATGCTGTTACCGCTACGAACACGATCTGTACGAAGAAACCTTGAAAAATTATCCGCCTTATGGTTCGCGGGTCCAGGTCGCCGAAAAAACCGGTGTTCTCGAGAAAATCGATATTTTTGCCAGAACCATGACGATCCGTTATGATGATAATCAGTGCGAAGACTTCGCGCTTTCCGATTTCGCACAGAAAATTACTGTCATTCCATAATATTTTCCAACCCGACTATGAAGAATCAGAACACTTTTTTTATCACTACCCCGATCTATTATGTTAACGGCAAACCGCATATCGGCCATGCTTACACGACGATTCTGGCCGACGTGCTGGCTCGGTTTTCACGGGCGCGCGGTTCACGGACATTTTTTCTGACCGGCGTCGATGAACATGGTCAAAAAGTCCAGCAGGCCGCCACAACGGCCGGAATTACGCCGCAGGAACATTGCGACCGGATGGTGACCCATTTTCGGGATGCCTGGGAAAAATTAGAAATCAAATATGATTTTTTCATCCGCACGACGGACGAATTTCACGTTAAGGCCGTCCGGAAAGTTTTACAAAACCTCTTCGACAAGGGCGAAATTTACCTGCACGAATACGGCGGATTTTATTGCGTTGGCTGTGAACGTTTTTATACTCCAAAAGAACTCGTCAACGGCCAGTGCCCCCAGCATTTAAAAGAACCGGATTTTATTAAAGAGAAAAACTACTTCTTCCGTATGAGCAAATATCAGGATTGGCTGATCGATTATATTCGGAACAATCCCGAATTCATACAACCGGAAAGCCGCAAAAATGAAGTCCTCGGCTTTTTGAAAAATCCGCTCGGCGATCTGTGCGTATCGCGCCCGAAATCACGCCTCAGCTGGGGCATCGAACTGCCTTTCGATCCTGATTATGTCACTTACGTCTGGTTCGATGCGCTATTAAATTACATAACGGCAATCGGGTACGAACAGGATCAGACTCGGTTCGAACAGTGGTGGCCGGCCAATTATCATCTGATCGGCAAAGACATTGTCACGACGCATTGCGTTTACTGGCCGACCATGCTGAAAGCCATGGGATTGCCGTTACCAAAGACAATCTTCGCGCACGGCTGGTGGATGATCGACGAGACTAAAATGTCAAAATCGCTCAAGAATATCGTCGAGCCGCTCGACCTGGTGGATGCTTACGGCGTTGATCCGGTACGTTATTTCCTGATGCGCGACATGGTACTCGGTCAGGACGCTAACTTCAGCGAAGAGATTTTCATCAAGCGCTATAATTCCGAACTGGCTAACGATTTCGGCAATCTGGCCAGCCGGGTAATGACCTTAATCAATAAAAACTTCCCGGCGATTCCGGCCGCCGCGCAATCAGGCTCAAATGAAACCGAGATTCAAACTACTGCCAGACAATTGCCCGAAAATACGTATAAATTGATTGAGGAATTGCACCTGACTGAAGCCATGGAAGGCATCATTATTTTCATTCGTTCCCTCAACAAATATATGGAAGTCAGTCAGCCCTGGCAATTGGTTAAGAACGATAAAACCGCCGCCGGTACAGTGCTTTATACCGCACTCGAAAGCCTGCGCATTGCCGCCACTCTGCTCGAACCGATCATGCCAACAAAGATCGCCGCACTGTTAAATGCTCTGCCGGTTGATAATGAAAAACCGGTATTCGAATGGGGCCGGATCAAGGCTGGCGCGACGCTCGATCAGGTTCCAATCCTTTTCCCGCGCATCGATAAAACCGTCAAAGCGCCAGTCGAAGAAAAAGCATCGATTGTTAAAGAACCGGCCGCGGAGCTGATTACGCTGGACGATTTTCGTAAAATCAAACTAACGACGGCCAAAGTTCTTACTGCTGAAAACGTCCCAGGCACAACAAAATTACTGAAATTGACGATCGACATCGGCGCCGAAAAACGCCAGATCGTCGCCGGAATCGCCGAACATTATACTCCCGAACAGATCATCGGTCAAACTATCGTCGTTGTCGCCAACCTGCAACCGGCCACGATTCGCGGCATTCAGAGCGAAGGCATGCTTTTAGCCGCCAAGAAAGACGGCAAATTGACTCTGTTGAGCAGCCTCAGCGCGATGGATGCCGGCGCCACGATCAGTTGAACGAATGTTCGTTGATACTCACGCTCATCTAACCTATCCGACTTTACGAGATCAATTACCTGACGTTATCGAACGGGCGAAATTGGCCGGTGTCACCCGCATAATTAATGTGGCCACCGATCTTAAATCAGCCGAAGCGGTTATTAATTCTGCAGCAGAGTTCGAATGTGTTTTCGCGGCGGCCGGCATTCATCCGCAGGATTCAGCTTATCTTCCCGACAATTGGCGTCAGCATTTGCACAATCTGCTGAGTCGCGATAAAGTCGTAGCCGTCGGCGAAATCGGACTCGATTATTATCGCATTTATGCTCCGAAAGCCACTCAGATCGAGGTTTTACGCGAACAAATTTTGATTGCTCGTGAACTGGGTTTGCCGATGATTCTGCACGACCGGCAGGCACATGACGATCTGAAACAGATTTTGACCGAAATCGGTTACTTCAACGGCGTTCTGCATTGCTTCTCCGGCAATGCCGCTTTCGCGCAGGAAATGATTGACCTGGGACTATATATTTCCTTTACAGGCAACGCTACCTACAGCGACAAGAAAACCGAATTGGCTGTTCAGGTGATACCGCTTGATAAATTGATGCTGGAGACCGATTCGCCGTTCCTGTCACCGGAAGGCAAACGCGGCGAAACTAACGAACCAGCCAACATTCCCCTGATCGCCGCCAAGATTGCCGAACTGAAAAACCTGCCGCTTGAGACGATTGCGGCCGCGACCACACACAACGCTTACACTTTCTTCAACCTGTCGTGACCGACCATTTCCCTAAAAAACGACTCGGGCAGAATTTTCTGATCGATCCGAATATCTTGCGAAAAATCGTTCAAGTAATCGACCCGCAACCGGATGATCTGATCGTCGAGATCGGCCCCGGGAAAGGCGCTCTGACACAATATTTACTGAATTCCGGAGCAGAGATTCATGCCATTGAACTTGATCCGCAATTAGTCACCTATTTACAGGAGATTTTACCGGATCGTCCAAATTTTCATCTTAATCATTTCGACGCTGTAAAATTTGATTACGACGCCATTCTGAATCGTGGAAAAAAAATAAAAATGGCCGGCAATATTCCGTACAATATCACCAGCCCATTGCTATTCCGGTTCTTCGAGATGATCGAACATCTCGATCGAATCGTATTATTGGTTCAAAAGGAGATCGCCCGGCGCATTTGCGCTCAGCCGGGGACCAAAGAATATGGTATTTTATCGGTCATGACTAATTTCTATTGCCGGCCGCACATCGAATTCAATGTTTCGCCAAAAGTCTTCCGCCCTGTTCCAAAGGTCACTTCCAGCGTGATATTATTCGTTCCGATTGAGAATAAATACGAAAGGGAATTCCGCATCAGGTTCAATGAGTTAGTCAGGAAAGCGTTCAATCAGCGGCGTAAAACATTGCGGAATGCTCTCGGCATTCTGACTTTATTGGAATCTTCCGGCTGTCCGATCGACCTGTCCCGTCGGGCCGAAACTCTGACCGTCGACGAATTTATAACTCTCACGGATTGGTACTACGATCGTTGAAGCGCTCTGTTTTTTCTTGGATAAATAGTGAATCGGGGATAATTTCTGACTGCTTTTTTTCAGTAACGGGCCCCTAGCTCAACGGTTAGAGCACCGGACTCATAATCCGTCGGTTCGGGGTTCAAATCCCCGGGGGCCCACAAAATGTCTTACTTCGTTTATATTCTGAAATCTCAGTCTTACTCGAAGTATTACGTCGGAATGTCTGACAATCCTCAAAGACGTCTATCCGAACATAATCAAGGAAAAGTCACTGCCACTAAACACTATAGACCGTATCAAATCGTCCTGATAGAAGAATTCCCTGACCGGCAAAAAGCACATTTTCGTGAAAAATACTTTAAAACTGGCTTCGGTCGTAAAGTTTTCATGAAAAAAATATCCTCATAATCCGTCGGTTCGGGGTTCCCCGCCAGCCCTCCCGGTGGTCGGTCAGTCTGCCCCACGCCATGCGGGGCTTGTCGGGAGCGGGCTGGAAATCCCCGGGGGCCCACAAATCTACTTTAGAAGATATTTTAACAGGATTAACAAGATTTTCCTGATAATTTTAATGCAATTTATCGAGTAAAGAATCGATTACTACTCTTGTTTATCGTTTCGAGGCCGGCTATCAATACCTAAGGCTTGAACAATACTTAAGTCTAAGTACTCGTTTTTTCCGCCACATAATCCGGGTACCATTTCTGCATACAATCCGGGCACATGCCGTGAGTAAAATGAACATCAGGTAAACGATCTGAGAGATATTCCGCCGGCGATATCCAGGGTTTTCCTGCCTTCTCATCATCGCGGATTTTATTACATCCGGCACAGATCGGAATAAGATTCTTTATGCTTTTGGATTGTTCGGCAGATGCCTGCAGGGCCGCTATTATTTCCTTCTGCTTCGTAATATCCCGAATGACTGCAAAGGTAGCTTGTTGTCCATTATAATCAATTATCCTGACGTTGGCTTCGACATTGACTTCGCTACCGTCTTTCCTCTTATAAACCGTCTCGTACCGATCCGGCACAGTTTCTCCGTTATATCTTTGTTTGCCACGTTCTTTAAGCATTTCGACTGCTTTTTTGGTATACACTTTTTTATAGTTATGCATGAGAAGTTCTTCTTTTTGATAGCCCAGTATATTCGCAAAAGCATCATTAATGAAAATATATTTGTCATTTTGGCTGATGACGATAGCATCCCGGGAACTTTCGACCATCAGTCGATATTTCGCTTCGCTCTCCTGCAGTGCCTCTTCAACCCGCTTGCGGTCGGTGATGTCAATTGAATAACCACCCAGATAATTAGGTTTTCCTGATGCTCTGTGAATTGGAAATTTTATCGATGAAAAAAATACGTCATTTAGTTTTTCTTCTGTGTGAACTTTAACACCTTCTTGTATAACTTTCAGGTCATCTTCGAACACAGTTTTAGCAAGTTCGGGAGGTAAAAGATCATACAAGTCTTTACCAATCAATTCGCTGACCGGCTTGCCAAATAGACCTTCAAAACTCTTACTCAATTTATAAAATCTGTGTTTTTCATCTTTAATATATACAAGTTCCGGACTGGCAGTCATAAACTGGTTGAAAATTTCCTCCGTCTCCCGCAACGCTTCTTCGGCTTTCTTGTGTTCGGTGACATTATCATAGACTGCAACGATTTCCCCTGAAGGTAACTTATAAACATAGTTATTATACCAGCCGGAAAGTCTTTCATCCGTGTAAAGAGTTACCGGAAAATGCTCCGGGATGCCGGTTGCCCACACCCTTTTTAAAACATCGAAAAGCCCAAATTCCTTAATACCGGGGCGAACCTCCAGTAGACTCCTCCCCAGAATATCTTCCTTGCGGTCACCGTCCAGTTTCTCTCCCGCTTTGTTGAAATCCTGGAATACAAAGTCGTTTCCATTATCAATAGCTTTATAAATAGCCACGCCGCTGCTGATATTGTTGAACAGTTCCTTGTATCGTATCTCGCTCGCACGTAGCGCCTCTTCCGCCTGCTTGCGCTCGGTAATGTCGCTGGCGGTAATCTGAAAGCCGACCGGAATTCCCGATTTCCGGATAATCGTACCTTCCAGCGATACCCAAATCCAGGTTCCATCCTTGCATTTGAACTGAGTATCCCACTTTTTCGAAGGCGCGCCCGCAATTCGGGCAGATATTCGTTTTATAATGAAACTGCGCATATCATCCGGAAACAAATCCAATTTGAATACGTTCCGGCTGATAATTTCATCCCGGGTGTAACCGGTCACTTCTTCAAAAAATTTGTTGACATATTTGACAGTGCCCTTGAGATCGGACCGGCAAATCCCGATAGGCAATTCTTCGAGGATATTATCCTGTGTACCGGTCTCAATGAGTTTCGTTTTGTTATTTTTTTTCGTAGTCATGATAGATCTCTTGGTTAAAAATCACTTTCAAACACTGTCCACCCAATTTATTGGGTGGGGTTCCGGCGCAAACCCTGAATACCGACTTAAGTCGGTGTAACATATTAACGGTTTTATTCAAGAAACGAATCCTCCGCGTGTTCTATATTATAGGCTGCCAAAAACGCCTGTACCTCTTCCCGAAAAGTCTTCATTCTGTGATGTTCATCCTGATTCTGAATGTAATGTACGACCTTGTCTACAACAGACTCACTCACAGAAAATACAGCATATCCTTTTCCCCACTGGAAGTGTTGTTTTAGAATTTTCTCAGAATTTATCCAATGTGACAGAACACCTTTCAAGTGCTTTGATACCTGTTCAACCGATAAATTAGTTGGTAATTCGATAAGAGTATGGACGTGGTTGCTATGAACGTGCAATGCCCGGATAATGATTTCCTTTTCCTTTGCGATATCCAGCAGTTTGTTGGCGATTTGGGGACGAGTGGACGCAGGAATTACCTTTTCGTGTTTGTGGGTTCCCCAAATAAGGTGTAGCCAGATTTTATTGTAAGAGTGGGCAGACATAATGTCCTTATTGACCGACTAAAGTCGGACCTTAGTTTGATGATCTCTCTGCCACCGGCTCAAGCCGGTGGTCATGGTTTCTTTGCTTCTATTCATAATCACTTTCAAACACTGTTAACCCAATTTATTGGGTGGTGACATGGGGAAAAGTCGGTGGTCACGGTTTTCGGTTATTGTAAATAGCTCCTCATATCAAACACTGTTTCGTTAATTTCATCATTCGTTATTCCTGTTTTCCGCATCGTTTTCGGCTACATAATCCGGATATAATTTCTTCATACAATCCGGACACAAACCGTGAGTGACAAGCGCTTCGGAATGGTCGGTGATATACTCTGCCACATCATTCCAAAAACCTTTATCGTCCCGGATCTTTTT
>Ga0074199_1002663_pt1 | contig 10059 bp, 13 predicted proteins | sample EPASupsiteSAE347_FD_64528 | JGI IMG/M metagenome (GOLD analysis project Ga0074199, IMG submission 64528) | Bioremediated contaminated groundwater from EPA Superfund site, New Mexico - Sample SAE3-47 | ecosystem: Environmental > Aquatic > Deep subsurface > Groundwater > Contaminated ...
TACCCGAGCCTACTACCACGGCGTCTTCTGTAGAAGTTAGCGTATAAAAGCCAGGCGCTATCATTATTTACAGAGTCAATGCTTGCGGACCTGCTGGGCTCCCGGCTGCGCTCGTGGCTACGCCGCCTGTGGGCCGGTCCGTTCGGGCGCGTGCGTGGCCAGGCGTGCACGCGTGCACGCACGAGCGGGCGCATGAGGGCGCAGGAGCATGTTGACGAGGCAACAAGGCAGAAGTGCAAGACTTCAGCCCGCAAAGGACGCAGATTCATAAATCCGATTTATTATGTTGCCTATGAAACTTCAAACCATTCCTCTCGGCTGATTCCTGCTCTTTTTAGAATCCTCTGCAGAAGATCTGCGCGGATATCGCTGCCATGAGGATTTGGAATGCGTGCCTCTACGAGCCCCCTCGACATGTACTCGTGATCGGCGCCAGGATAAGGACCCACAAACCCCAATTTGCCCAACCGCCTGATCAGCTCACGTCTTGAAACAGGTACAAGCTTATTCGACAATGGAAACCGGCTCCGCAGACACATTAATAATTTGGCCGCCGATGGGAGGTATGGGATGACCCAATCTCAGCTTTAGTGCTATCCAGCCTTCAATAACGCTCTGCAGTTCCTTCCGGCACTCTTCCAGGGTTTTGCCGTTGGCCCATACGCCTTGCAGCTCGGGAATCTCTCCATAAAAAGGTTCGGGATCGTCGATGATCTCGTAAGTCGCTCTCTCCATTGCCGCCGAGATGTATTCTGCAAACATTACTAAGATATCATCCTTGATGGAATAATAGTCTTTTGTGTCCCTCAACTTTAGTCACTGGCGACTTTATGGCTTAGCCTGCAGCTTCGCCTGTTGCCCCGGCTGCGCTCGTGGCTCGCCGCCTGTGGGCCGGGCCGTCCGGGCGCGTGCGTGGCCAGGCGGGCCCGCGTGCACGCACGGATGGCCGCATGAGGGCGCGCGGGAACATGTGCATAAAATTCTTAAGTCTCAACTACCGATGGAACTATTTTGTTTTCGGCCAGAAGCTCTTGTATCTTGGCTTTGAGCATCGGCAAATCGGTGGAAACCGTATCCCAGATTTCATCTAAATCCAATCCGAAATATTGATGCACCAATACATTCCGCATGCCGATAATACCCTTCCAGGGAATCTCCGTATGATTCGTCTTAAGGGAATCAGACAATTGGTTTGCCGCTTCGCCTGCAATTTGGATATAATATATGATCCATATCTGGATAAGCTCTTCTTCGTAAAATGCCTTTTCACCTTTTGCAGCGTATTTTTCAATTTTGATGAGTGCGTCAAGAAGGTCTGAGAGCCAAGCTCTATCATCCCTCAAAGCGCCACCGCCTCGCCTAAGACGCGATCCCGAACGCGTTCTCGCAAGCCATGTTCACTAACTACGTCCACTTTTACGCCTAAGAGATCTTCGAGATCATGGATCAATGCTGCATGTCCAAGCAAAGTCGTCCCTCGCTTGAACTCCACTAGAAGATCTATATCACTCTGGGCGTCGGCCTCACCTCGTGCTACGGAGCCGAAGACACGCACGTTGCGAGCGCCATGATTGGCTGCGATCTTGAGGATCTCTTCACGCCTCGATTTCAGGAGATCGTTAAGATACATTTGCGGAAATGTTATGTCTTTTTGATAGATCAAAGCTTCGAGCCTGTGGAGAGCAGAACAGTTTCTTTTTATGCACCGCGTTTGCTGCCTTGGCGGGCTCCCGGCTGCGCTCGTGGCTCGTTGCCTGTGGGTCCGGGCCGTCCGGGCTCCGCGTCGCTTGGCCGCCAGGCGGGCCCGCGTGCACGCACGAGTGGCCGCATGAGGGCACAGGAACATGCTACCAATGCAGCGAGGCAGGCGTGGGCTGGTCATCAGCTTTGCGCCGTCTTGAGTGGATGCATGTTCGCCTCACTATACATCACTCGCTGCCCGGTGGACAGGGAAACGGCCAAAGCACGCAAATTTTCTTTGGGGAACCTAGAAATATCAAGCAATAGCAATAGTGTTTTCAGCAAAGAAACGGTGATCTGATGCTGGTGAAATTTGAAGTATATTTTGATGGCGAGTTCTGGTGTGCCCGTGGAATAGGCGTCAGCATCTTCACGCAAGGAAAGACCCAAGACGAACTGATGGAAAATATCAAAGAGGCGACAAGCCTTCATTTTGAGGATATTCTGGAATCAGGTGAAGAGCTGAAGGTCTTATCAATTTCTGAGTTTGAGGTGCATCCCGTTGCGAAAGCAGCCGGTTGTTAGCGGTGAACGGCTCATCAAGGTGCTCTGTCGATTGGGATATGAAATAATTCGGCAAAAAGGAAGCCATGTTCGGCTAGGAAAGTCAACCAATGCCGGAGAACACAAGATTACAGTCCCATTGCATGATGAAATTGCAAAAGGAACGCTCAATGACATATTAGTGGACGTCTCAATCCGAAATGCCATCTCAAAGGAAGTGCTGATTGAAATGCTCGAAGAGCTTTGAGCAGTTGTGCCTTGGAGATGCAGCATATTTCTTGCAGCCTGATGAACTCATTCAACTAGCTACGATGCCTGGCCATTCCTTGCACATCTCTTACCCGCATGATGCTCGCGGGCCCCGGCTGCGCTCGTGGCTCGCCGCCTGTGGGCCGGGCCATCTGGGCTCCGCGTCGCTGGCGGCCAGGCGGGCCCGCGTGCTAGCAATGATCGCCGGGCCATTGTGTGCGCTCATGGTTAAAATTAGCATTGCGCAGCGGATTAGTCTGATCTTAGATCAGCTATGATATCCTTTCATAAGCAACTGTTCTAGTGCGGCCCTAATGCTGGAGAAACTCGAATGATACGTTGAATATAGATCTCTAAAATCACCAACCAAAGAAGCATTTTCTACTTCAGTTAGAAAGCTTTGAACCGTCTTATAATTTTTATCTTCACTCAATCCTGATAGCTCGATGCTTAATTGATCATTTATTCCAGAAGCTGTACTTCCCAGACTTCGAATGAATTCTCGGATCATATTCTCATTTCGGACGGATAATTCGATTTCAAACTCATTGGCGGATGATTTCAGTGATTCAATTTTTGTTTTCAGTTGATTAAGTGGCTCCAATGTTTCGATAATTATATCAACTATTTGTATAATCTGCAATCTTAATTGAGGTTTCTCAGGCAAAGATGGTAATAAGTTGAAAACGCCTTCGGGGATCTCTCTGATTGCCACATCCTCCCAATGTGAAATTTGCCCTTTTTCAATTTCTGAAATAACTTCTGGAGAAATCAAATAACCTCCTTCGAGGAATCGTGTGCCGTTATGGATTGGTATTATGCAAAACCAGTCAGCCATGTCTAGCAATCTGGAAATTGCCTGGATACTGCTAAGCAGGGCATATTCTGGATGGATAGGACTTTCGACATTAATTGCCACAGGTAAATACTTCAAAGGATTATCTATATATAAATCGCTTGGCGTAATGGCGATTATCCCATTTTTTCTAAGCGGTTCGAATGCGGCAGCAATCCTTTTTTTGCGATCCTTATGCTTCTGTTCTTTTCTAATTCTGATGTAACGTATTATGTCTCTTTGATTCTTTTTTGGAGGATCAAATATCCATAATTCCAGCAAATCTGCAAGTTTCTTATATTCACTGATCTCTTCTTGGCTCAATTTGCCGAGCCCAAAATAATCTGGTGCATTTTTAAAAAGTGAGGAAAAAGCATTTTGCATCATAGGTAAATATTTTATTGCATTATAAAAATTATGCATTGCTAATTGGCCCGACCTTAGATCTCTGTTTTCCAGTAAACTTGAGATCTGTACAAAAAAATTTTGGAAACTGCTAGACCACTCTGCCATTGCATTTTCTGTCAATGCGTCACTCAAAGGTTGAGAGAAATTCTTCCTGACATCAATGAGAATTTGTTCAATTTCTATCTCAGATATAAATGGTGCCATTCTCAATGACTTCTCAAGGCATATTGAAATATCATTTTTTTGTAAAATTAAATTTTTATTTATTTTCTTACCTTTAAATATTTTCACAAAGATCTCTGAATATAATCTCACAAATCGCAACGCATCTTGTCTAAGCTGGAACCAAGATTTTTCATACGCATAATAGCTATCTGGTAGGTACGGAATCCGAACAATCCTTGGCCATAATGCGTTCTTCTGAACATCTGACTTGAAAGGAAGATTCTGTTGAGCTATTTTTTTATGAGATTCATCAATCGATGGCTTTAATCCTGACGGCAATAAATAAATTCCGTGGGATTCATATAGTTTGCAGAATGGAAGTGCAGATCGCAGTTCTCTCAGACGAGATACCGATTGCTCATTTATATCGATAGGTTTGCCCAATTCAAAATCGATGAAATATTCAATATATAAATTATTATCTTCAACCTTTAATTCCAAGCAATTAGTCTTAAGCTTAAGATAGCTATAAGCGCAATCCTGATTTTTATGAATCCAATCCATATAATCTTTTTCACAATAACGATAGAGACCTTGCATAAAAATTGAAAATGAGTTTATGGGATGATCAAATATTCTTTTATCATTTAAAATATCATTTTGGACCATCGGCCAATTATGTAATTCAACTTTGCATAAAGAGCACCAATCAAGCAAGAAGCCAATATCATTCAAATCAGTTTTCAAACTCTCTGGTGTAGTAGACGAACTAATATTCTTCAAGAACTCTCGACATAGATCCATGCCCTCTGCAGTTTTACCTACTCTCGAGGTCATTTCTTTCAATTTTAAAAAATTCTCTGATGCTGAACTTGCCATCTTAATCATCTGATTAATAATATCCAACTTCAAAACAGGCATAAAATCCGAACTCAAAAAAATTAGTCCCGATAAGCCAAAAAGGTCGTAAGCTTCATCAAATAGCTTTCTATTAGCTTCAAAAAATTTCCTTTCTCCTGCCTCAAAAATACCACCAAGCAATGACAACATGAAGGCGATCTCTGCATTTTTTGCTACTTTTATTAGACCGTCCATAAATTTATCGGCTTTTAATCCATTCATGCATAAAGCATTAGAAACAAAAATCCGCAGACTATCCCGCGGAACCGAGTCTAAAAGTACTATGGCCGTGTTTGTTGGATCTGGATAACCGCTATGAAGTATTCTCGCAATGTGTTCTGACCTGACCCAATGTAGTCCACTAAGTAAACCATTATCTAAATTAAGATATTCTCCGGAAAGTGATCGCAATAGTTTCGATGGATCATCCTTAAATTTTAAGTCTCTCAATAGAATTTCTGCTCGAACGGATGCTCCAAGAGTATCCGCTAATGCTACTCGCCTTAATATTTCAACTTTAACGGGATCTTCTCCTTGCTCAGAAAATTGCGTTATTTGATCCTTCAGTAGGTCCTCAAGCATTTTGCCTTGCGTGATCAAACATACATATTCCATTAATAACGGAGGATTGCCAATTCGTTCATAGGCCCATTCTGGTGAAGCAATATTCGGATGAATTTTTCCCACATCTCCGAATGATTTAAAAATCTTCTTTGCTTCATCTAAATTCAAATCTGGCTCGATTACTTCCCAATTTGTCAAGCTTTCTTTAGCAAAACGACTATAATCTTCTACCCTTGCGCTTATCAAAACAGGAATGCCCAGAGCTGCACATTCTTGTGCTATAGAAGGCCATAATTGAGTCTGCCACCCAGCATTATCAATCAATAACAGCATTGGCCGCCCAAGTTTAGCTCTAAATCGAAGATATTCTATAATATGTGCAACATGCTCAGGTAATCTAGCTACTTTCAGAATAAATGTGTTTTCTTCAGGACCTTTTTCATATGCATACCTATATAAAAGAGTAGATTTTCCTTGTCCAGAAGGTGCACGAAGAATACATATTTTCGAAGAATTAATAGCCTTTTCTATTCGTTCTATCCAAATAGGTCTGCGAACATCGATATCAGCTGCGATATGTCCAATTCTTGTACCTTTTCCCTCGAAAAAGTCAAAAGGATTTTTATCTTGCTCCCAAGAAATCTTCTGAATCAAGCTATCGCCAAATGCCTGGAAAGTGGCTTCACGAGCCAAGTTTTCGGCTATGGTGGCTCTTAATTCCTCGAGATCTGAACGTTTTATAGATTTGCGATCTCTAGCCCATTCAAAGAATTTCGCAATGAATACTAAGATATATATATTTATTGCTTCGCTCCCAAGAGTGAATACATCCACCAATCTTCTCCTAAGATCTACCCAAACAAGACCCTCTGGGTAGGAGATGATTTTTAATAGCTTCAATAAGCCTTCTGCTTCTGATTTTGTAGCACCTACTTGGATACAAAGAGCATAGAATTTGGCTTGTATCTTATCCTTGTCTTCTTCAGCAAGCGAATCTATTTGTGATAGGCTAAGAATATCTTTAATCAGAGGAAAATCTACAGCAAGAAGAAACCTAACATCTTGGCTCTTAATACGATAGATATCTAAGAATCCCTTCAATGGATTCTTTAGCATACCCCATGTCCAAGGCTGTCCTGAAGTCTTCACCTGGACATATTCATTTGAAGAATGGAATCCATTGAGCACGACATCTCCAGAGAGATCAATGTCCTCCACTCCTTCAAGTACGATGGTGTTAATTGACTTGGTTTCGTCGTAGAGATCAAAAGCACGCAAAAGAGAATATAAAATTTGATATCTGATGCCACGTATATTTACTGCGCCATGAAAATGATCTTTTAATAAGGCTTCAATATCTCTATTGACTGCATTACTTGCGTTCATATCCCTAATTCTAATTTTAAAGACATGCACCAGCATTTAGCCATTGCAGTCATGCCGTTTTTTTTCTATTCTATATATCCCAGGCCTTTCCGGTTCCGCTTGACGGTTCTTACCTTTTGGGGATCCTCTCCCCCAATATCCGCCTAATTAACCTCGACCCAGCGAGGCCACGCGAATATCAAATTCCGCGCCCGCGACAATACTCAACCAGGCTAATTGCACCTTTCATATGTTTTCTGGCGCACTCCCACAGTGGATCTGAAAGCTCTGATTCCTCGCCCACTTCCAGATCCGCGAGTTCGTCCCCTATGAAAGGCTCATTCTTTGCCGATAATTCGCGTCTCATTTTCCATCTTTTATCGCTGAACCGGATCTCACGCATCGAGGAAGTCTGCATTAGCACACCCAGCGCCATCTGCAGGCAATCCTTCTTCCGAACAAGCGGCTTGAAATCGTCTGTCCTCAGCGCTCCCGCGCTCTGGAAATGCCCCCTACCTGAAGTCCCATGCGCAGATTTTGGTTAATTCATTCGCTTTCCACGTTCTTAGGAAAATTAATAAATGTATTGCTCATGCCAAAGCCAAATTCGAGGCAAGGATATGGATGCCAAAGACGCGGCAATGGCTGCCAAGAGATATTTCGAGGATACTAAATCGATTCACAAATTCATCTTTGAAACCGTTTCTGTAAAGAGAGATAGCGAGAACTGGATAATTATTTGCCTGGTCCAAGATTTGTTCGATGATGAAGGCAAGAAGTTCAAGATAATCGCCAACAATGACGGCGAAATTATGGATGTCGAAATGATTGATTAAAGTCCCCGATAATCAAGTTGATACTGGTCTAGCTTCTGTAATTTCGAGCAGAAATCGAACCCCTGCTGCTATTCTAAATTGAAGATAAAAATAGAAAAAAAGAACCGGAGGCTTCACTCGATATAAATCGCCGGCCTCCCCGGTTCCGCCTGCTTACTCTTCCCCTTGGGGTCCTCTCCCGCATCATCCGCCGAAAAGATCTCCACCGGCACACCCAGCACCGTTTGCAGGTAAGCCTTCTCCCTTCCAAGCGTCTCGAACTCGTCCAGCCCCAGCGCCTCAGCAGAGAGCGAATGTGCCGCTTTGGCCAGCTTCTGGGCATACTTGGGCGCATCCTTCTTGTGCGGCGAAATGGCCGGGCTGGCCATCGCCGCCTTCATGAGCGCGCCCATGTCCAGCTTGCCGCCCGCAGCTCCGTCCACGGCCAGTTGCAGCATCTCCTTCTTCCAGGCGGGCGCGGTGTAGAGCGTGATCTTCTTCGGAGTTCCACTTAGAGAAAAATGCTCATGCCATCGAGTCCGCACGCTGGGGCTTGAATGCGATCTCCCCCGCAGCCAGGGGTTTTGCCAACAGTCGTCCCGCGAAGAAATCCTTCATGATAACATCAATCTCTCTTGATACATCCAGAGTATATTCGACCTCGCCGCATGTATCGCAGACAAGAGCCGGAACATCTTTAATAACTACTATCTCATCCCCAACCCTGGCCATAAAATCATGCCCGCCTTCCCGCATCTTGCCTGCACCGCAACAGCAATCATGGGAATCAGAAATCATTTGCATCTTCTCTTTCAGGAATCTGACCACTCTTCATCCGGCCGATAGACTGTGACGATCTTAACGCTGACACGGTTCGTCGTTCTGGCTTCTGGAGAGATGTTTGCTTGCGGATAGGGATTAATTACCTTTGGTCTCTCGTTCTAGAAACCGTTCATGGAGTTCGTCTGCTAGACTAATACGTTCGTAGCAATCCTTTATAAGGTCGATAATCCTCCGTTTGTCTCCACATTCTGATAAGAATGAGTTGGAATAAATTATGCATGCTTCGGAACTCAAAATGGCCACAGAAAAAACCGTTTGAGGGCGAGGCATTGTCCAATCTGCAGAAGGCAAGAAATCCGATCCATCTTTTATCAAATGAAAGCGAAGCAAATCCTGCCAATTTCCATGAATTGAATGACTTGGACCACCAAACAGTCCCCGGTAGGCCTCAGCCATTCCTATGGTTTCAACTCGATTATAGATGCTCTTCCCCCACGGCTTAGAATTTTTCTCATCTATTTTTTCCATATCGAGACCCGATTTCTCAAATGCTCCTAATATGGAATTTCTCATCCTTCTTTCAATAGAAAGCTCTAATCCTCTTGACTTGATATTATTATCAATTAATTTAAACATTTTCTTCTCTTCTCGAAGAGAATAGTCTACATACTCATCATAAAGGACATTCGAATTGGATTTTATCAAATATATAAGATTAACAACGGTTTCACTTAGACATCGATAGAGAATAGCCACAATCTCGGAACGTCTTTGACACACATTATCTAATATTCCTATCTGCAGCTTCATCAAACGAATAAGTAGCCCACTCAATATTGCTTCATTTCTGTTTAAATTTTTGGGATTTAATTGTCCATCGTGGCTATACGTGCACGCTAAAATTGCGGTTATCTGAGCGACCTCTTTAAGAAGCTCGACTGCCAACGACATGAAGTCGTCTTCAGATTGAGAGGCAAGCAATCTGTCGCTATCGACTTCATTCTTTTCAAAAGAAAAATATTCAAGTGTCAGTGGAGTCTCATCCATAATATCTCGCATCCTTATGGTTAAATTCCGTTAGCCCAGGTTTAGCACTCGGAGCCGACGATCTATAGCTTACCTTCACTCGATATAAATCTCCCGCCTCCCCGGTTCCGCCTGCTTGCTCTTGCCCCTGGGGTCCTCTTCTGAATTATCCGCCGATTAACCTCGACCCAGCGAATATCAAATTCCGCGCCTGCGGCAATACTCGTCCAGGCTTATTGCACCCTTCTTGTGCTTTCTGGCGCTCTCCCACAGTGGATCTGAAAGCTCTGATTCCTCGCCCACGTCCAGATTCGCAAGTTCGTCCTCTGTGAAAGGCTCATTTTTTGCCGGTAGTAATTCGCTTCTCATTTCTATCCTCTAATTGAATCCGCTACTATTTATGGTTTCACTTGTAGTCGGAGTCTCCCTTTCGCTTGAAGATCCGCTCTACCTGGATCAAAGCCTCTTCATCATAGACAACATACTCAATTCGCACCTGGCCAAACTTCAGCCTGTAGGCGGGCGGTTCCTTCCGCCCCCTTATCTTGATGATATCTGCCCCTGGCCTTGGTCTGAATGGATCTTTCTGAATCTCTCGCAGAGCTTCTACTACCTTCTTCGCGGTCCTTGTTCCTAATTTATCCAAGGATTTGCCAGCTCCCCTGCTGAGACCCAGGGTGAATGACGTTTCCCCCTTCATTGCCC
>Ga0074199_1002664_pt1 | contig 10049 bp, 10 predicted proteins | sample EPASupsiteSAE347_FD_64528 | JGI IMG/M metagenome (GOLD analysis project Ga0074199, IMG submission 64528) | Bioremediated contaminated groundwater from EPA Superfund site, New Mexico - Sample SAE3-47 | ecosystem: Environmental > Aquatic > Deep subsurface > Groundwater > Contaminated ...
TCCACATGGGTTCCCCGGAAAAGTTGCCCATCCAGACCCCGACGGTATAGGCTGCGGAGTAGCCGATGCACCAGTTGTCCCGCATATCCTTGCTGGTTCCCGTCTTCACGGCGGTCCAGAAACGGGTGGCCAGGACGTTTTCCATCCCGAAGGTGGTGTTTCGCGCCTCCCGGTCCGCGAGGATCGTCGCGATAATGAAGGCCCCTTCCCTGTTCATGACCTGCCTTGTTTCCGTGTTTTTACCCCGGGGGACAAGGGTCGTTTCGCTCCACTTGCCGGCGTTGGCGAGGGTCCGGTAGGCGTTGACCAGTTCCGCGAGGGAAATATCCGCCGATCCCAGGGCGACGGCATATCCGTAGTAATCGGGATCTTTCCGGATGCTGTCCATCCCCAGGCCCCGGAGCCGTTCCACAAAGGCGTCGCCCCCCAGCATCAGGAGGGTCCGGACGGCGGGGACATTGAGGGAGGAGGCGAGGGCGGTGCGGACCGTCACGGAGCCCTGGAACTCCTTGCTGTAGTTTTCCGGGACGTAAAGACCGGTGGGAGTGGGGATTTGCAGCGGCGTATCTTCAACGACGGAGGCGGCGGTGAGGATCTTTTTTTCGAGGGCGAGTTCGTATAGAAATGGTTTCAGGGCCGAACCTGCCTGACGGAGAGCCCGTACTCCGTCCACGTGGGGGGCCGACGAGGTGACGCCGCTGTTGCCCGCATAAGCGAGGATCTCGCCGCTTAAGTTATCCACGACGAGGACGGCGCCGTCGCGGACGTTGCGCTCCCTGCTGTCGGCGAGGCGGCGGTTCAGGATGGTCAACACGTATTCCTGGAGGGGCCGGTCGAGGGTCGAGACGACCCGTGTCCCCGGTTGTTTCAAAAGCAATCCGGCCACGTGGGGGGCGAGGGCAAGCTGGGGGGTGATGCGGTAAGGGCGGCCGATCCGCTCATAGACCAGGGTCTTGATTTCCCCGGGCGAGGTCGGCGCCGCGAGGGACCGGCCCAGGCGCTCCGCCCGCCGGGCAATCCTGTCGAGGGACTGGCTGGTCGAGGGGATCAGGGCGGCCAGGATCAGGGCCTCCGCCTCGGTCAGCCCGCCCGGGTCCTTATCGAAGAGACCCCGGGAAGCGGCGGCGACGCCCTGCAATTCCCCCCGGAAGGAGATGAGATTCAGATAGGCCTCGAGGATTTCCTCCTTATTCCAGCTTTTTTCGAGCCGGTGGGCGGCCTGCATCTGCCGCCATTTTTCCTTCACGGTCTTTTTCGGCGGCCGGACCTTCTCCCCCTCGGCAAGTTTTCTGGCGAGCTGCATGGTGATGGTGCTTGCCCCGCGGGGCGGACCCGAGCGGAGACGATTCAGGAAAGCGCCGCCCAAGGCCTGCCAGTCCACGCCGTGATGCCGGTAAAAGCGCCGGTCTTCGGCCTGTATTACCGCTTTGATCAAGGCGGGCGATACCTGGGCCAGGGGGACCCATTCCAGACGCCGCCCCCGGGGGTCCATTCGGAGTTCATGGAGCGGGTCTCCATGCCGGTCCAGGAGGATCGCTTCCGAACGGCAAAAACCGGCCTTGATGTCGGCGAAGGCGGGCGGGGGCGGACCGGGGGTATAAAAGTCGAGGATGGCGTAAACACCAGGTATTGCGAGGACAAGAATGGCTGTAATTGCGAAAATGAGTCTATTTTTAAGCATAGGGAATATCAATGCCGATAGCGACCCTGCACAAGAAAACCAAGGCACTTAGAAAAGCCTGTTTAAAGAGATTTCGGGAAGCGTTATTTATCACTGAGGCCGAGCTGGTTTCTAATAAGATCGCAAAGGCTTTCCTTAATCTCAGCATGACGTGGAACAGGGGATTTTCTCCCATTTTTGGGATTCATATAGATGTCGTGCCTTCCACCATGCCGTTTCAGATGGCAGCCGGCTCTCACCAGTTCGCGAATGAAATCAACTCGCTTCAAATATCCAGGCCGATTTCTTTTTGATAGACAGGGGCATGCAGATGGGGAAGAATCACTGCATCGTCTTCCATCATTAATCGGTACGCGTCCTTAACGTTTTCTTCAAGGTCCTCCAACGTCTCGCCCTGGCTGAAAACACCCGGCACCTCTTTGAGTTTGCCGACATACCAGTCATCATCTTTCCAGTATTCTAGTGTAAATTGTCTCATCTTGCACCTCTCTTCTTATCCGTCATATTAGCACATTGGTGACAGGTTTTCAAAATACATAATCAGGGTAACTTCGGCTGTTTTTTGCCCGTCACCGCCAGGGGGTGGACGGGGGTTTCTCCGAACATCTCCGGGGCGTAGAGGGCCTCCAGCCGGGAGGGGGGCATCTGAAAAACCCCCTCGTTGTTGAGGCGCAGGGTGTATTCCGTGGACCATTTCCCCTTGGGGACGTACTCGTAATAGACCCGGGGGGGTATTCTGGGGACACCAACCTTAACTCACTTTCGTTTTCGGTCCGGGTTTGCCACGTTTCAGAGAGCGGCCAAGGGTTGATTCCAACTTTTCGACAAATCCCGGCGTGCCAAGCGGTCTCCCGGTTCCCTCATGTTTTCTGAGCTCCCGCAGGTGTTCTTCTTCCGTTCCCCCTAGGAAATGCCCCCAATCTCCGGCCATCGCTAAAAGCGGCCCAACCCTCGCCAATTGATCATCTTTACCCTGGAGATGCGCCTGCGCGCTGCTCCATGGCCAGGAAAATGCATCTGACACAAGGTGCGCACGCACGGGATTCATTTCCACATAACGCGCGGCGGCTAATAAATAGCTCTCATCCATCGGAAACGAGGCAAAACGCCCCTGCCAAAGATGGCCGCGCCAATGTTCGCGAAAATTGATCATGCGGCTATACCGCCGATGGGCTTCGCCGATCCCTCGGCGCAATCCGTCGTCAGTTTCGGGCACAGCAATAAGATGGATATGATTCGGCATCAGGCAGTACGCCCAGATCTCTACGCCGAGCCTCCCACACCATTCGGCCATCAAGGCAATATACAACAGATAATCTTCATCGTGGAAGAATGTGGGCATCCTCCGATTTCCCCGCTGGGTAACATGATGGGGAATACCGGCAGCTATAACGCGGGCGATTCGAGCCATGTCAGAGAATTAACCAAATCGCACAAATCCTGTCAAGGACTAATTAAAGTTGGTGTCCCCAGAATTCCAGAATTCAGACAGAATTCAGAATTGTGCAGAATTAGAATTCCCAGAATTGCCCCACAATTCAGGAGCAGTCCGGCCACATGGGGGGCAAGGGCGAGCTGGGGGGTGATGCGGTAAGGGCGGCCAGGATCAGTGCCTCCGCCTCGGTCAACCCGCCCGGATCTTTGTCGAAAAGGCCTCGGGAAGCGGCGGCGACGCCCTGCAATTCTCCCCGGAAGGAGATGAGATTCAGATAGGCCTCGAGGATTTCCTCCTTTTTCCAGCTTTCTTCCAACTGGTGGGCGGCCTGCATCTGCCGCCATTTTTCCTTCACCGTCTTTTTCGGCGGCCGGACCTTCTCCCCCTCGGCAAGTTTTCCGGCGAGCTGCATGGTGATGGTGCTTGCCCCGCGGAGCGGAGACGATTCAGGAAAGCGCCGCCCAGGGCCTGCCATTCCACGCCCCGATGCCGGTAAAAGCGCCGGTCTTCGGACTGGATTACCGCTTTGATCAAGGCGGGCGATACCCGGGCCAACGGGACCCATTCCAGACGCCGCCCCCGGGGGTCCATTCGGAGTTCATGGAGCGGGTCGCCGTGCCGGTCCAGGAGGATCGCTTCCGACCGGCAATAACCGGCCTTGATGCTGGAGAAGGCGGGCGGGAGCGGGCCGGGGGCGAAGAAGTCGAAAATGGCGTAAACACCGGGTATTACGAGGACCAGAGTGGCTATAATTGCGAAAATGAATCTTTTTTTAAGCATAGGGAGTGTCATTCCGGTAATAACCTCTTAAAACTCCCTCCCCATCAAGGGGAGGGTTGGGGAGGGGATAGAGTTATCTATCCTAACCTATACTTAACTTTATAGACACCGTCAATAATAGTCATTCCTTGATTATGGCTTTCACAACTCAATAAAAGCTTTGGGCTCAAAAAAGTGAGGATTAACGATCGAAAAAGTGCATATCCTTCCGTTAAGAACTCAGTACTGGTATTTGAACTTGATATTCTGGGAAAATTGTTGCACAGAGATATTCTTCGCAGGCGGCTCCTGCCTATCCGACATCTCTCAGCAGGTCATCCCATATAAGACTGCCTGGAAAGTCAATCACATGCAAGTTATAATAGATATATTCTTAAAAATACTATACCTTGACAAATGAAGCAACTATATAGACGGTATCACAGGGAAGATCAAATCACTACAGGATAATTTCAGGAAGAGATCGTTTTTTCAGCAGGTCATTATATGCAAGTTTTTCTTCATCTGATCCAGGCCATGTCCATTTTTATTGTCGTCGCCTACTTGTACTGTAAATCTCCCTGGTTCAAGCCCTTGACTACAGAATCTTTAAGTTCAAAAGATAAAGTATACCTTTACTTTTTCTTTTCAGCCATCTCCATCATGGGAACTTACCTGGGCCTGCCCGTTCAGGATGCTATCGCCAACACCAGAGCCATCGGCCCCGTTCTGGCCGGCCTCATAGGAGGACCGCTGCTCGGCACAGCGGTGGGTTTCACCAGCGGTCTTCACCGGTTCTCATATGGCGGTTTTTCTGCATTTTCGTGTGGTTTGAGTACGACCATCGAGGGGACCATGGCGGGAATCGTCCACCTCTACCTGATCAAAAAACACCGCTCAGAGTCGATATTTGATCCGCGTATCGCATTCGCCGTGGCTTTTGTCGGCGAAGTCATCCATATGGCCATCACCCCCGTTTTTTCTCGGCCTTATGCGGATGCCGTTGAGCTCGTTAAAGTCGTTGCCATTCCCATGACTGTATCATGCTCAGTCGGCGCCGCACTTTTCGTCAGTATCATCCGCGACCAGAAGAATACTTATGACAGGATCGCGGCAGTATCATCCGGAAAGGCCTTCCAGATTGCGCAACGATCTCTCAATATTCTCAGCCGGGGGATTAACCAGCAGACGGCGACGGACCTGGCAAAAATCATCCACGAAGAAACGGGTGTCGGGGCGGTAGCCATCACCGACAAGGAAAAAGTGATGGCCTTTATCGGCTGCGGTTCTGATCATCACCTACCCGGGAGCTTTATCGCCTCGCCGCTGACAAAACAGGCGATCTATGAAAACAAAGTGATCTTTATCGATGGAATCGATAATCAATACGTATGTCCCCTTTCGGAAACGTGCCCGCTCAACTCGGTTCTCGTCGTCCCGCTTCAGATCGACGATGAAGTCATCGGCACCATCAAACTTTACGAACCGAGAAACACGCGATTTCTCAACATCAACAAGTCGCTTGGCGAAGGAATCACGAACCTTCTTTCCAATCAACTTCTCATTTCGCGCTATCAAATGCAGAAAAATCTTCTTCTGCGATCGGAATTAAAACTCCTGCAGGCACAGGTAAATCCTCATTTCCTCTTCAACTCCCTAAACACCATTATTTCCATCCTTCGAAACGATGCAGATAGAGCAAGAGACCTGTTGATCCATCTTTCGATGTTCCTGCGCAACAATATCAAGCGGGTCAATGATATATCCACACTGGAAGAGGAACTCGATCAGGTCAAATCCTATTTAAAAATTGAGAAAGCAAGATTTGAAGAGCGACTGGCGATAGAGATGAACATCGACCCGAACCTGCTCAAGCAGAAGCTCCCTACCTTTACATTGCAACCGCTGGTTGAGAACGCCATAAAACATGGAATTTCAAACATGCTGGAGGGAGGGACGGTCAGAATCAATGCTTACCGTTTGAACGGATCTACCTTCATCGAGATCGAAGATGACGCCGGGGCGTTTCAAGGAGAAATCGGAAGCGGTGGTCTGGGAATAAAAATCGTTGATAAAAGGATCAAAGCCCTGTTCGGTAATGATTTCGGGACGGTTTTATCCTGCGTGCCCAGTGAATTGACGAAGGTTACGATCAATGTCCCTATGGAGGCATCCTGAAATGATACGAACACTGATCGTGGATGATGAGTTTCATGCCCGTGAAGAACTGGAGTCTCTGCTTCTGGAAACAGGTGAGTTTGTAATTACGGGGAAATGCGCCAACGCCCTGGATGCGATGAAGGCGATCAAGAAGGAGAAGCCTGATGTCGTCTTTCTCGATATCCAGATGCCTGTCATCGACGGATTCGAGTTTTTGGGGATGATCGAAGAAGAACTCATGCCGCACGTGGTCTTCGTTACCGCTTATGACGCTTATGCCCTCAAGGCCTTCGATGAAAACGCCATCGACTATCTACTCAAACCAGTTGAAAAAGACAGGCTGACGAAAACGATTCACAAGCTTAAAAAAAGCATCGATGCCGGCCACAGACCAGCCATCTATTCAAATCCAGAGATCAAAAGGATCCCCTGCATTTTTCATAATCGGATTAAGCTTATCAATATGTCGGACATCGAGTATGTCCGTTCCAGCCAGGCAGGAATCTATGTGGTTTGCCCTCCGGGTGAATTCTACACGGAACTGACTCTCAAAGTATTCGAAACCAGAACAAATCTCATCCGTTGCCATAAACAATACCTCGTCAACCTGGACCACGTAGATGAAATTATCCTACATGAGTACAAACAGGCTGAAATAAAAATGAAAACATCCAAACTGGTACCGGTAAGCAGAAGGTATCTTAAAATACTGAAAGAAAAAATGGCTTTTTAGTCAAACCATTCACAGCAATAAGCCCCTCTATTTTTAAACCAATATCCAGCGTTCAATCCACTTACCCCCGACTTTCAACCGCTCAAAAGCATATTTTACCGCTTATCTTACCTGGTATTGCATGCGGTGATTTTATCTGTTTATCTGTCCAATATCTTTTAGAAAGAAAAATAAAGATCCGGGAACTTAGATGTCTATTCCACTATATTGACTACTTTTCTATCGAGGTAAGAGAAATGAACGAAAAAGACAGCATCACTTATGAAGGGTTGAGTATCGGCAATAAAGTCAAGGATCTCCGTGAGCGGCGGCAGTTAACGCTGCAGGACTTGGCCGCCAAGACCGGGCTTCCAAAATCTGTCCTGTCGGAGATTGAGGAAGACGAGATTGTTCCTCCCGTGGCGAGTCTTTTGAAGCTGGCAAAGGCTTTGGGGACGAGCATGTCCCATTTCTTCCAGGAAGAGGCGCCGGTTAAGATATCCGTTACGCGTAGCGGCGAACGGAAGAAAATCAAAAGCCGGCCCCACCATCGTCATGAGGGTGAGATTAGTTACATCTACGAATCCCTGGAGACAAAGAATCCGGAGAAACAGATGGAGCCGCTTCTTGTCGAATTCCTTCCCATGGAGACCGGCGATATGGTTTTCACCAGCCATGAGGGAGAGGAGTTTGTATTTCTTATCGAAGGCAGACTGGAATTCCGCACGAACGATCGTGTTGAGGTTCTTTCTCCCGGCGATACCATCTATTTTGAATCCTATGTCAATCACAGCTACCGCGGGCTCGATGACAAATCAGCCAGTGCTATCGTTGTTGTGTGGAGCAAATTATAATCGGGAGGATTTATGATTGAGATTCGTTTTCACGGGCGAGGCGGCCAGGGGACGGTTGTTTTGACGACCCTGCTCGCCCATGGGTTGTTTAAAGCCGGCTATGAGGTTCAGAGCTTTCCCTTCTTCGGCGTTGAGCGCCGGGGTGCTCCCGTAGAGGCTTATCTACGCCTGGATAAAAAGAAGGTCCTGGCGAGAACCAATGTCACGGTTCCGGATCATGTCGTTGTCCAGGATCAGACCCTCCTGAACAGTATTGACGTAACGAAGGGACTCAAGCCCGGCGGTTGGATTCTGCTCAACTGCTCCGCCCTTCCTGCCGACATGAGTCGTTTCGGAAACAACAGGGTGGCCATTGTGGATGCCGGCATGATTGCGCTTAAGCATAAACTGGGAAGCCGTACATCTCCCATCGTCAATACCGCCATGATGGGTGCTTTTGCCCGCATGATGGAAACACCACCGATGGACGACATCATTGCGGCCATATGGGAGGAGGTGCCATCCGAGCCCGATGCGAATGTCGCCGCGGCCCAAGAAGCCTACCAGGAGGTAAAAATCCTGGGAATGATCACAAGTGAGGATAAAAAATGAATACAGCTACAATGAATTTAAGGCCGTTGTTTATGCCTCGGACGCATGAAACGACGGAAGGAAATAAGACCGGCTCCTGGCGTTATCTCAGGCCGCGTTATGAGGATAAGACATCCCCGTGCAGCGCTGCCTGTCCCGCCGGTGAAGACATAGCCCGGATTGAGATGCTGTCTGCCCAGGGATTCTTCAAGGAAGCCTGGGAGACGATCCTCCGGGAAAATCCGTTGCCCGGCGTATGCGGACGGGTCTGTTTTCATCCCTGTGAAGGTATCTGTAACAGGGAAGGATTTGATTCTTCTCTTGCAATTCATACCATTGAACGGCATCTCGCCGACACGGCCGCCCGGAATGATCTGAAGCCTGCCCTGGAAAAACTTGCTTCGCAGCCTCAGAAGATTGCCATCATCGGCTCCGGCCCGGCTGGTCTGTCTGCAGCCTGGTTTTTTACCATGTTGGGTTATGCGTGCGATATTTATGAAGCCCTTTCGGAAGCGGGGGGTATCCTGCGCTGGGGGATACCTGAATACCGCCTGCCTGCTCCTGTTTTAAGAACCGAGATTGGCAGGATCGAAAGCCAGGGAATTCGTATCTTCACGGGCAAGCATATATCCGAATCGGAACTCAACAAACTCCGGGGCAATTATAGCGCCGTATTTATGGGCTGCGGTTATTCACGAAGTACACCTCTGGGTGTATCGGGAGAAACTTCAGAATCCGTTAAGGATGGATTGGAGTTTTTAAGAAGTGTCCGTCAGGGCGAGAAACCATCTTGCCAGGGCCTGTCGGCCGTTATCGGGGGCGGCAATACGGCAGTGGACGTTGCCAGAACAGTTATCCGTTTGGGTGGGAAAGCAGCGATTTTGTATCGTAGACGCCGTCAGGATATGCCGGCTTTTGCAGAAGAGATCGCCATGGCGATGGAGGAGGGTGTTGCGTTGCATGAACTTTTGGCTCCCGGTGCCATTGAAGCTCAGGGGGATCAATACAAGCTTATCCTGAGAAAGATGAAGATCGAAGGACAGGACAAGGACGGTCGCGGCCGGATTGTCCCGGATGGGGACAAGACCAGCGAAGTGACTGTAGAAAGAATATTTACGGCAACCGGTGCGGATGTTGCCGAACCCTGGTATAACCCGCCTTCAGACAAATCTGGAGCCATCACCTTAAGCCACTGTCAAATCAAGTTTGACAAGGGGGGCATCCCGCTAGTTTACGGAGGCGACCTGACCAATGTGACCAAGAATGTCACCCAGGCCATTGCTTCCGGTAAGCAGGCGGCAATGGCCATCGACACTTACTTCCAGCAGGGAAGAGATGCCATTGAATCCCGTCTTGCATCATGCAGGGTTGGGGATGGCCTGTCACTCTCCATGGAAGTCTACATGCAAGGAGCACGAAGACTTCGGAGTTCTCATATCGTCCAGCCGGAAGAGATCAATACCGATTATTTCCAGTTTGAAGCACGTGTTGTGCAACCCCGCCTGCTTGTGGAAGAGCGCACCGGTTCATTCAATGAAATCGATATGAGGATATCCGCCAATCTCGCCATACGGGAGGCGAGTCGTTGCTTCAATTGCGGTCTCTGCAACCAGTGCGACAACTGCTATATCTTTTGCCCGGATGTGGCAGTCATCAGGGGCAGAAATATGGAAGATCGACATATCAATTTTGATTATTGCAAAGGGTGTGGCCTGTGTGCGGCGGAATGCCCCCGTAATGCCGTAACCCTGGAAAGGGAGGGACTATGAAGCGCGTACTCGAAGGGAGCCATGCCGTTGCAGAGGCGGTCCGCCTGGCGAATGTCCAGGTAGTATCCGCCTACCCGATCACACCTCAGACACACATCGTTGAGATCAT
>Ga0074199_1002665_pt1 | contig 10048 bp, 7 predicted proteins | sample EPASupsiteSAE347_FD_64528 | JGI IMG/M metagenome (GOLD analysis project Ga0074199, IMG submission 64528) | Bioremediated contaminated groundwater from EPA Superfund site, New Mexico - Sample SAE3-47 | ecosystem: Environmental > Aquatic > Deep subsurface > Groundwater > Contaminated ...
CCCACGCCTACGCCTGCCCCGACGGCAACCCCCATGCCCACGCCGGTCCCGACACCAGTGCCGACCCCGGTGCCAACCCCCATGCCCACGCCGGTCCCGACACCGGTGCCTACACCAGCCCCGACATCGGTTCCTACGCCTTCGCCTACCCGGACGCCGACGCCCACCCCGACGCCGACACCCACTCCTGCGCCCACGCCCACAGTTACACCGAGCCCGACGCCGGGCCCGAACGTAAATGTCTGGCCGGGGGATCTTGACAATGACGGAACAGTTGATGCCTACGACGTCATGAAGATAGGGGCCTACTGGAATCGTTCAGGCACGCCGAGGTCGAATGCTTCATCTATCTGGTATGCCCAGTCCTGTTCAGCCGGCTGGGATCCTCTCGAGGCCGTGTTCGCTGATACCGATGGAAGCGGCCGCATAGACGAATCAGATGTCCTGATGGTCGAATATAATTACGGAAAAACTCATTAGGCAGTAGTGATTCGCAGATAATCGAAAAATCCCATGGTTGTCCGGAAAGATAGCGTCGCCGGATAAAAGGGGAAACCTTGTTCAGGCGACGAGGTCGAGGGCGTGGGGAGAAAAAGCGGAAGAGGCCTCTTCCATATTTCTCATCATGGATTCAGCCTTTTTATAATCGAAAGCGGAGGACTTCGCGCCATCCTTCCCCCACAGAACCTTTGCCAGGGTGACGCTCCCGTCCGGTTTCATCATCCCGAGGACATCCCTGAGCTCCTGGCGGGAACGAAGGGAAGTGTCCTTCTCATTCTGGCGGTATTCAACCTCGAGCATTCTGGCGAGGTGCGAGAGGGGAGATGGTGAGGACGCTCCGGACTTGGATTTCTGCTTTCTGTAGGCATCATCGATCCTGGCCACCAGGCCGGGATTGACTCTGACGAATGCCTCTTCTGCAATAAGGGGCGGGGTCTCGGGGCCCTCTTTGAGAGGGGAGGCTTTTTTAAAGGAAACCCCTTTTCCTTCAGGATATTCTTCGGTCTTGAAAAGAGGGAGGAGGAAGTCTTCCTTACGGGTGTTTTTGAGAGGGTTCAGGCTCTGCGGAAGCCCGACAAAGGCCGATTTAGTCGCCAGAGCGTTTCCCAGCAGCGCCATATCCATCCCGATCCTCCTCCTCTCATACAATCTATCACGACGCAGGGAAGAAAAGTAAAGGGTTATAATCGGGGAAGAAAAAAATCTGAAATGTTAAATTTTTGTTAACTGTTCCTGGAGGTCGGAAACCGGCAGTCCTTGTGGGGCGGATGTAATTATGACGGGGTGTTCCCGGCTTCCTTTGTGGATGGTCTTGTCCCATTCGACGCGGTTGACGTTCTTAAGGCAGCGAATGAGGGCTCCGGAGACCGCGGCCACCCAGATGAGGTTGTAGAACCAGTAGTAGAGGACACGCGCCTGCATTGACCAGAAGGCGTCCCGGGATTCCTTGCGGATGGCCAGCCACATGGCACCAAAGAGAAGCAGGGATATGCCGATCATGATGATCGGGTGGATTTCTGAATAAAAATCAGTGACTCCAAAGAAAGCGCCGACTCCAAAGACGTACCCCACCAGAATCCAGAGGGGGAGAATGATGCGTACCAGCGATAGAAGGCCATCCGTCTTCTGAACCAGGCTCACCCGGCTAAAAAGAAGCGGGAGGGTGTAGTCAAAGAAACATTTGAGAAGTCCCTCGGCCCAGCGGATTCGCTGGCGCAGGAGGAGCCAGATGTTTTCGACTCCCTCCTGCCAGAGGACGGCGTCCGGGGCATACCGGACTTTCCAGCCCTTCAAAAGGAAGCGCATGGTCATGTCAAAGTCTTCCGTGGTGGAGAGGATATTCCAGCCCCCGACCGCTTCGAGGGCCGTTTTCTTGGTCAACTGGCCATTCCCTCCCAGGGCGGTCACGCCCCCGATGATATCTTTTGTGATCTGTGAGAGATGATTGAAGATGGAGAATTCATCACTCTGAACGGCGGCCAGGCGGGATCCCGCGGCGTTATAGATCTGCACCCGCCCCTGAACGCCGCCGATTTCCGGGTCATAGAGGTAAGCAACGGCGTTTTTAAGAAAATCAGGATGAACCCGGGTATCGGCGTCAAAGACGGCGATGACTTCACCGGTGGTGTGAGAAATTCCCTCATTAAGGGCATCTGATTTCCCGTTCCCGGCTCGCGGAGGATCTCTCCGTACGACGCGCAGGTTGTCAATTTCCTTTTCCAGGGAACACAGAATGGCGCAGGTGTTATCGGTGGAGTTATCATCGAGGACAATGATCTCAAAATGAGGACGGTTGTTCTTGCGGTATTTCATCGCGCATAAGGAACGGACGGTGGCCTCGATAACGCACTCCTCGTTCCTGGCGGGTATGAGAATGCTGACGAATGGCCGGTAGAAGTAGTTTTTCATGATGCGCCGGTGGCTGAAAAAAACAGCCCCCAGCACGAGGAAAACTCCGTAGAGGGTGAAAAAAATCATGGCTCCCTGGCAAAAATCGACATTGTGCTGATAAAAGCCATAGACCAGGCTTCCCGCCAGGAACACAATAACTGCCGCCAGTCCGATCGTCCAGTTCCGCATGAATTAAGCTATGCCATGCATGATTGAAATTGAAAACACTTTAATCAGTTCCTATCGGCAGAGCATCTTCCCGGTTATAGGATTGATTAGTTTTCCGAATCTTTTCTTGAACTCAGTCGGCCTCATTCCGGCGGTGTGAGCCATTTTCGCAAGGGATTCCCCCTCGAAGTCTTCTTCCTTGAGGCGGCTCATATACTGGTAGGCGACAATATAGGTCTGGCTTTTCACCGATACGAGCCTTGGGGGGATGATCCCGGTTTTTTTGTCGACCAGAGAGGCAAAGGGGATGGCGTGACGCTCGCCCCCGGCGGTGTAGACCAGGGCGCCGTTTTTCCCGGGCAGGTTTTCTGCGTCCTCGATTAGATAGCGCATCCCGGCGTAACCGAGGTCCCGGACATATTCGCAGTCGAAGGGGATGGGGGGGGCGCAACGGAGCTCATATCCCAGGGTGACATCCATTATGTTGATCTTCTGCCCGCGCTCCTCAAAGCTCTTCCTGACCTTGCGCTTAAGGATGGTCGCCAACGGGACTTCCGCCAGCTTGAGGTGCCCGTATTCGTCGAGGGAGACTTCGACTCCGGGAATAGACTCCAGATCCTCAACTTTCAGGATTTCTGCAATTCCTTCGGCGATCACCGCGACGCCGTTTTCATAACCCTCGCGCTTCCGCTTGAGGATGGCGCCCTCGATGATAAGGCAGGCGTCTTCCAGGGTGATGGGTTTGTTGGCGAATTCCTCCCCAATCAGGGCCAGGTTCGCTCCCGCCGCCTTGGCGATTCCCAGGGCCAGGTGGCCGGCGCGCCTTCCCATGGTCACCACCAAGTACCAGCGGTTGGTCGTGTGGGCGTCCTCCATGAGGTTTCTCACTATATCGGTGCCCGCCGCCCTCGCCGTCTGGAAGCCGAAAGTATAGACGTTTTCAGGGAGGGGAATGTCGTTGTCGATGGTCTTGGGGACGTGCACGACCTTGAGATCTCCCTTTGAATACTCCGAGATCCGGGAGGCCGAGAGGGAGGTGTCATCGCCCCCGATCGTCAGGAGGTGGGTGACACCCAGTTCTTTCAGGTTGGCGATGACCTGGCTTACGTGTTTGATGTCGGTGGACGGATTGGCCCTGGCCGTTCTCAGAATGGAACCGCCGTCAAAGTGGATGCGGGCCACCTCTCCGCAGGTGAGCCGGCGGGTATGTTTTTCCAGGAAGCGCGATTTTTCCTTCTTGATCTCCTCCGGCTTCCACTGCATGAGATGCTTGAAACCATCGAGTATGCCGACCACGGTAAAGCCGTTATTTAAGGCCTCAATGGTGGCCGCGCTGATGACCCCGTTGATGCCGGGAGCGGGTCCTCCCCCGACCAGGATGGCCAGCACATTGCACTTCACCTTTGATTTCATCTGTTAAAACCTGCCTTTATTAGGATTCACGCACTTTCTACGTTTCATTGTATTTCCCCTGCCGCGGTGACGAATTATGCCCGCGAAAGACGGAACAAAGCATGCATCATCAGGCAAAGAGGGCTTCCAGAAAATCGCGGGGATCGAATTCCTTCAGATCCTCGATCTTTTCCCCCAGACCGATGAACTTGACCGGAATACCAAGTTCCCCGCTGATCGCCAGCACGATGCCGCCCTTGGCCGTCCCATCCAGCTTGCAAAGGACGATGCCGGTAACCTCCGAGGCGGCGCCGAAGAGCCTGGCCTGCTGGAGGGCGTTCTGCCCGGTGGTGGCGTCCAGGACGAGTAGAGTCTCATGGGGAGCATCCGGAATGTCACGGGTGATGATTCTTCTAACCTTCTTCAGTTCCTCCATCAGGTTGACTTTTGTCTGAAGTCGGCCGGCTGTGTCTACAATCAGCACATCGGAGTTCCGGGCTTTGGCGGCTGAGATCGAGTCGAAGACCACGGCGGCGGGGTCCGCTCCCTCCCGGTGGGAGATTACATCGAAATGAACGCGACCGGCCCACACTTCGAGCTGCTCGATGGCCGCCGCCCGGAACGTGTCGGCCGCGGCGACGAGCACCTTTTTCCCATCGGTCTTCAAGCGGTGGGCCAGCTTGGCGATGCTGGTGGTTTTTCCGGTGCCGTTCACTCCGACCACCAGGATCACCGAGAGTGTTCCCTCAGCCAGATTTAAACTTTTCGGCTCCCCGAGGATAAGGGCCATCTTTTCTTTGAGAGCCTCGGTCAATTCCTCGGGATCCTTGAGGCCCCGCTCTTTAACGACACCGCGCATCTCGCGGATGATGCGTTCCGTGGTGACGACGCCGACGTCGGCTCCGATGAGGATGCTCTCCAGTTCCTCCCACAGCTCCTCGTCAATGTTATTGCGGCGAAAGATGTTTTTGACCTTGGCGATAAAACCTTCGCGGGTCTTGGTCAGGCCCGTCTTTAAGTTTTCAATCCATTGCTTCGGCGAAAAGGCCGCTTTCAATTTATCGAACACAGCAAGTCCTCCTGTCAAACGTAACTTAAGCCGCTTCCCCTGAGAGAAAGGCCCGGAAGTGCGATGGGGAGACGGCCTTTCGGATTGAGCTCGCCGAAAAGGACCTTCGCCAGGGCCTCAAGGGATGATTTTCTGTAGCCATAGGTCGCCAGAGTGGTATCTATCTCTGGAAATCGAAGAAGGTGGAAGGGGTTGTGCAGGGCCGCCAGGATCAAATCAGTGCCCGAGGCGGTCAGCTCTTTAATGAGCGCCTCCTGAGCGGCAGGGAGACTTCCTCTGGAAGTGGTCAACACGAGAAGGCAGGAACATTCCGAGAAGCGCTCCCGGTTGATTTCAGCTCCGGTCTCATCCGCCTTGAAATCAACTTCGAAGATGAGAGAGCCGGGCCGCCTCTTCCGGAGGCTTTCAAACAGGGGAAGGAGCTCCCCTCCGGAGTGATATGGAGCCATGACCCCCAGCAGGCCCGGGGATTTCAGCGGGAGGATATTTTTATTGTTTTTTACCAGAGTGATTGATTCCCCGGAGATAGTCTCCATGAGGGTCCGGGCCTCGGAAAGCAGCCTGGATCCGGATGGAGAAGGCGTCACCGGCGGCCTCTTTGTCTTTTGTCTCAGAATCCGGCTCATCGATTCCTCGATTCTTTCGGGGGAAATTTTCTTCTCCCGGACGCTCCTGACAAGCGCTTCGAGGATCTCGACCTGCTTCTCGCGGGGGCCGCAGGCCAGGACGATATCAGCCCCGGCCAGTACTGATTGAATGGCGGCCTCTCCCTGACCGTAGTGATCGGCAATGGCTTTCATCGCCATGGAGTCGGTGATTATAAGGCCGTCGAAGGCCATCTCATGGCGGAGAAGATCGCTGAGAATGGCGGGCGAGAGGGTGGCCGGTCTTTCAGCATCCAGTGCCGGAAAAAGGATGTGGGCCGTCATGATCGAATCAACGCCGGCTGCGATCGCGACCCGAAAAGGAAGGAGCTCCACTGCGTCCAGCCTTTCTTTTCCGTGACTGACGGAGGGCAGGAGGAGGTGTGAATCCATCCTGGTATCCCCGTGCCCCGGGAAATGCTTGGCGCAGGCGCCGATTCCGCCATCCCTAAATCCGCGGACCGCCTCCGCGGTAAATTCGGCCACCAGGGCGGGATCGTCTCCGAAGGAGCGCACCCCGATCACCGGATTTTCGGGGTTGTTATTGACATCCGCCACCGGAGCGAAATTGAGGTTGAAGCCGATATTTTCCAGCTCAAGCGCGGATAGGCGGGCCGCCTCATAGGCGTGGCGCTTCACTCCGGTGGCCGCGATGGCCATGTTGCCGGGAGAGAGGGCCGCCGCAAAGGAGAGAGGGGCCGTCATCCCGCCCTCCTGATCGACGGCGGTCAGAAGCGGAAGGCCGGTTTGAGCTACGGATATTTTCTGCAGGTTATGAATAAGGCTTGTCGTCTGCGCAGCGTCTTTCAGGTTTTTTGGAAAGAGAATGGCTCCGCCCCAGCAGTATCGCCGGAAAAACGCCGCAACTTCAGCGTCCGCATCCTCCCCTGAAAAATCCACCATCACCATCTGAGCTGCTTTCTGCTCAAGGGTGAGACTCTTAAGAATTTTCTCAGTGCTGTTCATCTAGGATGGAATACCGGCTGCCCGTTCCTCCACGGCGATGGAGAGATCCCGGAGCTGATCCTGCTCCACTTCCACCGGCGCCCCCGTCGTGAGACACTGGGCGCTCTGGTTTTTGGGGAAAGCGAGGACTTCCCTGATCGAGTCGGTCCCGGCCATGAGGGCCACCAGGCGATCGAAGCCCAGGGCGATTCCGCCGTGCGGCGGGGCCCCGAATTCAAAAGCTTCCAGAAGGAAACCGAATTTTTTGCCTGCCTGCTCGGACGAAATCCCGATGAGGTTGAAGATCTTTTCCTGCAGGTCCCGGCTGTGGATGCGGATGCTTCCGCTTCCCAGTTCAACCCCGTTCAGGACGATATCATAGGCATTGGCCCTCGCCTGGAGAGGATCGGTTTCCAGGAGTTCGAAGTCTTCCGGCTTGGGCGAGGTGAAGGCATGGTGTTCGGCCTCCAGGCGTTTCTCTTCGGCATTATAGTGGAAGAGTGGAAAATCCAAAACCCAGAGCAGGCGGAAAGTTCCCGGTTTGATGAGGTTCAGGCGCTTTCCCATCTCCAGGCGGAAGCGGCAGAGTCCGTCGGTCAGTATCTCAGGACGGTCGGCGGCAATCACCAGCAGATCCCCTTCCCGGGCCTTGGCCCGGTTGATAATGGAACGGATCGTCTCCTCCGGGAGGTGTTTTGAGAGGGCGGTCTTGGGACCTTCAGGGAGAAGGGCGATGGTGGAAAGACCCTTGAGTCCGAACTGCAGTGCCAGTTTTCCCAGCTCGTCCAACTCTTTCCGGGAGGAGCCTGCCAGGGCCGGCAGGACTATGGCCTTAATCTTTCCGCCCGCCGCCAGTACATTTGCGAAGACGGAAAAGGAACAGCCGTTTAAAAGATCCCCGATGTCAATAAACTCCATCCCGAAGCGCATGTCGGGTTTGTCGCTTCCGAAGCGCTCCATTGCCTCGCGGTAGGTCAGGCGGGTGATGGGGAGGGGGATTTCAAGTTGAAGCACTTCCCTGAAAATGTGGGCCATAAGATTATCGGTCAGGGTGAGTATGTCCTCCTGCTGGATGAATGACATTTCGAGGTCTATCTGGGTGAATTCGGGCTGACGGTCGGCCCTGAGATCCTCATCCCTGAAGCACCGGGCGAGCTGGAAGTAGCGCTCCACCCCGCTCACCATGAGGAGCTGCTTGAAGAGCTGGGGCGACTGCGGAAGGGCATAAAATTTCCCTTTGTTGACGCGGCTGGGCACCAGGTAATCCCTGGCCCCTTCCGGGGTCGAGCGAACCAGCGTCGGCGTTTCAACCTCCAGGAAACCGTGTGAGTCCATGAAGTCGCGGACCGCTTTTGCGGTTTTATGCCGGAGCAAAAGGTTCTGGTACATTCGGGGCTTCCTTAAATCCAGGTAGCGGTAGCGCAGGCGGATGGCCTCGTCAATCGGCTGTTCGTCGGCGATGGGAACGGTCGGTACGCGGGAGGGATTTATAATGTGAAGTTCCCTGGCGACCACTTCAACCTCGCCGGTGGAAATTTTGGTATTGACATTCTCCTTCGGGCGCTCTGAGACAGCCCCCGTGACCGCAACCACATATTCGCTCCTCAGGGTTTCAGCCATCCTGAACAAATCCTCATCGGACTTGGGATGGAAGACGACCTGCGTGAGTCCCTCCCTATCCCGAAGGTCAATGAAGATGAGGCCGCCCAGATCGCGTCTCCGATGCACCCAGCCCATCAGGGTAACTTCCCGGCCGATATGCGAGGAGTCGAGCTCTCCGCAGGTGTGCGTTCGTTTAAGATTCATCAGAATTTCCGGCATGGATTTTTTCCTTTTCTAATCTTGTACTTTTGAAGGCAATAGATTCTCCAGCGCCCGGACGATTTCCCCCCTGTTCTTCTCCGGGGAAGTAAGCTTCAAAATGGAGCAGGGGACTCTCCAGGGAGCCCACTGCCGGGAGCAGAGGCGGAAAGTCTCAGGCTGAAAGAGGCAGACGGTGGGGACTTTGAAGGCGGCGGCGAGGTGGGTGGCTCCGGTATCGAGGGAGACGAAAGCCCGGCAGGAGGCGATGAGGGCCGCCCAGCGCCTGGGCGGAAGAGCCTCCGCCATGATGATCCCCGGCGGAAGGCGTGGGGTCAGAGTTTCGGCCAGTTCTTTTTCCTGCGGCCCGCAGGTCACCAGAATGGAAGAATCCGGAAAGCCCGTCTTTATGCTTCGGAGGAGGAAGTGGAAATCTTCAAGCGTCCAGCCCGTCCGAAACCAGCCCGCGTGGAGGTGAAGGCCGATGAGAAAATCTTGCGCGGATTTTTTTTCAGAGAGGAAGGAAGCGGCGAAGGCCTTTTCTTCCCCGGAGAGGCAGAGGTCCATCTCCCACTCGATAGATGAGAGTCCCAGGAGAGGCGCCAGAGACATCGCCTGCTCCACCTCGTGCGGAACTGTTTCTCCGCGCCGGAGGGCGCCCTCGATATCCAGGACGGCTCTTTTGGTCAGCATGAAAGAGGAGAGGAGGAGGGGCATCAACCGGCTTTTATATACATACCCGGCTCTTTCATCGGCCCCGCTTCGGGAGGCGATGCGGTAGGCCTCGCTGAGAGGCGAGAGGGCGATCGCCAAATCGAATTTTTTTTCCCGAATCTCCCGGAGAACTTTGGCTCTCTGGTCTTTTTCCGCCGGCCAGGTCCAGAGCTCATCTACGAAAGAGCATCCCCGAAGGAGTTCCTCCGTATAGGGACGCAGAAGAAGGGTGATGTTGGCCCCGGGCGTGTTATTTCTGAGCGTTCGAAGAAACGGCGTGGAGCAGACGAGATCGCCCATCCGGTCCAGCCGGATCACCAGGATGTTCTGAAAGGTGCTCATTTTAGATCTTTCAGGGCTTCCTTGATTCCGCTCAGGTAATGGTGCTGGAGGACGATCTCGGAACAGAAATGGGAAGTGTCGGCTTTGCGGAGGCAGGCAGACAGAACCCAGCCTTTTTCAGGAAGGAGGGAGTGCCAGAATAAAGAGAGAGGGTTCCAACCCAGGGAGAGCTTGATGGAAGGGTCCCGGTACTTGTTATAGAATCGGACCGTCGAGCGGCCTGCCAGCCGCATCTTCTGACAGCGCTCCTCGAATCCCACCGGGTGCCAGTGGTAGTTGACGGCGGCGGGATTGTAATGGATGGAAAGTCCCTTATTAATCAGGCGGTAGCCTAGCTCCAGGTCCTCGTGGCCGTAGCCGGTGAAACTTTCGTCGAACATTCCCGCCTCAAGGAGCGTTTTTTTGGGAGCGGAGGCGTTCCCTGTCAGGAAGTAGAGCCAGGGGAGGGTCTTTCTCGATGCGGGATGAAGGTGGCGCCGGCTCTCCGGGTGGGCCCGGGCCTCCTCGTATTCCTCCAGGGTGTTGACCTGCACCTCGCAGCCGACGACCGCGTCGCCCGGGAATTTTCGCTGGAACTTCAGGT
>Ga0074199_1002666_pt1 | contig 10048 bp, 13 predicted proteins | sample EPASupsiteSAE347_FD_64528 | JGI IMG/M metagenome (GOLD analysis project Ga0074199, IMG submission 64528) | Bioremediated contaminated groundwater from EPA Superfund site, New Mexico - Sample SAE3-47 | ecosystem: Environmental > Aquatic > Deep subsurface > Groundwater > Contaminated ...
AATATTAAAATATTAAAGTAATAATTGCTAACATAAAACAAAATAAATTACTAAAAACACTTAAATGTTTTAGATATTTCCTCGAAATCTTTCAACATTTTTTCAAATTCTTCCTTATGCACAAACTTGTCAACATTTTGTGTGGATAAACTTGTGGCATATAAACTACTTGCATCTTCCCAAATTTTTTTCTCATTAGCTACATCTATCTTTTCTTTATTTTTGTATTTCTTGACATAAAAAATTTCCGGATTTCCTGTTTCTTGGATGAATAGGAATCGAGCAATGCCACCGCTATCCTGCAAGCGATACTTCCCTTCCCAGGCTTCCGGAATTGCTAAAGTGCAAATCGGCTTTGTCGTATGAAAAAAAGTAATTCGTGAAAATTTTGGTGGTACAGAAATTTGCTTTTGCGCGATATCATTAACAACCTCATCTTTCGCGTCTTTTTTAAAAAAAAGACCGTGCACGTGCCAAGCCATCAAAAAACAAGCCAAAACAAAGGAAATAATTAGGACTTGTTTTTCATTTTTAGTCAAAGAATTAAAATACTTCATTATTAAATTATTTTATTGTTAAATGGTTTCATTATTTAATCGTGTTTTTTTACAAACAACAATTCAGCAATTTAACAATAAAATTTTATCCGCGAATAGCATCTAAAGGATTAAGTGAGCCTGCTCGTTTCGATGGAAATAATCCAGTGAGATACCCCATCACCATCGAAAACACTGCAATAAAGGTCAAGAACCAAATCGGAAACCGGAATAGATTCATCGCCATACCACCCATATTCTTTGCAACGATACTTAAAATAAAATTAATACTCAGTCCGCCACCGACACCCATGGCAATGCCAACAAGTCCGCCGAGCGTCCCCATCAACATCGATTCGGTCAAGAACATGATTTTTATCTTCAGTGGTGAACCACCGATTGTGCGCATAATGCCGATTTCTTTGGTGCGTTCCAATAGCGTAACTGTCATCGTATTAAACATACCGATTGCCGATACGATCAGGGCGATACCACCAAACAATGCCAACATCACCTGAATACCGCTAAAAATCTTATTAGCTTGATCCACTGTTTTTGATAAAGATGTCACCACAAAGCCCTTACCAAGAATATTTGTTTCGACTGTATCCAGATAAGCGCGGTCAGTAACTTTAACTCTAGCCTTTTCATAAAATGGAATGGCAAAATTTGATGTAAATTCTCCCAATTGAATATAGGCAAAAATAGAAGTCTCGTCCGCAATGATGCCCTTAACCGTATATTCTTTGTTCAAAGGCACTTCCTGGGTATCAGCACTACCCTCGATCGGCAAAAAAACCTTAAAACTCATTTTTTGCCCGATAATGTCTTTAGCCTCTTTATTAAAGAGTTTTAAGGCTGCAGAAGATAAAACTACGGCATCATTCTCTCCTTTGTCAAATAATTTTCCATCTTTGGCAACCACGCCGGCATAACGAAAATATGTCGGGTCAACGCCATTAAGCATTGCGCTACCATTCAAATTACCGAAAGTAATCTGCGTAGCGAACGCCGCCATTGGCGCTACATCCTCGACGTTATCCAATTTCTTCAAATTAACCACCTCTTCCTTATTAATCACCACAACCTTCGACGGCGGCGTGACCACATTCAAACTCAACATCGCATCACCAAAAACGATTTGTTCCAACAATACGCCTTGCAAGCCGTAACCCAAGCCTACCAAAATAACCACCGCCGCGATACCGACGCCAATGCCAAAAATCGTCAACCAGGTTCGTGCCGGTCGCGTTCGAAACATACGTGTAGCCAATGAAATTGTATCCTGCGGTCGCATCATATACGCTTTGCGTTAAATTACGAATTAAAAATTAAAAATTACGAATAAATAAATAATTTACGAAATAATTTGTAATTTTTAATTCGTAATTCGTAATTAGTCTAGTGTCCATGCCCTTTATCTTCGGAGCCTTGAATTAATAATTTTTCAAAATATAAAGTTAATTTTCTAGCTTTTTTCTTAACAAACCCCAGGCCGCCATTCTCCAAAGGCATCGCCAATGAAGCCTCAAACTCATCACGACTTATCAATCCGGCAATACGATTATAGACCAATTCCTTGATTCTCCTTTTCTGGACCGGGCTCATTGGCTCCAAATATTCTTGAATCACATAACTCGTCAATCGGCTTATCAAAACATTTTCTTGGGCAAAGAAATTATTGGACGAAAAACGACGACGGAAACGACGCGCATCCTCTGATTGATTCAAAATCTTTTCCACCTTGTCTGCCATTATTTTGGCCACATCCTCATCAATACCAACGCCACCATCAGCAAAACTTTGAATCAAGGCGTTGTAATATTTCGGCTTATCTATCTGTCGCTCCACCATCAACTGAGTAAACTCTTCCAATTTCAATAATTGGTCAAAAGTAAAATCTTGCGTCAGAAAATTAACGATACTTTTTACCTTCAACTCCGTAGGCGTATTATACGGATAAATTTTGGACAACTTGTCCATTTCAGTAATCAGAATTTTTTGCCTATCAATCTTGGCAATCTGTTTCTTTTCCGGATTCGGCACCACGCGTTGCAAAAGGCCATCTTTAAAATAAAAGACTCGGTGCGCATAGGATAGCTGAGCAGCATTATGAGTAATCAAGATCACCGTTCGCTTATCGATGATATTAATTTCTTCAAGAGAATCCATTACTTGCTTAGTAGAGACACTGTCGAGATTACCAGTCGGCTCATCAGCTAACAAAATATCAGGATTGTTTACCAATGCTCTGGCCACAGATACACGCTGACTCTGTCCACCCGACAAATTATCAGCGAATTTTTTGCCAGCTCCATCCATACCGAATCGTTTTAATAGTTGTAACGCCCAAGCCTCGCGCTTGGCTGGTGAAGTGCCATGAAAAATTTGCGGCAAGGCAACGTTATCAACTACAGACAAAGACGGAATAAGAAAAAAGGCTTGATAAATAATTCCGATTGTCTGTGTCTGAAAATTAACCATTTCTTCCGGCGAGAATGAATAAGGGTTCTCTCCTTTCACTAACAATTGTCCGCCCGAAGGCGCCAATACTCCCAAGATGGTATACATGATGGTTGACTTGCCACAACCGGACGGCCCAAAGAAAGCAATAAACTCCCCAGGATAGATTTCGAAATCAACCCCCCAGGTTGCCTTGTATTCATTTTCTTTTCCAAGGTTATAGGTGATTTCCAGTCCTTTAGCTTGTATGATTGGTTCTGGCATATGTCGCTTCGCTCAAATTATCAATTTTCAATTACGAATTACGAATTTATTAAATAATCTATATGATATCTTCAATTATTCGTAATTGATAATTCGTAATTGAAGATTTAGAAATAATTCGCCACTGCGAATTATTTCTTTTTAAGCCAACTGAATTGTTGCTCAAAGTTCTTGATAATGATATCGATAATACTCTCCTCCTGACTCGGCGTTAACATCGTAAAGTCATCTGATTTCTTTTTGTTCTTAGCTGAATCTTCGCAGATAATCCAATATTTATAAACATTGGCTGGCAAAAAATTTGTCATCACTTCCACATGCTTCAGATTATAGCCATCCTCAATCGGCAAAGCTAGAGGCTCTTCGGCAGAAATCAAACCTTGGTGATAAAATAACTGACACTTGGCCGGTTCGTCTGTCCACCAATTCGCAATCGTTTGAATTTTGTTTTCCGATCCTGGATACAGCGTTGATTCAGTATTTACTTTTGTAATTACCGGCGCATATTCATCCTTGACGGTAATAAAAGTAATCGGCGCACTTACCGCCTTTTCACCCGTCTCGCTCTCAACCCGAACAATAACAGAATAATACGTATCGAAAGTCAGATTTTTCAATTTTACAGAGTGAACTGACAAGAACGAAGAATTGCCCTCCATCTTGGTTTCCATAGTATTCAAATTCTTATATTCGATAATTGCCGAAGTAGGAACATTAGTCGTAAAGACAATCGTTGCTGACTCCTCTTCAATTTTGGAAGTATGAACGTTATAAATTTCCGGCGCCACAGCTTTCGTCTTGAAATTCTTGTCACTGCTCTTGCCGGTCATACCCATTTCATCAGCTGATGATACTTGAAAATGATAAACAGTTGACGGCGTCAAGCCAGTTATTGTCACTTGGTGACCCAAAACATACTCATTCGGTTCGCCTTCTTTCCAAACATAAGGATCATCGGCACCCTCTTTGTAATCAGATTCTTTGGCGAGCGCTACAATAGAATTTGACTCGCGGTCAGTCGCCCAAGAGATAATAGCATAATCGATGCCGATCTCAACGGTTGCATTATCCAAAATAATCTCCGGTGGCTTGGATATTTCCGCAGCTCTCTGCTTGACAGCCTGATCAATTTCTTTCAAATCACCCTCACTGGTAATTTGACCAATATTTTCCACGATTTGGTTGGTAATATTCTCAGCCTGATCACCAATTCGGCTATCCTTATACCCCTTATCAAGGCTCACCTCTTTAGCTAATTCATCAACCATATTCAATAATTCTTCTTTTTCGACTTGACTCAATCCCCCCTTGCCCAATTCTAATATTTTTTCTCGCAAACCACCAAAGCCTGTTTCTAAAATCTTTGAAGCATAGCCGGTTTTGTCATCTAAACTAACATTATTATTGCTTTCCCCAGTCGTTAAAAAGCTAAAATCACTGGAAATGCCCTGATTTCCGGTTGCATCGCTCGAAATTGCTCGGAAATAATAACTCTGCCCCGGTAATAGGTCTTCCAAAAGAATCGTATGTTTTGTCTTGTCCGCTCTCGGTTCGCGCTCTACGCCATAGCGCTTATCGAGACCAAAATTAATCATTGAGTCAGCATTTTCATCAGTTTCCCAAGAAATTTCCGTGGACGTCGCGGTTGTGTTTTCAATTTTAATATTAGAGATAACAGGCGGCACTTTATCTTCGACAACCGTAGTATCTGTATCAGCCGCAGAGGTCGGCAGTGTGCTTTTTATCAACAAAAAGCCAGCAACAAACACTAGGCTTGCTACTATTATAAAAATAGCCACATTGAAATATAAAACTTTTGACTTCATTTTGGGGATTATTTACTTGTGGATATATTATAGCATATTTTGTTTGCGAGACAAAATTATAAAAAAATAAAAAGGTATTCCTTTTTGAAATACCTTTTTATTCAAAAGATTTTCTAAGATTATTTTATACCATGATCAACCAGCCATGGTGAATATTTTTTGTCCTGAGTCAAGATGTGACTTGAAAGCCAAGTCCACAAGAAATTCGAAACTTCGACAACCAGAGACAATGATTTCTTTTGAGCATACTCATTTGCAAAACCAGTCACATTTTGCACAAATTGATCATGTTCCATTTTATGCTCTGCGGTTTCCGGATAACCGGTTTCTTTAAAAAATTTCTCCTCTGTTTCAAAATGGTATTGAGTATATGCGGTCAAATCGATAATGATTTTTGAAATAACATCCGATCCGCGCCCCTCCTTAAGCGCCAAATTAAAATCATTAATAATTTCGATAAGTTTTTTGTGCTGAGCATCGATCGTATCGATTCCCACGCTGTATTTCTCGCTCCACGTAATTAAAGCCATATGAAATATTCGAATTGCAAACTAAAAATTGCAATTTTTATTAATAATAAATATATAATCATTATAACATAAAATACTAAAACAAAAAATCCTCTAAAATTAGAGGATTTTTCATATATAATATTTTTATTTTTAACGCTTGCTCCATTGCGGTGCTTTTCTCGCCTTCTTCAAACCAGGCTTCTTTCTTTCCTTCTTTCTTGCATCACGGGTCAACCAGCCCTTTGCCTTGATTGAATCTTTTATTTCTGGTTCAATCTCTACCAATGCTCTAGCGATACCGTGTCTGATTGCTTCGGCTTGGCCTTTCAATCCACCACCATTAGTGATAATAGAAATATTTAAATCTCTTAAATGACTTGTCAATTTTAATGGTTGACGCACTGTAACCACCTTGTCATTGGCAAAATAATTCACCAACTTTTGGTCGTTTACCATTACAAAACCGTTACCGTTTTTGTAAACACGTACACGCGCAACAGAAGTCTTTCGACGGCCAACAGTTTCAGTGTATTTTCCCTTGAACTTTACAATCTCATCTGAGATCGGTGCTTCCACCTCTGCGTCTTTTGTTGTATTTTCTTCTAAATTCATAATATTTATCGAATTATTAATCTTCTTAACATATCAACTCTAAATTTAACTGGAGGCAACATGTCTCGTACCGCTCTTTTCAAAATATCACCGGGATCTTTTTCGTTCACAACACTCATTTTCTTTTCCTTCAAACCACTTTGGTAACCAGAATAGCTAAAATATTTCTTTTGGTCCAATTTCTTGCCTGTAAATTTGAATTTATCAACGTTAGTTACTTCAACAATATCGCCAGCATCAATGTGTGGTTGAAATTCCGGCTTGTGTTTGCCTCGCAAAAGGGTAGCGATTTCAGTTGCTACTCTACCAACAGCTTGGTCAGTACAATCGATTTTATGTAATTTTCTTTCTGCCTTAATCATATATATTATTTAAAACTATTTATTTATACTAATTCAATTTGTGAAATTTCAGCACCATCACCTTTTCGGTTGCCGATTTTAACGATACGGGTATAACCACCTTGCACTTCTTTGTATTTTGCACCCAAAACATCCATCAATTTCATCACCGCCATTTTTTGTGGCAATTCTGCAATCAATTTTCTGCGACTTGCTAAATCACCCTTCTTAGCAACAGTAATGTATTTTTCAACCAAAGATCTGACAACTTTCGCTTTCACGGTTGTAGTTTGGATTTTTTCATACATAACCACGCTTGAAGCCATATTTCTAAGCATCAATTCTCTTGGTGATTTCTCTCTATCTAATGTTTTAGTGTTTACTCTGTGTCTCATTTGATTATATTAAATTCCTTAATTATCTTATTCTTCGTCGCTTGCTTCTTCTGTAGCTGCGCCACCGATAGTCAAAGCTCCGAATTGTGCTTTCAAAATCTCTACTGATTCTTCAAAAGCCTTATCAGGTGTGATTGTGCCATCAGTTCTCACTGTCAAAATCAATTTTTCCCAGTTTGTCATCTTACCAACACGAACGTTTTCAACGCTCACACTGGCGCTCAAGACTGGAGAAAAAATAGAATCAACTTCAATGTAACCGATTTCATCACTCTTTTGCAATCTCGCCTCAACTGACTCATATCCCATGCCCCTGCCAACGTAGATTTCTGCGTCCAAGTTTCCTTCCATGCTGGTGATATGACCTAATACTAATTCTGGGTTAACGATTTCGATATTTGCATTCTTCGCAATGTCAGCCGCGGTAATCTGTTTCTCGCCGTGCACTTTTAATTCCAATTTTTCTACACCTTCACCGAAATGTTTTAATCTTAATTGTTTCAAATTCAATACAAATTCCAATACATCTTCTTTTAAATGCGGCAAAGCAGAAAACTCATGATCAACATTCTTGATCTTGATACCGATTGGAGCTGCACCAGGTAGAGATGAAAGAACAACTCTCCTTAGCGCATTGCCCAAAGTGATACCATAGCCTGGAAAACAAGGTTCGATAATGATCTGACCCTCATTTTCATTAGCACCCTTTTTAAAATCTATTTTGTTAGGTAAAGCAATTTGCATATTGTTTTTCAAAAACTACAATTTGATTCGTAGTTATGAATAAATTACGATTAAAATTAATTCTATCTTGAGTAATATTCTACCACCACATGTACATTCAAATTCTTCATCACATCCTTCAAATCAGGTTTGTGCAATATTTTTACAGAAATAACATCCTTAGATTCTACATTCAACCATCCCGGAACATCGTATTTCTTCAATCTTTCTGCCAAATCCTTGAAAAGAGGGCTGTTTTTCTTGTTATCCTTAATCTTGATAACATCACCAGTCTTTATTTGAACTGATGGAATATCAATCTTTTTGTCATTCAAAGTGAATAAACCATGTCCAACTAACTGACGAGCTTGCGGTCTTGAGCTTGCAAAACCGGCTCTAAAGATAACATTGTCCAATCTTGTTTCTAATAAGCTGATGAAGTTTTCACCAACGTTACCAGATAATTTTTGAGCGTTATCAAAAGTCAATTTAAATTGTTTTTCCATCAAATTGTAAGTGTTTCTGATTTTCTGCTTCTCGTTCAACTGCGCGCCATAGTCACTCGCTCTTTTCTTGCCTTTTTGACCGTGGAATCCTGGCGGATAATTTCTTTTTACCATCGCACATTTCGTTGAACTGCATCTTTCGCCTTTAAGAAATAGCTTTTCTCCGATTCTTCGACACTTTTTACATTTTGGTTCGTGAATGTTTCCCATATATAATTACTTAAATTACGTTTTTAAACTCTTCTTGGTTTTCTTTGTCTACAACCATTGTGTGGCACTGGGGTCACATCTTTAATTTGAGTTATATTCAAACCATTATTATTTAGTGATCTAATTGCTGATTCTCTGCCTGTGCCTACGCCTTTTACGTAAACAACTACATCCATCAAGCCGAATTCTTCTCTTGCCTTACCAACTGCCAAACGAGAAATGATTTGAGCGGCATATGGAGTAGATTTCTTTGGTCCTTTAAAACCAGCTACACCGGCACTTGCCCAAGACAAAACGTTGCCCTGCAAATCGGTAATACTAACAATAGTATTGTTATATGTTGCGTTGATAAATACTTTTCCAGAAGTTACTTTCTTGGCAACTTTCTTTTTCTTGATCGCTTTCTTGCCTTTCTTGCTAATCTTTGCCACTTCAGCCTTTTTCTTTTCCATCTTCTTCTTGATTTCTTCTGGCAATTCTTCCAAACCTAAAGCATCCTTACCCACACTTAAAATATCGGTTTCCTTTTCTTCTTTTTCAGCTTTCTCAGATGTTTCCGGTTTTTCAGTCGCTTCAGCTTTTTTCGCCTTGGCAGCCTTAACAACCTTCTTTTCTTCTAAAACTTCTTCTTTTGTTGTTGTATCTTCTGACATAATTAATCTATATAATAAAATTTCTTTTAAGTATTTTTATTTAATCCTTATGTTTTTTGGTCAGCCTTCTTTCTGCCAGAACCAGCCAAACCACGGACATTACCTCTAATTGTGCGACTATTAGTCTTCGTTCTTTGACCACGCACTGGTAATCTCTTGATATGTCTCAAACCTCTGTAGCAACTGATTTCCTTTAATCTTTTGATATTTGTAACAACATCTCTTTTCAAATCACCCTCTACGCGCATTTCCTTTTCAATGATTTCTCTCAATTTCGCCACCTCATCTTCGGACAAATCCTTAGTTCTGGTATCTGGATTGATTTTCGTTCTGGTTAAAATATCAACCGATGTGGTTAGACCAATACCAAAAATATAAGTCAAAGCAATCTCTGCTCTCTTGTTATCTGGAATTGTAACTCCTGCGATTCTAACTGCCATATTGTTTACTATTTATAATCTATTTAATGTTTAATCACTCTTTATTAATCCGCCTTGGGTGGATAATTATCCTTGTCTTTGCTTGTGCTTTTTTACTGCACAAAGAACGTTCACTCTGCCCTTGCGGCGAACAATCTTACATTCTTTACAAATTTTCTTAACTGATGCTCTTACTTTCATATTATTTCAATAAAAATTACATTCTAAAAGTGATTCGTCCCTTTGTTAAGTCGTAGGGACTCATTTGGACCTTAACTCGATCACCGGGCAACAAGCGAATACGATTCATTCTCATTTTACCGGATAAATGCGTTAATATTTCGTGCCCGTTGGGGAGCAAAACTTTAAATGACGACGCTGGCATCAATTCTACGACTTCGCCAATAACTTCGACAAAATCCTTAGAATCAATAACTTCAGCCTCTTTTTCCTTTTTTTTATATTTCTTCATTAATACAAAAAAATTCGGCAAAATTCAAAAAAACTTTACCAAAAACTTTCAGTAAACTTATAATATATTTAAATATTATTAATTTATAAAATAATTATATAGTTATATTATTTTAT
>Ga0074199_1002669_pt1 | contig 10040 bp, 7 predicted proteins | sample EPASupsiteSAE347_FD_64528 | JGI IMG/M metagenome (GOLD analysis project Ga0074199, IMG submission 64528) | Bioremediated contaminated groundwater from EPA Superfund site, New Mexico - Sample SAE3-47 | ecosystem: Environmental > Aquatic > Deep subsurface > Groundwater > Contaminated ...
AATTGTATCTGAGTCACTGAAGGGTCACACAGGATACATCTGCTTGAAGATTAAATATTTTCTCGTGGATATATCCTGCCTTCACTTCATCACTGGAATTCTAGATTGTGCCGCTGCATGAAATATCTAATATCTATTCATATCATTTCGGTGAGACGTCAGAAAGTCAGGGATGTCAAATTGATGACGAGATGGGATCGAATTCGACCGACGAACCAGTTCTCCCTCTTTCCTTTGGCGTCGCCGTGATCATGGTGCGCCAGGTGAGATTGTCGAAGTAGAGCGCATCAAACCACATCCAGTAGAAGCGGTTGGCATTCACGATGGTGTAACCGTCCCGGCAGTTATCGTACCGATCATAGGGATCGGCCAGTATCAAGACATCATCCCAGGGGTCCGAGACATTGCAGTAATCGTATCCGACGGCAACAGCCCAGTGCCCGCCCAGATCAATCCACTCGACAAGCGTGGGAATGCCGCGGCGAAGATTTTCTCGCAGATTCTCCAGAGCGCTGCCGTCCCCCTTATCCTCGAATTCGACCCTGGCGTCAAAGCCGCTCTTCTCCAGCCATGCCGCCATCTCGTCGGGTTTTGTGCCGGGCTTTGAATTATTCATGTCTCTTGTTCCGGCTTCTTTGGCGATTCTCATCTCCGTCTCTGCGTTCTCCTCGATGCCCTCAACTCCGTAGTATTTGGCTAATGAGAGCAGGACCGACGGGCCGCAGGTGTAATCGGTCGTCTGCTGATATCCGGTCAGGTTAGGAATAAAATCAACATTTGGCATTGAAGCGAGAATGCCCGGGTCTGGCCGAGGAAACCAGGCTATATCGACATGCTCCATGTCGGCATAGTTTCCATCATTATTTTTGGAAGCAGTTTCATTTGCAAAGGCGAATTGAATGCTCGACATAAGCAAAATAAAGATAACGCACAGCATTGATGCTTTCCCGGATATCATATTTTAGCGCCTCAAAATGAAGTCTAGCTCTGCCCGGCATCCTGGAACTTGATATCTTTTTGGGTCTGGAAGGAGCCGGTGTACTGCTGGTCCGCCTTGATCTTCTTGTAGAACTTGGCGTACTTGGTCTGGATGTTCCATGTTCCGTCGAATGCCTGCTCGGTCTTGAAAGACAGGGTGTTGTTGGCGGGGCTGCTGCTGCTCAGGCTGGAGGTCTCGCTGCGGTCCACGTGGCTGAGGTTGAACCTTTCCGTGACCGATGCACCCAGGCCGCCGTGGAATCGGGGCGAGTCCACCGTCTGGTGGCCTTTGAGGTTGCCGTTGGTGAAGACCAGGTCCTTCTTCTCAGTGAAGTTATTTACGGCGTTCTTCTGATCAATGCACCTCAGCGTCTCCAGGCTTATGGAGCCGTTGCCGATCATCTTCTCGTTGAAGTGCATGGACGATCCTTCGAACGTATCTTTTATGGACACCTCACCGTGCCCTTTTACGGAAGACGATTCAATGAAGAGCATACCGTTCTTCCCGCTGGATGAAACGGTGCTTCTGGCTGTGCCTGCCTGCCCGGCGGAGTTGATCGTAGACCAGTGAATCATGTACGGCCCGCCTTCTGCAACGTTTGTGCCGTCCGTCATCCAGGCGGAGAGAGCCATGTAAACTCCTGCGCCTCTGCCGGGGACATTGCCGCTCCAGTATCCATCCTCTGCGTTGCCCGATTCCAGTTTCAGCGGCGAATCATAGACGCGCTCCACGCCGAGCAGATCCTGCTTGGTCAAGGGCGAATCCGACAGGCCGTATTTTACAGATGCTGATTTAATTCCTTCCTGACTCTTGATGTGTGCCGTTATCTTGACGCCCTCGCCTGCCGCCGGCTGGGATGGAGACGCGCTGACATCCAGGATGCTGATGGCTCCATGCTCCGAGCCCTTCACTCCGGCAATGGAGAGCTCGTAGTCCTTGCCTGCGGAGAGGCTTTCGCCCGGTTGCGGTGAGAACTCGCGGGCTGCGGAAGATTGGGACTTTGCCCCTTCATCGGCCTTCCCCAATATCGCTTCTACATAACGCAGGAGGTTCGAGATGCCGTCCAGGACCATGTTGTTCGAGCCGGTGGCCGCCTGATCCACATCGCTGGCCACCTTTTCCGAAGCTTTCCTGGCGGTCTCTTCCTGGGGCGGCAGGCTGAGAGCCAGGCTGGTGTTGCCGCAACTGATGTTGGCTCCCACGATCCTTGCGGCAGAAGGCTCATCTTGTGTCTCTCTCAATGCCGGATTTTGTGCCTTCAGTCCGGGGATATTCAACAGGCCGACATGCAGGTGATACGAGCCGCGAATCGGGGTCTTCTCCTGGGTGAAGCCCTCCGCAGAGACCGTATCGTCCAATCCCTTATCCGTTGCCTTCGTGGCCTGAACCATCATCTGGCGTTTGGGGGCCAGGTAGTCGATGTTGCCGAGCGGCCCGAACTCTTTGCTGATGACGAAAATGCTGTAGAGGGGAACGCTTCCGGTGTTGGCCACAGTGCAGCTCAGCTTGACGCTGCCGCCCGGCGTGATGGTGGGCGGCGAGGCGCTGACGAATACCTTGATGGCCGAGATTACGGTTGTAGCCTTGACGCTTGCCGCATCGGACCAGGTCTTGCCGCGGGAGTCCTTTCCGGCGGCCTCGAACTGAATGGTGGAATTGGCTGAGATCACCGTGCGGGAATCGACCACCTTGAACTCACCCACCTCAATATGATCCAGCGTCGCCAGGATTGATCCATCCTGGGTGATTACCACATCGGTGAGGGCATCGTCTCCGGTGTTGGTGACAAGAGCACTGATATCCGCGGTCTCGCCCGGACAGACCTCCAGCTCAGGGGGCATGACCTTCAGGCTGATTCCCGGCGTTATGGCTTTGATGAGAACGCTTGCATTTGATTCTGCAGCAAAGCCGGTACCGTCAACGCCGCGCGCCGTGACGCAAATCATGGTGCTGCTGCTCTTGTTGTAGATCGCAGCCATGCGAACCGATTTCCCCGGCAACAGCTCCGGCAGCGTGCATCCTTTGCCCATTCCGCTCAGTGTTATATCCTTGAGGGTCTCTTCGCCCGTATTGCTCAGGACCCAGGTGACTTCCGCCAGCTCTCCCGGATATGCTCTGACCTCGCTCGGCTGGCCGTCCAGTTGCAGCGACGAGTTTCGCACCTCGATCTCCAGGCTCCGGCTGGCGAAGACCTCGCGGCCCGCTCCGTTATGTGCCAGCACCTTGACCTCTCCATGCAAGCTCTCAGATATGGTCCGGTCCATCTGCAGCACTTGAAATTCACCGGGACCAAGAGAATCGAGCCTACCCAATTCGCCGAAATTGTCGGAGACGGCGATGCCGGTCAGATTGTTGCTGCCGATGTTCTCAACCCTTGCCCGAATGCTGACGGTATCGTTGCGGTGCACCTTCCCGGGCGCTTCCACAGTCAGACCGATTTCGGGGGAGACCTTCCAGACTTCAACAGAGGTATTATTCGTAAAGATCCGGCCTTCGGCATCCTGGCCATCCACACCAGCCGAAAGCTCGAAGCTGTCGTGAATTGTGGCCGCTCCGTCCAGGCACAGCTCCTTTCCGGTTGTGAGGAAAATGGTGGAGGCCATCTTGCCCGCGCAAATTATCCTGATCCTGGAAAGCTCTTCGCTGCCGGTGTTCTTGGCGGTGCATCTGAACCCCACAATTTCGCCCTCGCGCCCTTCCGTCCTGTTGACAGAAACGGTGAGCGCGAGCGGAGACGCTATTATGCTCTCAGATTTATCCAAAACCTGCTTGGATACTTGCTGGCTCTCCGGTGCGGACATGGTGTCGAGTGGAATCTCCTCTTCAACCGAACCGGCGGACGGTGCAGGGAAATTGGGCTGGATGTACTGAACGAAGCCGTCGATTTCCTTATCGGACGGATCAATGGCCGAAACGGCGATATCACTTGCCTGACCGCTCACAGCCAGCACTTTCTTCTCTCCCGGAAGGAGCTTGGAGAGGATGCCGAGGTTTTTTCCCGCACCGATGACCTTCACGCGGTATAGCTCGGTCTGGCCGGTATTTTCCAGGTAGACCTGCGAGTTTTCCCGGGAGAGGTCGACAGTGGCTGTCAGGCCTGATTTTTGGGAGGATTCTTGAACGGTTTCCTGAACAGTTTCTTGAACAGTTTTATGTGCAGATTCTTTTGCAGTCTCTTGTGTGGTTTCTTGTGCGGCTTGTTGTGTGGTTTTTTGCGCAGTCTCCCTAGCCGTTCCCCGGGATGATTCTCCCGTCGAGCCCGAGGGGGCCGATGCCACTTTCAGCACCTGTTCCGACCTGGTGGCCGGATTCGATTCAGAGGGATTTGAGGGATTATCATTTGACGAAGGGTTTGAGGTGCAGGGCGAAGAGGAAGAACCGCTCGATGAAGGTTTTGATGAAATGCCGGATAGCGGATTTGATGAGGGATTCGGGGAATTTGGTGTGGGATTCAGGGAATTTGATGAAGGATTTAGCGAAGGGGAAGACAAAGAAACGGTATCCGAATCAGTTGCATGGGGGAAGAGGTAGAAGAGAGCCGGAACTAATAGAACTAGAAATATGGCTGCTCCCAGGAGAGCCGGGCTCGCGAATAAACCGTGCCTCCCCCGAGGTAGTCTGCGCCTAAAGCTACCTCTCCTCATCTACTCCCTTCTATCCCCTCGATGCCCCTTTGGTGGGCTGGACTAATTATCCAAACTAATTAAATAAGACTAAATAATTAAATAAGACTAAATCCCTTCTAGGCATTTTTTATTTTTCTAGCTATAAATGCATTTCGGATGTTATGGAAATAAAATCCACTGGAGCATAATTAGTGTTTTATATCAAATGAGGTATACTTTGCACAATGGACCCGCTTTTGGCCTTTATTGCGGTTATAATTCTGGTGAGCCTGCTCATACCAAAGGTCGGCCCATTCTTGAGCCTGGTCGTCTCTGCATTCGTCTTTGGACTGCTTACCGGCATGAGCCAGAACCTCACAGGCCTTGTGGCCACCGGCCTTGGCAGGATCTTCTCGTCGCTGGCCATAGTAGTATTCTGCGGCGCAGTGCTGGCCGAGTACCTGCGCAGAAGCGGCGCGATAGAGCGCATCGTGGCCGATCTGCTTTCCGTGACGCGGCAGGGACTCCTGGTATCGGGCACGGCAGGATACCTGGTATCGATTCCTGTGATGTGCAGCATCACCGCCTACATGATCCTGGAGCCGGTGGTAAGCAGCCTGGGAAGGCAGACGGACGGGGCAAGCAAAAGGTCTCTCTTCATGACCGCATGCTGCTCGGTAATCTCCTTCAACCTCATCTACCCTTCACCCCTGATGGTGTCGCTATGCAGCAGCCTTGAACTCTCGCCTTACGACTCTTTGGCCGCCGGAGTTCCCGTCTCCATAATTCTCTTCGCCCTGGCCTATGTGATCCTGCGCCGAATTCCCGCCGCCGGAGCCTTGAGCGCCGAAATCCCTGCTCCCAGGATCGGCAGAGCCCGCGCCTGGACCCCTCTGCTTTTGCCTATGATTCTCATATTGCTCGGTGCCCTGCTGGAGCCCTGGCGAGAGGAAGCCGCCTTTTTGGGCAACCCCAGCATCTCGCTTCTCCTGGGTGCTCTGCTCTGCCTGGCACTGGCGAGAGACATGCTGCAAGAGCTGATCCACGTAGCCGCCCGCCGCTCCGGCGTGATCCTGCTGGATTTATGCGGTGCCGGAGCCTTCGGATATGTCGTAGCTCAGAGCAACCTTGGCCGGGAGATCTACAGCCTGGGCCACTTCCTGCCCCTGCTCTTCCTGCCGTTCCTCATATCGTCCGTGCTGCAACTGGCCCAGGGTTCCCGAGTCGTGACGGCTGTCGTTGCCGTGCAAATCCTGGCCGACTATCCGCTGGACGCCGTTACGCTGGCATTGATCATCAGCTCAGGCGCGTTCATGTTTTCCTACATCTCCGATCCTTACTTCTGGCTGATCAAGAACTCCACCGGAGCAAGCATGATGGAAACCGTAAAAGGGTACACACTCCCGTTGAGCGCGCTCGGCCTTGTCTGCTACGCTCTGGCCGTCGTGTCCTCAATGTCCTCAATGCCCTCAATGCCCTGAAGGGAATTGGAGGGCATCGCTTTGCGCCAGGCTATGCGCCCTGCGAACTGATTCTAAAAGCCGCGGCAAATCGCTCGAGTAGTGCAAATGGCTCTCGCAGTCGCAGTCCGAGCAGCCGAATTTGGGCACAGCCTGCATCGTTTCGCCGATGCTCCGGGCGATCCGGCATTCCAGGTCGTGAGCCGTCCTGGTGATGACGACCTCTTGAAATAGCGTATTCGGCAGCAGGTAGTCGATATGCCACCTCCGGGTATTCTTTTTTCCTTCGAGGACCTGGATGTGCCGGTCCACCCGGCTGAGGCCGCCGGGACCACGGGCCGATCCGGTGTAGGCATAAAATCCTGCAGCAAATTCGAGCACGCCCAGGGAGCCGATCCGAATCTCATGCATCCGAATTCCATTCATCCGAACCCCATGCATCTGAGTCTCATGCATCCGAGTCCCATGCCGCTCATCCAAGTGCAGGATCAGCGTGTAGATCCCGGGGTCATTGCTCTGAAAGCGCATGCGCAATCGTCAGGATGAAAGAATATTTGAGATTGGTGCTTCACAGGGGAATAATACGAGACCTATATTAGAGCAAGACTTTTCTACAATGAAAGCGATGAATTGATGTGGAGTGAAAATTAAATGAAGTTATTAATTGTTGTAGCATTAGCGCTGCTGCTCTCTTCCGTTGCATTGGCAACGCCGGACAGCAGCCAGCTTGGGAAATATGCAGTTTCATTTGACATGAACACCGATATGCAGTATCAAAAGACTGTAGTTGAGCCTACCGAAGCCGGAGTTCAAACACTATCTCAGCTTCGCATATTCACCGACAACTCAACCGCTGCATCAGTCAGCATAGTTGAGTACAAGGATCTGACGGATGCCACAGTCTCCATGCACAAGAGCCTGATGACATTCCAGATGCTTCTCAGCGGCTTTAACGTCACCTCTGTGGAGGACATGACCATCGACGGCAAGCCGGGCTTTGTGGAAGTTAGCGTTCCCATGTCTTCCGCCCAGGGTATGCCAGCCGACGCCACGCTGTACAGTGCCATGTACTGGCTTGACAGCGCGGCTTGCGGCGACTGCGGAGCAGTATCCGCCGGCAAGACCTATGTCGCCATATCCTCATCATACCCGCAGGACGTTACCCAGAGCCTGCTGAACAGCCTGCATGTGGAGGAGGGCCAGGCAGCGGAAGCCGCGGCCACAACCACGCAGGACATGCCACCGGCGCAAAATTAGCGGACGTTCAAAAGCCTGAAGCAGAAATAGCTTGAGGCAAATGAAGGCGGAAGGGAGGGCCGAAAACCGTCGGGCTCCGAAGATCTGCCTTCAACTCTTTGTCAACTACCACCCCCTGAACGGGGTGGCTTGCGACTACGCAAAAAGTCGTGTCGCGTCTGGTGGGCTGACTAAACCACCCTGGGACTCAAAGATATACCTCAAGTCCCGTGTTCTGTGCTCAATGTTCATGGCACCTATGCGGTCTGCATGAGTCTCGTAACCGCATTTTTCGCACCGGAATCGTAATCCATTGCGGTTACTGCGGCTGATGTGGTTACATCTTGGACAGGTTTGGGAGGTAAAGGCAGGATCGACATATAGCACAGCCATTCCGGCTTCCTTGGCCTTATATTCGATAAAGCCCTGTAACTGCCTGAAAGCCCAACTGCTATGTTCATACCGAAACTCTTTGGAGACCTTCTTTTCAGTTCGACCCCTAATGCCCGTCAGATCTTCCATACCTATCACAGAAACCTCATTTTCCAAGGCGAATTCGATTAATCTTTTGGAGACAGTATGGTTAATGGCAGTCATGAACCGTGTCTCTCGACCAGACAACTTCTGAAGAAGTCTCATGGATGATCGAGTGCCCAAATAGCGACCGCCTATCTTCTGTAGTCTCCGACGTTCCTTGGATCTGATATTGCGATGATCCTTAATCTCACCGCCTGCAAAGAATTTACATTTCCGGTCCGTGGTAGATGCAACCGCCAGACAGTTTATGCCGACATCGATGCCCATAAATGTAGATGCATCAGTCACTTTCGTATCCGGTATTTCCTTCTCGCAAACCAGATGAAGGAAATAAGAGCCGTCCTTATGCTTGCAGAGTTTGGATGCCGAATATCTCCAAGATCCGTCAAAGTATTTCTGAGCATATTCGTAAACCTGGATCTTGTATTTCCTGCGTCCCGCTAATGTGGCTATGCTCAGGGTATCCTTGCAAAACCCGAAATCGCGTTCAAACGAGAATGTAGCTGATGTGGGGTCAAACCTTAGAAGCTGCCATTCAGTCTGCTCGATGTTAACCTGTTCTTGCAGTGTCTTGTATGCCCCGGCAACTTGTCTAGCTACATTACAACTCATCTGAGACATCAGGCCAAGCTCGTTTCGCAGATACCGATAAGTTGCTTTCTGCAACCTATCGCTGCCCATAGGCTTGTTGTTGGCAAAAACAATTTGCGAGGCATAGTTCATGCCTTGCGAGAATACAGAGAGCAGCTCCCCTAGATTCTCATCTGGTGAATCAATTTTCAGGATGATGGTCTTGGTAAGCTGCATTAACGGGATATGTTCACTTGATAGTACTTAAGACTTTTACAAGTGAATGCAACTATTTAAGGGGCCAATTCCTCCCCGCCCTGAAGGACGGGGAATCCTTGACCCCTTAACCCCTAGAGTTGAATCTGCAGGGAAACTAATTTATCCATCATGTTCTATTGCGGTTGAGGCTAGAAGAGCGCGGGGTTTGCCAAGCTGGCCAAAGGCGCAGGACTTAAGATCCTGTCTCGCAGGAGTTCGCGGGTTCGAATCCCGTACCCCGCATTTGTTGGCATCGATTTTTGGAGATGAATCTGTAGCAGGATTTTCTTTGTGGGCGACAGGATTCTTTTTTGAGGGTTGATTCAAGTGGAATACGGAACGTGCAGAGATGGATGGAAATTTGCGCACATTGGTTCTTTCATGAATAGAACACTCAGACTTAGCCAAACTTCGCCTCGCAGTCACCTACTAATTCTTCAAGATATCCTATTATTTTTTCACAGGTTTTTATAACATCACTTCTTTCAAATTCAGGCGCGTGAACTTTGTCTCCCTTATCCAAATAGCGGCTAACGTCCCAGAACCAACGATCTAAGGTTTTAGGCTCAGGCGGCTCCAGCACAGGCAATGCGTCTGCAATTTCCTTTTCTAAGGTCTCAGGTTTTGATCCTTCTGTAACTAAAATTACATCCATACTATAACCGATCTGGCGTGTTGCTCCGGTAGGTATGGGTCCTTCCTTTTCGCTATAATTTCTGGCACCTATAAGAAACCTAAGATATGGCTGTGCACTCATTTCAGCTACTTTAGCACTATACCATTCATTGCCATTCGGCTTTCCAAAACCTTCTTTCTTACCATATTGCTTTTGCATGTGGAATGTAATGCTTCTTGCAGCTTCAACAAAGGAGCTTAGATTGAAAGAAAATAGCTCATCGTCTTGAAATGACTTTTTCATTTCAGAGAGATGATGCCTTGCTCTATCTAACGTATGTCTAGTGGGATTTTGGACTGCACCCCTGATAGTAGACAGTAAGTTAAGCAACGGTATTTAAAGCAAACTCCGCTTCGAACTGCTCTGGGGATTTATAGCCAAGAGCCGAATGCAGCCTCTTCTTGTTGTACACTTTCTCAATAAAACGCCATATGTTCTTATAGGCATCCTCAAATGTTCCGTATTCATTCAGATATACCTCCTCGACCTTTAGGGTTTTCATAAAGCTCTCTGCAAATGCATTGTCGTATGGATTTCCTTTTCTAGACATGCTGATCAGGATATTATGCTCTTTGAGACAATCTACATAATCGTGGGATGCATACTGAACGCCTTGATCCGAATGATGAACAAGTTCATGAGTAGATTCTGACCAGCGATTTTCTATTGCCTTGTCCAGAGCATTCATGGCCAGTTGACTGTCTATGTTTCTGCTCAGC
>Ga0074199_1002670_pt1 | contig 10037 bp, 9 predicted proteins | sample EPASupsiteSAE347_FD_64528 | JGI IMG/M metagenome (GOLD analysis project Ga0074199, IMG submission 64528) | Bioremediated contaminated groundwater from EPA Superfund site, New Mexico - Sample SAE3-47 | ecosystem: Environmental > Aquatic > Deep subsurface > Groundwater > Contaminated ...
TTTCTTTATTATAACATTTTTTCCAAAATTTTTGTAGACCTATCATTTCTTCATCCATAATTCATCTTTTCTTTATTCCAATTTTATCTGATCTATGTTAGTATAATATGATTTTTGCCGTTGGGGGCAAAAATTGCGTAAAACTCCAATAATTACGGGGTTTTTTGTTTTTCAAAATGTCCACAATTAGAACTTGTGTATAGTTTTGGCTTACGTTAATATCAACCCCAATATCTTTATAAATCGAAAAGACGGCTAAAAGTCCGCCCTTTCTAACCTAAAAAAGGAAAAGCAACTTTCTCAGCAGGGCTATATTGAAGAGGTGATAAGAGGGTTGAATATTTTTAAATTAATGTTATAATAACTACACCTTGAATATTGAGGAGTAAAAAAGCGGTTGGTCTGCCCGTACGGGTGGCGCTTTCGAACTATGATTCAATATTAATTAGAACCGGTTTATAGCCGGTTTATTTTTTTGTATATAAGGTATGAAAAAAATTATTACTATTATAATAGTAGCCCTGGTATTAATAAGTTTCTTAGTGCCGATGATAGCTGGCTATTAATAAGATATGGGAATTAAATTAAAACATTTGCCTGGTTTGTATTATTTTTTTAAGGCAAATAAAAAGGTAACCAAAATTCTTGCGGTGGTCTTGGTTGTGTTTAGTATTATCTTGGTAGCAGTAATATTTTTGGCATACAATATTATTAGCGGTATTTTTGGATCATTTAGCCAAAATGTTCCGGCAGTGTCAGATTTAACTAGCAATATCCCGACGAATTGGTCGCAAATAGAGGGTTTTTTTATAAGTGCAGTGAACTGGCTTAACGGTATGGTTAATAAATACAGTTCGTTGCTAGAACTGCTAAAAAATTTTTAAATGGATATCCAGACAAATTTATTTATTTTATTCGGTATTTTAGTAACACTTTTTTTGGTGGTTGATTTAGGTTTTTTTAACCGCAAGAGCCATAAAATAGAATTAAAACCAGCTCTTTATCAATCACTTTTTTGGGTGGCAATTTCAGTCGCGTTCGGTTTTTTAGTGTTCTTGTATTTGGGCAGGGACATGGCCGCTCAATTTATGAGTGCTTATGTGACGGAAAAAATGCTTTCTTTGGATAATCTGTTCGTGATATTGCTGATATTCAGTTATTTCAAGTTGGAAGAAAAGTACCACCACCGAGTTCTTTTTTATGGAATACTGGGCGCGATAATTTTTCGGGCTGTGTTTATCAGTGCAGGTGCGCTCATAATAAACCAATTTCATTGGGTGCTATATGTTTTCGGTGCAATTTTGGTGTATACCGGTATAAAATTATTCGAGGACAAAAAAGAAGAACATATAGATTTTGAAAAAAATAGGATAGTAAAAATCGCCCGACGGTATTTGCCGTTTACTGCGAATCATCACAACGGATATTTTTTCGTCAAAGAAAATGGGCGGTTTATGTTTACGACTCTTTTTTTGATTGTTCTGTTGATCGAAGCGACTGATATTATTTTTGCCGTTGATTCGATTCCGGCGGCGTTCGCGATTTCGCAAAAACCATTCATTGTCTATACTTCGAATATTTTTGCCATTCTTGGCATGCGTTCATTATTTTTCGTTCTGGAAAGTGTGATGCACAAGTTTCATCATTTACAGAAGGGCTTATCTTTCATTCTAGTGTTTATCGGCTTGAAAATGTTATCCGGGGTGTTCGGCTTGCACATATCGTCATTATTGTCATTTGGCATAATCATATCAGCACTTCTGTTATCCTTGCTAGCTTCGGTCTTTTTCCCAAAAAAGTTTTAAATTTTACAATATGAAAAATAAAAAAATATCGTTAAGTTATTTAGCAAAAAATATTTCTATAGTCATCGGGCTAGTCTTGGTGTGGCGCGGCATTTGGTATGTTCTTGACGAGTTAGATAAAATATTTTTCGGTGGGAGTCATCTTTGGACATCCTTGGTCGGGGTCATTATCGGCTTGATTATTTTATATCTGCCAGACAAGGATTTAAAGGAGATAGAAAAATTATAGATCATTTGATTTAAGATAATATGCAAAATATATGAACAAATTAAAAACAACATTTTTTCTCGGGTTGCTAGCAGGGCTTATCATGGCCGTCGGCTATTGGCTGGGAGGGCAATCGGGCATGATATTTGCCTTGGTCGCATCAGCCACGATGAACTTCGGGGCGTATTGGTGGTCGGATAAGCTGGTATTATCCACTTATGGTGCAAAGCCGGCGCAACGGAATGAGTTTTCTGAGCTTTATAAAATCATGGATGATTTGATCGGCCGCGCATCATTGCCGATGCCCCGCTTGTTCGTGGTGGAGACAGACATGCCGAATGCTTTTGCGACTGGCCGAAACGAAAAACATGCCGTAGTGGCAGTTACTACCGGACTATTAAAGGCATTAGACAAAGAGGAATTACGAGGCGTACTAGCGCATGAATTAGCCCATATAAAAAATAACGACATGCTGATCGGAAGCATTGCGGCCACAGTAGCCGGCGCTATTTCCTATTTGGTGCAGATGGCTTATTTTGCAAATATATTTGGAGGATCAAATGATGATGAGGATAGTGGCGGCGGCATGTTTGGGGCGATAGCGATGATGATTCTGGCGCCGCTGATCGCAACCATGCTCCATATGGCTATATCTCGTTCACGTGAGTATTTGGCCGATGAGGCTGGTGCGCGTTTTTCAGGCAACCCGAAAGGTTTGGCTAGCGCATTGGGAAAACTTGGTAATTTTGCAAAATCGCATGAATTGCATGGTTCGCCGAAACAAGAGACGGCCGCTCATTTATTTATTGTTAATCCATTTAAGCCATCAATTATGATGTCGCTATTTTCTACGCATCCGCCGATGGAAGAGCGAATTTCAAGATTAAATAAGCTTAATATATAATACTATGAATATTTCAAAAAATCTTACTCGGTTATCTCTTGTTGGTACTTTTTTTATTTTTATCATCTTCACTAGCGTGGTCGCATTTGTTGTTGATTGGTGGTGGCTATCTGAAGTTGGATATTCTCAGATTTTGATTAAATCTTTAAGTGCTAAAATAGTGCTATTTTTCTCCGCCGCTATTTTCTCCGCCGCCTTTTTATTTTTAAACTTTTTCTTGGCGCTTCGTTCAAAAATAGCCTGGACGGGGATTCTGCCCGAAGCATTAATCGGCCAATCAGTAAGCGTAAACAAGAATCTAGTTGGTAAATTAGCGTTAGTTCTTAGTTTATTAATTGCTTTCTTTTTCGGCTTGGCGGCAACGGCTAACTGGCAGGAGGCATTAAAATTTATTTTCGGAGTATCTTTTGGGTCGACTGACCCCGTCTTTGGCAGAGACATTAGTTTTTACATATTTTCACTTCCGGTTTTTCAGTTAGGGCTGGGCATGTTAAAATTTCTTATTTTTATATCGCTAGCCGGTAGTGCTGTTATTTATTTTTTACGAGGCAGTCTTTCCGCCCCGAGCTTATTGGCAGTTAAACAAATCAGAATAGAGCGCGGAGCAAGAATTCACCTCGGCATTTTGCTTGTAATTTTTATAGCAACAATCGCAGTTAATATTTATTTTTCCCGTTTTGCATTACTAACAAGCCAAAGTGGTTTGGTATTTGGAGCGACATACGCGGATGTGATTGTTAAAATGCCCATGATTTGGGTGTCATTAATTGCCGCTGTGTTAGCCGCAATTGCGGCCGCCTTATGGGCATGGAAAGGTAGGCTAGCACCGCTTTTTGGAGTAATATTTCTTTATGTCGTGGTCGGAGTAGTCGGATCTGCGGTTCCTTCTGTATTTCAAAAATTGGTCGTTGCTCCCAATGAACTTGTAAAAGAAACGCCGTATATAAAAAATAATATCGCCGCCACCAGAGAGGCATTTGCACTCGATAAGATTGAGGAGCGAGAAATTTCCGGAGACAAGGCTATATCAGCCGCTGACATAAGGGCCAATAATCTTACAATAAAAAATGTCCGTCTTTGGGACAGGAAGCCGCTTCTTTCAACCTTTTCTCAAATACAGGAAATAAGAACCTATTATGAATTTGCCGAGGTTGATAACGATCGCTATGTCATAGACGGAGAAATTCGCCAAATCATGCTTTCCCCCAGGGAGTTAGCATCTGCCAGTTTGCCGAATAGAAATTGGATTAACGAAAGGCTAACATTTACGCATGGATATGGAGTTGCAGCCGGGCCGGTTAATCAGGTTACTCCAGAGGGCTTGCCGGTTTTATTCATAAAGGATTTACCGCCTAAGTCAGATGTGAAAGAGTTGGAAATTTTACGACCAGAAATATATTACGGAGAGCTTTCAAATGATTATGTTATTACAAAGACTAAATCGCGCGAGTTTGATTATCCAAAGGGGGAGGAAAATGTATATGCTACCTACGAAGGTACGGGTGGCGTAGTTCTTGATTCATTTGTAAAACGAATCTTTTATGCCATAAAATTCCAATCGCTTAAGTTGCTTTTGTCCAATGACATAACTAACGAAAGCCGGATTTTACATTATCGCAATATTGCTGAAAGAGTAGCCAAGATTGCGCCATTTTTAACGTTTGACAAGGATCCTTATACCGTTATTGCCGATGGAAAAATTTATTGGGTTGCTGATGGATATACTACGAGTGATAGCTATCCGTATTCTCAACCCTTAAAATTAAACGGAAAAAATATAAATTATGTGAGAAATTCAGTGAAGGTGGTTGTTGATGCTTATAACGGTAGCGTTGCATTTTATCAGGCTGATGCCAGTGATCCGATTATAAAGACTTATGCCAATATTTTCCCGGGGATGTTTAAGCCTATGTCGGAAATGCCGGCGAGTTTGGTTTCACACTTGCGCTATCCCGAAGATATTTTTACGCTCCAGACAGCCGCATATTCAATATATCACATGGATGACCCGCAAATTTTCTATAACAAAGAAGATCAATGGGAGGTTCCGGCTATCGCAGTAGAAGGAGAGGGATCTATTGCTGGGGTGGTTCCGGCAATGCAACCAAGACATACTATTTTAAAATTACCGGGCGAGAAAAAAGAAGAATATGTTTTAATGCTTCCTTTTACGCCTCGAGCAAAAGACAACTTAGCTTCTTGGATGGTTGCGCGCAATGACGGCGAGAGCTACGGCAAGCTATTAGTTTATCGTTTTCCCAAGGATAAGCTTGTTTTCGGCCCCAAGCAGATTATCGGCCGTATTAATCAGGATCCGGTAGTCAGTCAGCAGATATCGCTTTGGAGCCAGGGAGGATCGCAAGTAATTCAAGGACCGCTCTTGGTTATCCCGATAGAAGAATCACTGTTATATGTGCGTCCGCTTTATCTTAAGGCTGAGGCTGGAAAAATTCCTGAGTTAAAGCGAGTAGTTGTTGCGTATGAAAATAAAATTGCCATGGAAGAAACACTAGAGGCAGGATTATCAAAAATTTTTGGCAAAGAAACGGTTAAGGAGCCGAAAGAAAATACTGCAATAAAACCACCAGTCACCGGAGAACCGCAAATTAAAAATTATCCCGAGGTTTTTAAAAAAGCATCTAAGTTATACGAAGATGCAATTGCCGCGCAGAAAGATGGCGATTGGGCGCGTTACGGAGAAGCAATAAAACTCCTGGGAGAGATACTTAAAAAATAATAATTCCGTTATAATTAAAATTATAATATTATTAATTAATAATCACAAATATATGAATAAATTACAAGTAGTCAATGTAAAGTGTGGCGGTTGCCAGAAAAATATTATCAGTTCTTTATCCAAGGAGGGATTTAGCGATATTTCGATGGATTTAGACAATCAGGAAGTATCGTTTAACGGTGATATTGAGCGCGCTAAGGTTTTATTGTCGAAGATGGGATATCCGGAAGCAGGAAGCGAGGAGGCGAAGAGTTTTCTAAAAAAAGCTAAGTCTTTTGTATCTTGCGCAATTGGAAAAATGCAATAATTTTTGTTTTAAAGAAAACTTAGAATCATTATGAAAAAAAATAAAAGAGATATCGAGAAAGCTTATTCTCGATCCGAATTTATTAAAAAACTGCATCGATTCGCTGATGCCTTGGAAGCTGATAAAAATTTTACTATCCAGATTGCTAACGAAAAAATCAGAGTTCCCAAGGACGCGCTTGTTAATATCGAACATGAAAGAGGAAAAGATGAGGAAGAAATTGAGTTCCAGATAAAATGGAAAATATAAATTAATAACCATGGTATTAATGAAAAATAAAATAAAAAACACTATTAGCAATCCTGTAATCAGGAAAATCACAGGAGTTATTTTTGTGATAGCTGGTCTGATATTTATGATAATGCCGATTGTTCCCGGGGCTTGGTTGCTTATTGTCGGACTTGAATTGCTCGGTCTTCGTTTATTGGTTCAGGGCAAATTAAAATGCATGTTTGGAAATTATTGGATATACAAAAAACTGGTCAGCGTGAAGGTGAAACTTTTTAATTAATGGCAGAATAATCGCCATACAATATTTATTATTAATCGCAGTAAATTCGAGATACTATCGAATGTCTGTACAAAATTATGAAATGTCCAATTTGTGAATTAGACCTTGTTATGACTGATCGTCAAGGGGTCGAGATAGATTATTGCCCGAAATGTCGAGGCGTTTGGCTGGATCGAGGCGAGCTTGATAAAATAATCGAGAAAAGTGCGCCTGAAGCAAGAAGTGAAAATAATCCAGCAAGAGATCAGCAGCCGCAATTCCGCAGAGATGACGATCATCGCAATGATTATAAAAAACATGATAACCACGGCGGATATTATGGCGGGCATAAGAAAAAAAAAATTTTCGGCGGAAAATTTGATTTTTTATCTATGGATTTTGTAGAAATAATTAAAGCGGTCGGCTATGTCGGCCTATTTGGAATAGTCTTTGCGGAGTCAGGATTGTTCTTCGGTTTTTTCTTGCCGGGTGATAGTCTTTTATTTACAGCTGGGTTTTTGGCATCGCAGGGTTTTTTAGATATCTGGCCGGCAACTTTGCTTGTGTTTATTGCAGCTATAATGGGTGATAGTTTTGGATATGCTTTTGGCAGAAAAATAGGCCCGGCCATATTTAATAAGGAGGACTCAAGATTTTTTAAGAAAGAAAATCTGATGAAGGCAGAAAAGTTTTATGAGAAATATGGCGCTAAAACTATAATTATAGCCAGGTTTTTGCCGGTGGTTAGAACATTTGCGCCAATCGTTGCTGGAGTAGGTAAAATGAATTATGCAAAGTTCATTCGATATAATATTATCGGAGGATTTGTCTGGACGTTCGGCTTGATGTTTGCCGGGTATTTTCTTGGTAAGACAATCCCGAGTGCTGATAAATACCTTTTACCGATAATAATTTTGATAATAATTTTGTCTATTTTACCGACGGCCATTCATGTGATAAAAGAGCGGCGAAATGATGAAAAGGCGAATAAGTGTTAATAAAAATATGATAAAAACGAATAAGCCCATAAATAATCATCACAGCTTCTCCGAAGATTATTTACTGCAACAGCTTGAAACATCTACACATGGATTAAGTCAAAATGAAGCGATTGTCAGGATTGATATTTTTGGCAAGAATATACTGCCAAAAGGAAAACAATTAACGGCATTGGTCTTGTTTTTGCGACAGTTTGCTAATCCTTTGGCCTATATTCTTTTGTTTGCCATGCTATTGAGTTTTGTCATGGGACATTTTAGCGACGGGGTTATTATTGCTTTGGTGGTTTTTGTTTCCGGTGTCGTCGGGTTTATCCAGGAGTATAAGGCTAACAAGGCATTAACTGAATTAAATAGCATAATTTCTTATAAGGCGAGAGTTTTGCGCGAAGGCGCGCTGGCGATAGTTGAGCAGGCCGATATCGTTCCTGGCGATGTAATTGATATTTGTCCCGGTGATATAATTTCGGCTGACGCCAGGCTGATTGCTGCGAATAATTTAAAAATAAGAGAAGCGGTGCTGACCGGCGAGCCCGAGCCTTCAAAGAAATTCATTGAAGCACTTCCATTGGAAACAGCATTAGCAGATAGGGATAATATGGTGTTCCAGGGCACGGCAGTAAGCGAAGGAACTGGGAGGGCGGTAGTGATAGCGACTGGAGAAAGTACGGAGATGGGAAAGATTGCCAGCCTACTCAAAGACACAGACGAAGTGATTACTCCATTGCAGAAACAAATAGGCTCTTTTAGCAAGTGGCTCAGTATTTTTTTAGTGTTTGCTAATATCGCAATTTTTATTATCGGTCTGCTTTTGGGTCGGCCATTTTTTGAGATGTTTATGGTTTCAGTGGTGGTGGTTGTTTCGGCTGTACCCGAAGGATTGGCGCCTGCCATGAGCATTGTGCTGGCACTGGGCATGCAAAGATTGATCAAGAAGAAAGGTTTGGTAAGAAAAATAATCTCAGCTGAAACTCTTGGTGCTGTTTCGGTAATTTGTACGGACAAGACCGGTACTTTAACTGAAGGCGAGATGTCTGTAGAAAGAATAATTACAGATGACCAGGAATTTAAGATTGTTAAAAATCATAATAATCAGGCTATGAATTTTTCGTCAGAACTGGCCTTAAAAATATGCGTCATCTCAAATGATGCAGTAATTGATTCAAGCGGCGGACAGAGTAGTGAGATGTGCGTTATTGGCAATACCACGGATAAGTCGCTGCTTGTCGCCGGTTCATACTATGGCTTTAAAAGAGAGGAATTGGAGGGTAAAGAAAAGAGACTGCATGAACTACCATTCTCTTCGGAAGAAAAGATAATGGCTACGCTTCATCGCCAAGAAAGTGCGAACCATATTATTTATGTAAAAGGTGCCCCTGAAAAAATATTACCGCGCATCGGAAAGGTTTTGAGTGGAAAGGAAGAGATTAAATCTGATGATAATTATATCGCTAAGGTTAATAGTGTAATTGCTGATTTAACAGCACAAGGACAGAGAGTGATTACACTCGCCTATAAACGGACAAGTGACAAAACCTTTGATTTGGATGATTTGACGGATTTAGTTTATGTTGGTTTAGTGATTATCAAAGACAAGATTCGAGAAGACGCAAGGCAGGCGATTGTGCTTTGCCAAAAAGCCGGTGTTAAAGTCGTTGTGATTACAGGCGATCATGCCAATACAGCTCTGGCGATTGCTAATGAAGTTGGTATTGAAGCTACGATGGAGCATGTACTCACTGGAAATGAGATAGATGCCTTGGACGAGGCCAATCTTGAGAGGAGAGTTAAAAATACTTTAATTTATGCTCGTGTTGAACCTCGACACAAGCTTAAGATAGTGGCACTTCTGCAAAAAATTGGCGAAGTGGTTGCCATGACCGGCGACGGTGTGAATGATGCGCCGGCATTAAAAAAGGCAGATATTGGAGTAGTGATGGGGAATGGTACCGATGTTGCCAAGGAAGTTGCTGATTTGGTTCTGCTTGATAGCAGCTTTATGACGATAGTGGAGGCGATCAGGCAGGGGCGAACGACATTCGCCAATATTAGAAAAGTAGTTGTTTATTTATTTACCGATTGTTTTCAAGAGATGGTTGTGATTGGTACCGCAGTCTTGGCGGGCTGGCCGTTACCAATTCTACCGGCACAGATTCTTTGGATTAAACTGATTGAAAGTCCGTTGCCCGCCACCAGCTTATCATTTGAGGAGTCTAATAGTGATGTTTTATTAGAGAAGCCACGCGGTCGAAGCGTGCAATTATTAACCAGCAGATTAAAGTTTAATATTGCATTTTATGCTTTTGTGATGGATGTTATTGCTCTCTCGGTGTTTTATTATTATTGGAAAATTGCCGGTGATGTCGATAAGGCTCGAACTGTAGTTTTTGTAGCGCTCGGCATGAGCACCTTATTTAATATATACAACATTAGAAGTTTAGGAGAATCAGTATTTAAAGCGAATCCGTTTAAGAATAAATTTTTAGTTCTGGCTACTATAATCGGTTTTTTACTATTTTTACTTGCTGTTTATTCCAAATTTATGAATGGAATATTGCAAACTGTTCCGCTAGAAGCTAAAGACTGGG
>Ga0074199_1002671_pt1 | contig 10036 bp, 5 predicted proteins | sample EPASupsiteSAE347_FD_64528 | JGI IMG/M metagenome (GOLD analysis project Ga0074199, IMG submission 64528) | Bioremediated contaminated groundwater from EPA Superfund site, New Mexico - Sample SAE3-47 | ecosystem: Environmental > Aquatic > Deep subsurface > Groundwater > Contaminated ...
GGCGCCGCCGTTGACTCGGAGAGGCATGCGGTAAAATTCACCGAATCGCAGGTGGAGGAAACTATTCGGGTCATGCGTGCGGCTAGTCCGGTTGCCGATCCCCTGCGTCCGCCCAGCCGGGCGAAACTTGGCAGGGATCAGAAGTTCTGTGTTGGGAACGGGGCGAACATGGTCTTTGACTGGGATGCATGGACCGTGAAAGCTCCTGGCGCCCATGACCTGGCTGAATTGTGTCACTGGGCCCAGGGATGCGAGGATGTGGAATCTTTATTTCCTCCGGTGATAATCAAGGACATTGACCAGCGGCTTTCGGCTATATACAGCTATGCCCTGATCTGCAAGCACTGCCGGAAGAGAGTCTACCACGAACAGGCGACCGAGCCGATCCACGTGCGCTACCTGGAGAAGATGGCCAGGATCGTAGAGAAGCACAGGGGTTTTTTCCAGCCGATGCAGGAATGGGAGTTTGTGAACCCGCCTTTCAGGATAGGGCGCCGTTCCATAGCCACCATGCTCGCCCGGGTGGATTCCGGGGCCTGCCGGGTCATGGGCATCGGCTCAATGGCGGTTGCCGGCATGAGCGCGCCGGTTACCGTGGCGGGACTTGCCGTCACCGCGCTTGCGGAGATGCTGGCGGCGCTCACCTTCTTTCGGATACTGCGGCCGGGATACGGGCTCAAAGCCGTCGTCTGCACCGGAGCGCTTGACCTGCGCACCGCCCGAGTGAGCTACTTTGGCATGCATACCCACCTGGGTAACATTGCCACCTGGGAACTGGTAACCCGCGGCTTGGGCATTGATTCATCATGCCTTACCTGGTACCGGGACGCCAACGAACCGGGGATGCAGGCGCTCTACGAATTCGGGATGGCGCAGGCTTTCTTCTCCTCGGTGCTCACCAGGTGCAGTCCGGAAATCGGCGGCCTTGCCTGCGGGAACATCTTCAGCCCGCATCAGGCCGTGCTTGACATGGAAGTATTCAAAGAGTTCAACGAACTGCTTTACGGCTTTGAAGCAAGCGAAGAGGCGCTCGGGATGGAAGATATCGTGAACGCCGGGTTTGAGCAGGGAGTGCACATGAGTACGGAACATACCTTGAGCCACATGAAGGATGGCATACCTTTCAGCGATTTTCTATACCACGGCATGTCCGCGGGCGCGCAACACGACGCCCGCCACACCCAGACGGATCAGTTGCTGAAAAAGGCGGCCGAATCGGTGGAGGCCGCGAAAGTAAAAGGCAAAAAATCCGACCCTGACCTTGAACTGAGCGGCGAACTTTATGAACTGGTGAAAGAAGCGGCCGCGGAACTGGACTTGGAAGCTCCGCCCCTGCCGTAGACCCATGGAAAGGAAATGAACGGATTCCCGTTCCATCCGCGGGCATGACCGGAGAGTTTAAACAGGAGGAATAAAGGTGAAAAGAATGACAATGCGAAAACCTTGCCAATTCAGAAATTCAAAAAAACTCTGGAAGGAAGCGCAGAAGGTGATACCCGGCGGGTCCCAGGGAACGCGACGTCCGAATTACCCGGAGTTTCCCATCTACTTTGACCGCTGTAAAGGGTGCCGGATGTGGGACGTTGACGGTAACGAGTTCATTGACCTCCTTTGCAGTATCGGGCCGATTATTCTGGGTTATGCCTACGAGCCGGTTGACGAGGCGGCAAGAAAAATCATGAAGACCTCTTTCCAGTCATCAATGAACCACCCCATCCAGCTGGAACTGGCGCGATTGCTGATTGAACTGATTCCCTGCGCGGAACAGGTCCGTTTCTTGAAGACCGGCACGGAAGCCACCCAGGCGGCGGCGTGCCTGGCCCGGCACATCACCGGGCGCACTTACATTGCCCGGCACGGATATCACGGCTGGGCGGATATGTGGAAGTATGGCACGGCCCAGGGCGTTCACCAGGCCGCCTGGGAGGTCATCCCGCCATTTGACGGCACCGCCGAGGGGTTGGAGGGGCTTTTCAAAAAAACGAAGGAAAAATTTGCCGCCGTGATCCTCTGCCCGGCGGATACGCGGCCCTTCACGCGGGAGAATTATCAGGGCATAGTGGACGTTGCCCACCGTCATGGCGCCCTGGTAATCTTTGATGAAGTCAAGTCCGGCTTCCGGACGAGTTTGGGGGGCGCCCAGCAGATTCTGGGCGTGACCCCGGATCTTACCACGGTCTCCAAAGGGATGGCGAACGGCTACCCGCTGTCCGCGGTGGTTGGCCTGAAGAAATACATGGAAGGAATGACGGAAACACCCACCGCCGGAACATTTTCCGTGGAGGCGCTTTCCATCGCCGCTTCCCTGGCGACGCTGAGAGAGATGAAGGAAAAAAACGTCGTGCAACATCTATGGAAGGCCGGCCAGCGCCTGATTGACGGTTTGAATGAAATTTGTCGCACTCATGGCATTGAGGGGCCTTTGGCGTATGCCGACCCGACGCCTTCCATGCCGCGGTTCACCTGGAAACCGCACACCGATGATTTCTCTCATCCGAACCAGCGGTACTTTTTCAGCCAGTGCTTCCGATACGGCCTTTTCTTTGCCTCCTGGCACGTGGCTTTCGTTAATTACTCGCACAAAGAAAAAGATATAGAAGAGGCGCTTGATATCTGCGATTTTGTCATGGGGAAAACCAAGAAACAAATGCATGGATTGCAGAGGAAAGGAGTAAAAAAATAAATGAAAGCAAAGATTATTGAACGCAAATGGGTACAACCGTGGTTTGATGAGCGCCAGTGCAATCACATGCCCTCTCTCGTGCTGGGGCATGATGGAACCTTGCTGGCAACTTGGACCGGCGGAATGATGAATTGGAATGGCGACCCCATGGGACGGGACTGTACGATCTGGCTTTCACGTCTTGGAGCGGGGGCAAAGGAATGGAGCGTCCCGGAAGGTGTCGGGACCGATATGCGCTATGCCTGCCATAACGGCAGTTTTTTCAAAAACCGGCACGGGGAGATCATCCTGGTTTTTGCGAAATTCCTGGATACCGGTCGAAACAACATGACTTGGTGCAATGGCCGGGACAAGTTGTGGATGCGCAAGAGCAAGGATGGGGGGCTTACTTGGTTGCCGGCGCTGGAGACGAACATTCCACTTGTCGGCCATCCGAGCAATGACGGCGTACTGCTTCCCGGCGGCGATATGTTGATGGCCATAACCAGCACGGAAGATCCAAAGCATTATTTTGGAAGTGTTCGTATTTTGCGCTCTACCGATGACGGGGCGACATGGCAATTGGAGGCATTGCTTCAGGCGGCTGACGGGACGAATATCCGGGAACCGGCCATGGCGCTTCTTCCGGACGGGACGATCCAGATGTTCACCCGGGCCTGTCCTGGCGGTCAAGAATGGGGTGGAGATGTTGTAAAGACAATATACGCCTACAAGACAAGAAGCATGGATGGTGGAAAGACGTGGACGCCGCCGGCGCCCGGCACGATAACCAACAACGAGTCAAAGCTGGATGTGATATCCTGGCCAAATGGCGGGCTGTTTATGGCCTACGACCGGACGACGAATCTGGATTGGCATGAACGCAGTCCCTTGTGGCTTGCCTATTCAGTGGATGAAGGGGAACATTGGGAGAATATGGCGGAGATCGCGCCGGGACCGGGCAACAAGTGTCAGCCGGCAATGTGCCGTGGAGAGGACGGATTTCTTCATGTGGTCTACATGAGCCGGCATACTGCCGTGGAGCACGTGATCGTGGAAATCAACGACTGACCTGAATAGGAGATAATGGTGAAAAGCAATCCTAAAAAGAAGCGGCATCCGTACCAGGATCCTGCGCTACCCATAGAGAAACGTGTCGCGGATCTGCTTGGCCGGATGACCCTTGAAGAGAAGATCGCCCAGATGGGGGCTTCCCATTTCAACGCAATCGTGAAAAACTGTCGGTTAAATACAAAGAAGTTTAAAGCCATAATCCGCAACCTGGCGATCGGGGCCATCCACCAATTCAGCTGGTCCGATTCCGAACCGCAGAACACCATTGATATGAATATGGCGATAACCAATAAGGTCCAGGAATACCTTGTGGAGAATACGCGGCTCGGCATCCCGGCCATCATCACCGGCGAAGGAGTGCATGGCCACTGGGCGCATAATGCCACCGTATTTCCTCATGCCATCGCCATGTCCAGCTCGTGGAATCCCGGCCTGTTGCAGCGCATAGCCGGGGCGGTTGCGCGGGAATCCAGGTCGGCTGGCGTAGGACAACTGTTCTCACCGGTACTGGATCTTGCCCGCGAGCCAAGGTGGGGGCGGGTGCAGGAAACATACGGCGAAGACCCATATTTGACTGAACGGATGGGCGTGGCGTTCATAAAAGGCGTGCAGGGCGAAGGCGCGGGCATGGATTTTGAACATTGTGCGGCAACGGCCAAGCACTACCTCGCGCACGGCAGTCCGGAATCAGGAATAAACATAAGCCCCGTAAGCGTCGGGCCGCGGGAAGTTAAACAGCTTTATATGAAACCGTTTAAAGCGGCCGTCAAGGAGGCGGGAGTGCTTTCCGTGATGCCCGCTTATCACGAAATAGACGGTATACCGATGGCGTGTCATTACGAGTACCTGACAAATATCCTGAAGCGCGAATGGGGTTTTAGGGGATACACTTACTCCGACTGGGGGGCGGTTCTCATGCTGCATAATCATCACTTTGTCGCATCGTCGCGCGAGGAAGCGGGGAAGATGGCCGTGGAAGCCGGGGTGGATATGGATGCTATCATGCAGTGCTACGGGCGGAAGCTTTTCAATCTGGCAAAGAAAGGCAAAGTATCGGCGCGGGCCATTGACGAGGCGGCGCGGCGCATCCTCAGGGTAAAGTTTCTGCTCGGCCTGTTTGAAAACCCCTACGCGGATATCAAGAAGGCGCGGAAAGCAAGAAACTGCGCCGAGCACCGCCGGCTTGCCAGGCAAGCGGCGCAGGAATCAATAATCCTGCTAAAGAACGAGGGTGGATTGTTGCCGCTCAAGGACGGTGTCAAGTCCATAGCCGTAATAGGTCCGAACGCGGACAAGGTCCAACTGGGAAACTACAGCGGATGGAACGATAATATGGTAAGTCCTCTTCAAGGGATAAAAAACAGGGCGCCAAAAGGGACCAAGGTCCGGCATGCCCGCGGTTGCGGACTATGGGAACGAAACACCAAAGGATTTGCTGAGGCGGTTGATATTGCGCGGCGCTCAGATATCGCCATCGTGGTTGTGGGTGAATCCACTGTGATCTGCACCGAGGGAACCGATGTGAATGACCTTGAACTTGCCGGAGTGCAACTTGATCTGGTCAAAGCGGTCCGGGAGACGGGGACGCCCACGGTCGTGGCGCTGGTAAACGGACGGCATTTGGCAATATCCTGGATAGCGGAGAATGTGCCGGCAATTCTTGAGACGTGGTTTGCCGGGGAAGAACAAGGCAACGCCATGGCCGATATATTGTGGGGCGACATCAATCCGAGCGGTAAACTGCCGGTCAGCCTCCCGAGATCAACCGGTCATATCCCCGTGTTTTATAATAAGAAGCCATCAGCGCTCGGATTCTACAAGCAACCGGGAACATTGGAAAAACCGGGCCGGGATTATGCATTAAGTTCGCCGGCTCCGTTGTTTGATTTCGGCTTCGGACTCAGCTACACGCGGTTTAAGTATGCCGACCTCAAGGTAACGCCCAACAAAATCCATCCGGCCGAAAAAGTCATGGTATCGGTCAAGGTCAGAAACGCGGGAAAGAGAGCCGGGGCAGAGGTGGTGCAACTATATATAAACGATATCTACAGCAGCGTGGAGACCCCTGCAAGGCAACTCAAGGGATTTGAGAAGGTCTGGCTGGAGCGCGGCGAAGAGCGAACAATCCGGTTTTCCCTCGGGCCTTCCGATCTGGCATTGGTGAACCGTTCTATGGACTGTGTGGTGGAACGGGGCGAGTTTGCAGTAATGGTCGGCGGGTTAAAAACCAATTTTGAGGTAAAGTGAAAGGCACAGTCAGAAATACAATACGCGCAAACTGAATTGCAGTGCTTAAAGATTGATAATTATGCCGGCCATGTGATATGGTCTTTCCGGATCTTGAATTGAGTTAACCAGACTTTTGCCAGAACGAAACAGTTGGAGGGACAAAATGAAGAAATTATGTGTATTATTCGCTGACCACGCGCGACGCGTGGTAAAATTGATTGTATTAGCTTTTGCCTTTACGCAAATGGTGTCAGCCGCAACTTGGTATGTGGCGACCAATGGTACCGGAAATGGACAAACAAGCTGGGCAAATGCCACCAACAGCATCCAGGGCGCAATCTTTAAGGCAGTCGCTGGCGACACGGTGCTGGTGAGTAACGGTGTGTACGATGCGGGTGGGGTCACAAATTATCCAACCGGTTGCATTTTGACAAATCGGATCGCAATCACCAATGCCATCACCGTCAGGAGCGCGAACAACGATCCGACAAACACAATCATCAAGGGCGCTTGGAACCCTGTAACGACCAACGGTCCGGCGGCAGTCCGCGGAGTTTATATGACCAACGGCGCTTCGCTGATTGGGTTTACCTTGACCAATGGCGCCACGTTGACGACTAATGAATCCGCCTCAGGGAATGATCGGTACGGCGGTGGCATTTTTTGTCAAAATGGCACCCCAAAACCGATCATATCAAATTGCGTGATAACTGGCAATTCGGCGGACTATATGGGCGGTGGGGGCATGTTCGGCGATTTTTATAATTGCACGATTGCCGCTAATTCGGCGGTTAGATATACTGGCGGTGGAGTCTGTGGAAGCTTTGATGCATCCTCTTGGAGCGACTTGTATAACTGCACGATAATCAATAACCGATCGGCATCAACAGGCGGAGGGATAGCAGATGCTGGTAATATGTATAACTGCATACTGAGCGGTAATTCATCAGCCACTTATGGCGGCGGAGCAGGAGGTGTTTTCTATGGTATGTATAACTGTCTGATTGTCAGTAATTCGGCGAGAACCTCCGGCGGCGGAGTGCGTGTTATTTATAATACAAAAATGTATAATTGCACGGTTGTCAGTAATTCGGCGATCAACAACGTTGCCGGAGGAGTATATGTAAATAATGCCAAAACTGCCACAGTATATAATTGTATCGTATATTTCAATGATGGGGCTGCAGGGTATTCCAATTGGTACGGCACAGTCTTTTTTACAAACTCTTGCACTGCGCCAACCGCTACCGTCTGGGCGGCCGGTAATACTACGGCTGACCCGATGTTTGTAAACAGGGGCATCGGCAATTTTCGTCTGCGCATGAATTCTCCGTGTGTCAATACAGGAACCAACCAGGACTGGATGACGAACTCGGTTGATCTGGACGGCCGCGCGCGTATTCTGAACGGCTTAGTGGACATGGGCGCGTATGAAACAATTTTATGGCAGGGAAGTATTTACAAGGTTTATTGATTTTGCGCGGAGTGGACATGGGCCATGAGTGATTGCGTAATCTTCGCCTGCTGAAATAATGACGGAAGATAGGTACTAATCAGCCCTATGGATGGTCGACACAACAGTGATGTTTTATGGCCCATATTGGGCGCATTCACCTCGATATGTGTAGTCCATGCTACGGACTGATTAGTAAACGGCTGATGGATGATAAAAATTTTTGCGAACCGGTTTGTTATGCGTTGCGCTTTCAAATTTTGCCTGGAGGCCGGGCTCTGCCGCTGGCCCGGAAGCTGGCCGCCTTTTGCCGGCAACATCGCATTCGAAGCGTACACCTCTTCATGAACGCCGAGGAATGGAACCGCGGTCACATGACCGAAGCGGAAATCCGTCGGCATCTGAATCTGTTCATGCGCATTGTGCCGCTGCTTCGCAAGTCAGGATTGTCCGTCAGTCTTAATCCCTGGTGTACGACGCTTCACGCGACACGCGGCCGCCTTTTGCGTCCGGGACAAGGTTTCGAATGCATGGCTTCTCCTGCCGGAAAGCGGGCCATGGCGGTTGCGTCATTCGCCTGTCCGCGCTGGCGGCGGTATATTGTGTCGCTTTATGGACGCATGGCGGCCATCGGGTTTGACGTCATCTGGATTGAAGACGATTTTCGTTATCATAATCATGATGGGCTCGATTGGGGGGGCGATTTCAGCGAGGCGATGCTTGCGCGGTTCGCAAAAAAAATCGGACGCAAGGCGTCCCGCGCCGAGGTGGTTCGAAATGTGCTTCGGCCTGGCCGGCCGCATCCGTGGCGGAAGCTGTGGCTGGAATTGTGGCGGGAGTGCCAGGAACAAGTCGCCTCCGCCATCCGGGATGCCGTGATGTCGGCCGATCCGCATGCGCGTCTTGGGATCATGAGCAGTTGTGTGGATGTTCATTCCGCCGAGGGGCGCAACTGGCAGGGTCTGTTCGGCGCGCTGGCCATAAACGGGAGGACCGCGCATCGTGCGCATTTCGCGTCCTATGGGGAAAGTCCCGCCGATCCGTCCTTGGTTCGAAGTTATCTTGCTTTGGATGTCCAAAAACGTTTGCGGCCGGCATGGGTGGAATCGTATCCGGAAATCGAAAACTTTCCGTTCGGCAGGTTCCAAAAATCCGATGCCATGACCTTTGCGCAAATGGCCCTTGCGAAAATCATGGGATCGGAGGGGCTGCTGCTGGATTTGCATCCCATGACCGGCAATGATGTTACGGAGGAGCTTGGAATCGGCGAAATGTTGGACAAGTCCTATCCGGCGCTGGCTTGGCTGGGCCGGCAATTTCCACGAGAACTGGAATCGCGCGGGGCTGGGGTTCCATTCAAGGCCGATGCCGCGGAAACCATGCATCTGCCGGCCGGTGCGACTTATGACCGGTTGGTTTCCTCAACATATGTTCCCGGATATGTGTTGGGCCAGGCGGGAATCGCGTCACAAATGGCGGCATCGCCAAATGTCAATGTGATTTGGGGCTTGAAAGCATGGGCCTTTAGCGACGATGAAATAAGATACTTTTTGGGCCGGGGGCTTTGGCTTGATGCGGAGGCGACGGAGATTTTAACGCAACGCGGGTTTGGAAAATGCTTGGGCGTTAGAATCAAGTCCTGGCAGGAGCGGCAACGTTCGCTTTACGCCATTGAGCGTGTGACGCATCCGGCCAGCGGCATAAGGGCAGGTTTCAACGCTGGTTGCAATGCTTGGAGCCGTATCTTGGTCATGGAACCGGTTGCCAATACGGAACGCTGGACGGATATTGTTGATTGCATGGGTAAGACCATGGGAGCCGGCTTGACCGTGTTTCAAAACGCATTGGGCGGGCGGATTGCGGTAAGCGCCTTTCCGTTACACAGGGAGGTCTGGGCCTGGAATATGAACTTCCAGCGCCAAACTCTGATTCAACGTCTCATTCGCTACCTCGCCGGCCGGCATCCGCCGGTTATGATCTCCGGCGCTCCCCATGCGCTGACCATGGAACTGCAGTCCGCCTCGGAACGCAAGGTCGTCGTGATTAATCTCTGGCCCGATCCTGCCGAGATAACCGTCGCCATTCCGGGCGCAAAGCGGGTCGGTAACTGCATGGCGATTTTCCCCTTGAACAATCCGGCGCCCGCCAGGTATGAAATGAAACACGCAAGGGGTTTGCTGGAGGTGAAGCCGCTTGTATCCCTGCCATATTTTGGCATGGCGGTGTTGGCGATAAAAGAATGATCCGACCGGTGTTTGTCCGTACGCCAAAACCTGAAACGATATGTCGCTATTTGATAAGCATTTTGTCCCGATTCGCCAAAGACACTGTGCGCGATTTCAAATGGCGCTGAACCAATGAGCATCGAATTGACCTGCGGGCTATTGCTTCTGTTGTGCAATTAAAGATCGGCATTTTAAGCGCAAATTCCACTATCTCGAAGCGAGATTTAGGCAATAGTGATGGGGGCGGGAAGCGGATTTGCGATTTCATTGTTTTGGCTACAAAGTCACCTTCAATAAGTCCAGGATGCGTTGTTGATCGGCGGTAGGGCGCGCAATGACGGCCTGCACGGCTTTTCCGTCCAGTTCAGCGTCCATGATCTGAATCGCCTTCAA
>Ga0074199_1002672_pt1 | contig 10035 bp, 7 predicted proteins | sample EPASupsiteSAE347_FD_64528 | JGI IMG/M metagenome (GOLD analysis project Ga0074199, IMG submission 64528) | Bioremediated contaminated groundwater from EPA Superfund site, New Mexico - Sample SAE3-47 | ecosystem: Environmental > Aquatic > Deep subsurface > Groundwater > Contaminated ...
CCTCTAAACATCAAGAGCCGGAAGGCTCAGGGTGGCGGTTTTGGAGGAGGCAGTAACAGGAAGCTCGCGCGTCGTTCAAATTGTTCGATACGGCCGTTACCCGGCCATGATTGTCATCGAAAAAACTCCACTAGGGGGTTCGCTCAAAATGCCATCCCCAGCCGATGGCAGGGGATTTTTTCAATTATCGCAAACGGCCCCGCATGTCGCAATCCCCCCCGGAATACTTGTCGCGTGCTGCGTAAGCGATCCGGCGTGTCCAGTCGGCGGTTCTCGGAATCACCGGATCGCCCCCGCGGGAAAAGCCCATCACCGGCACCAACAACCGCCGTAGAGGCCGGCAGTAGAACCTTTTCCTCCCAGAGGTTCCATCGTCGCAACGGGAACCGAGCATGCCGGTTGCCCAACGCAGCCCAGCATCGCAGCACACGTCGCTATTGTATCACGGCACTACGCTTGGCTGGCCCTGATATCGGCCCGTCAGCCGCGTGAGTCTCGCGTTGCGTTTGTTGCCAAAATACGCCGCACGCTCCCCCAACCGATCTTGTGGCGGCGGCCATCTTCATTGATGTAACGAACGCGGCGTGCGATTTCGCGTTTGCTCATACCGGCGGAGTAGAGACTCCGAATCTCCGCGACTGCTGTTTTTGGCAATCTTGGACGTCCAACGGTCTTGCCCGCTGCTCGGGCCCGTTCGAGACCAGCTTTCACCCGTTCAGAGAGCCGAATGCGTTCCTGCTTTGCCAGTGTGGCAAGAATCGCCAGAATTGCCTCCTTGAAAATGCCACTGGAATCGACATAACGCTCCATGTAGCTCTTGAACTGGACGCCGGCCGATTCAAGATCACTGAGATAGTTGAGCGTCTTGAGTACGCCTTCGCGGCTGAAACGATCAAGTGCCCAGAAGAGCACCATGTCGAACTTCCGCTTATGGGCGTCGGTGAACAGACGGCAAAATTCCGGTCGGTTCGCGTTACCGCCCGATTCGTGATCGACGTACTCGTCGGCGATTACCCAGCCCTGTTTGTCGCAAAACTTTCGCAATTCGCGGAGTTGGTTCTCCGTTTCCTGCCGATCCCGAGTCGAAACCCGGGCGTAAATGGCGACTTGCTCAATCTGGGTGTCCATACGTCGTGCGTCCCATTGTAACAGTCTGCAACAGTAGGAAGCAACGATCCCGGCGATAGGCGACTCGGCACTCGAAGTACGTGGCGTTGCAGGCGGCGGAGGTTGGAGGCTGTACTAAAAACGCCCTGTCCAGCAGAGGAAGACAGGGCGGCGAGCGTTGAGAGCATTGCGGAACTTCTCGTTCTACCGCCGGCTCATCGGATCAACTGCCCGCTTATAGGTTTTGTGGCTGTGCATTGTGCCGATGAGAGCTTTCGCTCCTTTACTGCTTATCGCTTCGCACAATGCAGGCGTATTTGCTGATGCTCAGAATCCAGATTCGTCGTGTTCTTCATCTTGGCCCGGAAGCGGCGTGGTGAAAACGTACTCCTGGGCCTTTGTCAGTGCAAAGATCAGAGCAGGTAGATCGCCCGCGCGCAGCGAAGTGGAGTCTCGCCACTCACCGCTTTCCGAGTCACGATAGCGTCGCGGCGATATCGTAATCGAACGAAACTGTCGTGGACCATGATCCGTATCGACAGTGTTAAGCCAGATTGCAACACCGATCCCTCCCGGGTATGGACCGATTTTTTTCTCTGGACCTTTGGCTGTACGTTCGGAAGATTGGGATTTGGCCACGTTCGGCTCCTTTCAGAAAATGTGAATACAGGGAAACCGTTACAAAAGAACAAGCAGGGGAACTGTAGGACAACAGCATGGATTATGTCAAGTTCCGACGGCATCATTGCTCTGCTCGACAAGGATTGACAAGTAGCAGCCATTCACTGTGTCCAGCAAGACTCCAGTTTGTCGGCCAACAGAAAAAGCCCGCCGATATGATGTCGGCGGGGGAGTATCGGATCACGACAGATGACGCTGGAATCCGAATCGGCTGCGTCGCATTAGACCGTGACCAACGAAAGGAGCGACGATGCTTTCTGCTCAGCCTCCGTGCGGGAACCGGCATATTGCAGGTCTCTCGCAAGCTGCGTCATCGCATCGACCAGGGACCACACCGTGAAACGGCCGTGTTCGGCGGCGATTTCCAGTGCCCGAGTCGTCAGCGATTTTGTAAAACCAGCCTTGTTGAGCAGCTTTTCGACTTCCTCGGCATCCTGGCCATAGGTGGTCGCCATCGCTTTGGCAACCACTTTGGCAAATCGATCTTTACGCTCATCTCGTCGCTTCACCAATGCCTCGATCGCAGCACGGATATCCGTAAGTGCATCTCGTACGCGGCCGGTATGCTTGCGAGTGAACTCGGTCACTTCGCACGCATCCCATACCACATGATTCGCACAGACGGCTTGAAACCAGAAAGTCGAGACTCCGACGGTTCGTTTGCCGACCTCGCTATTCCAGACGAAGAATCCTGGGGCAAAGGCGTCCTCGCCAATTTCGGTCCAGCCGGCCGGATCGATCAGGAAGCAGAACATGTCTTGCTCCCCAGCGTACAGTCCGGTGGCTCCGTTGTAGCCCTTCTGCGGCGGCTGAAAATCGACGGCAAACTCCTGAAGCATCGCAATGATCTCCGCGTTCCAAAGCCGCTTGTACTGCTCGCCGTTGATCGCTCGAATGATCTTGTCGTCGAACACCAAAGCTTGAAGGTCCGTGTCGTCGCGAGTCCGTTGTCGGACCGTTTCCGAGAGGACCTGCACCGCCGTTTCCGGCCGGAGCCGATTGACCGTGTCTTTGGCCACGCCGGCAATAGAGCAGAACTGACTGAACGACCAATCGTTAAGCCTGCACGGCGAGAAGCCGTTGACCTGCAATGCCACGTCGCTCTCGTGAAGGACCGGTCGAAACTCAGGTCCAGGCTCCTTCAGCCGTCGGCTTCGCTCCTTAAGGGTCTGGCAGTGCCTCAGCAAATCGGTCGTCGACTCGAAACGCTCATCCGGCGGTCGCTCGAACAATTCGCAGCTTGCGTGTGTCAAATTGGGCATCGTACACCTCTTACCGTTAGAGAAATGGAAAGAACGGACAAGGTGTACGGTAGCGCAGCCGGGCAGCGTCGGTCAAACCGACAGCCGGACAAGCTGGCCTGCTATCGGTTGTAACCAACGCTGCCAAAACGTTGTTGACGGCCAACCGTTTAACGTTTGATCGATGTAACCGAGGATTGTGGCTTGGCCTTTCGGGCATCTTGCCTGGATGTCTTGGCCGGCCGGGCTGGCGTCTTCTTGGTCATCTCTTCGTCGTGCTTCATTCCAAAACCGTTCGTCATGATCTTCTCTCCTCTAGGTGTTTGGGCGGCACGCAATAGCGTACCCGCCCGGTCATAATACTTCGCAAGGGTGTCTCGCGAAGCAACGTAAAACAGGGCCGTCAGGCCCAAAATTATCGGTAATACAAGTCGAGATTCCTCGGACGGCAGAGTCGGTCTCACTGCATATCCAATCGCGGTAATTACTTGGGCAACGAGCATGTTTCCGTAGAACTGGTAGTACCTGTAATGGTTTTCGACCAGTGCCATAAAACCGTCGAGATTGTCCTGAAGTCCCGAGAAATCCCATTCTGGCGGCCGAATGCCCGTGTGGTGATGAAGCCAATCGAGAACCAACCAACGAATCACGCTCGTCGTCATTCCCAGTCCTATTGCAGCCAGCGTCACATACAGAAAGCCGCCGACGGTGGGGGCCGCAGTAGCTGGAGTCCCGAACCACGATCGGACCGTTGCGGAATATGGTGCAATTCCCAGAAGCGTGACCAGCCCCGGCAACAAAAACGCGATGAGCACCCCAAAGTTCTTCACGTTGACCTCCGTCATACCAACCGGAGACAATAGGCGAGCGAACCGGCCGAATACTCGGCACGTTCCTTTTGAGTGACACTACCCCGCATAAGGCCATCATAACTCGCTAAGTCCTGACCGTCACATTCGCGGCCTCTATCACCGTCGTGTGCTATCGTTTCAGTAGGTCCATTGGCACTAGAACCAATACGACTATACCGATTATGCCGAATTTGACAAGGGGTCAGAATGAAAAAGTCTGGATTGGGCCGAGAGTATGTGGTGCTGGGTAGGACCTTACGAGAAGTCCGTGAACGGGCAAAAGTAACGCAAGTCGAATTAGCGGAACGACTTGAACAAACCCAGTCTTATGTCAGCAAGTGCGAACGAGGTGGGGTGCGACTGGACTTCGTGCAGGTTCGCCGGATGTGCGTCAGTTTGGACGTAACATTCACCGAGTTCGTTCGCAAATTTGAAAATAGGCTGTCGAGCAGGGATTAGTCCGCCAGCGAAAAAGGCCCTGCTCCACGTCATCATATCGACAGTCAAGAGCCAACACTCGTTAGCGGCCCAGTTGGTCTCAAGACATATGCGGCAACCATGCAGTGAACGTGTGAAATGGCCGCCGGGCGAAAGCCTCGGGGGGGCATTATCGAGGGGCACACGCCAAATTCTAATGCTCGCATCGGTATTGCTCAGCCGGGCCTCTAGCCCGCGATTTATCCCGGGGGAGGCGGGCCAAATCTCGTGATCTTGACACTTGTGCCATCGTCAACGACTTCGCAAAGCGTTTTCCCGCCTTCAAATACGTAATGACCATCAATTCTGCCCACGTACTGTAGTTCCGGGGTTAGAAGCTGAATGTGGCTCTTGTCGCCCGCATTTCGAGTTCGCAGGAGGCTTCCGGGAGAAAGCGGGCCGTGATCCCATACAACAGGGTGTGTTGCGCTCCCACGCTGCCATTTACCGCCGAATCTTGTCTGTAATTGGCGAACAAATCGGGTCCACGCGAGTTGGCTTTCCGGGTCGAGGGCTGGATGCACGTTACCCTCAGTCACTTCTAGGAGCCAGTCTTTCATTGTGTCCATGTCGGAAAACGTGAGACGAAGCTGGGCAACCAGTTTGATCGCGAGTGTCCTTGACGACAGGCCCGCCTGCTGAATCAAAGCAGAAGCAATGTTTGGAGTTCCGAATGTCAGACAAAGTGCCAGCTTGCCCTGGATAGCCTCAACTGGAATGAGTCCGAGAGCACCTAACTCCGTACGAACTGCCTCGACAGCCCACACGAGGCGATACACGATGCCGTCTTGGATGAATGCAATTCCATCTGAATTGGCAAACTGAGAAGTGGGACGTCCAGACAACCAGCCCACGATTATATCCTGCCAATTCTCTGGCTGATCGCAACTGAAGGGGTAAACGGGCAAGAGGAGTTCGGCGATTCCGATAGTAGCTCTTGATGCCGTGTCGGGCTGGCCAGATAGAATGGCTTCTTCTGCCAGACCGAGCAGCTTCCCAAGTGTGTCTGCTTGAGAGGCTATCGCCTCACCGGCGGCATAGCCGATTCCGGCAGCGAAACAACCGCGTCGCTTCGGGGCATCGGTTGCCTGCCATAGCCATTGGACTCGGCTTCGCAAGATCGCTCGTTGTGCCTTTTGTTGCGAGAGATCTTGTGTGGCCAGACGTCGTGCCCAGTAGGAATCAGCTAGGGCCTCTTCCAGTCGGTCTGCAACAACCCGTGAATCGCATTCCAAATCCTGTATCATGGAAAGGAGTCCGTTATCCAGCTCATTTGTTGCTACCCGCAGCCACTTGTCCGTGTCTTCTTCTCCGTCAGCCGCCTTGTCCCAGAACTGGTGATGGTTGACCACGTACTCCGCAAGATCGTCAATGCTAACATTCAACTTCTTGGACAGCAGTCTAACGAAGATACGAACCATCAATAGCAGACCGCTTTCCATTTGCCGTCGTTGTGCAGCTTGGATCAGAACACGAAACTCGCGGTCTCGTTCCGCCCGACGTGGGGCCGCCTTCTCAAAAATCGGCAGCAAATAGATCCCGTCCAGGTCGACATGGGCTCGTCCAACCCTTCCAACAACATTTGCAAATTCAGTGGCAGGAATAATCTTCTGGTTACGCCAGAGCGAATTCAGAATGAGAACTTCAAACGATAGATCGACACCTTGGGCAAGCGTTGGCGAACTGATTGCGATCGGAAGCACACGTTTTCTCAGGAGTATCTCAATCTCTCGAAGAAAGGCTCGCGGCAACTGACCGTGGTGAACTGCAATCCCAAGTCTCAGAGCAGCCACGGCTGGATGGTCCTCGCCGAGCCATTCGCGGCCGATACGTATCGCCGCATCGATACGAGGCCGATGGGTCGGATGGAGCCACGTTGCTACATAGCCTTGCTTCGCGATCTTGAGGAAGCAACTCGCTAACGACTCAACAGAACTTCGTATCGGGCAGTATACCAATACACATTGCCCACGTTGAACAAATTGGTCTGCCGCCGCAACAATCAGTTCTTGTCGATCAGCCGGAAATTCCTTCTTGCGTTTTCCCTGGCCAAGCTTGGCGTCGATGAAGTGAGGAACAAAGACCTTCTCGCCTTCCACCGTGTAATCTAATCGGGCTGCATTCCCTGTCCAGGTAAGTGTACCAGGCCTTTGTCTGGTAGGTCGCCAAGTTGAACGGATCGGCTCTCCCGGTTCGCCTGATCTAATCCAATCATTGAAAGCATCAAAACTTGGCCCTGGAGTGAAGATCGCCGACAGGCAAACTATCCGTCGTTGGTTTGCATCCTCTCGATGAAGTAGTCGCTGAACAAGAGACTCATATCGAATCTCACGCTCACCAAGACCAATCATGTGGCCTTCGTCGAGAACAATTAACCCAACGTCCGAGATTACGTCGGGGTCTTGCCGGACCGCAAAATCAAGCTTCTCGGGGGTAGCGACAACGATATCAGCCGACCGAAGGGTTTCAACATCAGCCGCAGCTACGCCACTGGCACCATATACTGAGGTCGTTGAGAACCCCAAAGGCGAAAAGACGGCTGCGAGTGTCGTTTCTATTTGGGCCGAAAGAGCCCGGAGCGGAGTTACGTAAATGACACGGCGACCGTCAGCAAGGCACCGGAGAATACATAGCTCTGCCACTCTGGTCTTTCCCGAACTCGTTGGCAATGCAGTAACTAGGTCGTCGGCAACATCGACCGACCTGGCGGCGGCGGCCAGTTGGGAAGGCCAGAAATCGATGTGTGCAAGATCGCGTGTTGCGAGGAATTGGATAAAATCTCGCCGCAAATCATTCCACCTGCCACCGGTATCGGGTGAAAGCATTGGCAGTCGCTGGTGGTAGCTCTGGTTCCAGAGGTCTTCTAGGAGATGGTGAGCAAGGCGATACATCCACCAAACGGGAATGTGCCCATATTCAGCCGCTGCTGCAAGGCCACTCGATAGTCGAGCAAGGGATGCGTCTACCAGTGAAGAATGCCCTGTTTCCAGTGCAAACTCGAACTCTGCAATTGCATGACAAAAGTTCTTGGCTAAAGATATGAAGACAGCGTCTTCCAACCCAGATTCATTCTGCTCCAAGAGGGCTGCAAGGCCTTCGTCGGTGTGCTGAACGTTCTCTAACCATCGAGAACACTCATCGGTAAGGTGTGATAGCTGCCTCCTCATCAGTAACACAAGAAGTCGCTCGGGTGACGACAGATTGAGGTGATCGAGATCACCTCGCAATAGACAGAATGCTCGCGCCGCATAATGCCCTATGTGGAATGAGGCGGCTGCACAAGTCAGGTGAAAACCATACTGGGAATCAGATGCCTCACCCCGACGAACAGCCGACTCAATCGCTTCCCCCGCAACACGAAAAGCTTGGTCGGAATGGGCGTTCCCCTGGGACAACTCGTGAAGTGTAAGTGCCGAGTCCAGAAGGCGATAGCCGTGGTCGAGCAGGTCGGTGGACAGCGTCGGACTGAAATTGGGGCTGTCGGGTGGAAGAACGCCATCTCTCCAAATCATCCCACGAGCAAGCCCTCTTGCAAGCAATTTCCCGCGATGCCCTGCTGCCGTCAGAGTGTTGATCTTCGTGACAAGACTGTCCACGGTCTCCATTTACTTGTCTGCCTTCCCCGCACCATCAAAGACGGAAGCGATGAATTGTGCGTGATCCTTAATGACGCAACCGGCCAAGTGTCGGCGAATCTTCTTTATTGGTGAATCAGAATGGGCAGCGAGCAGGGCTGTCGGGTCGTTTGCTGACAATGTAAAAATCAAGTGCTCAACCGAATCCAGAGGGATGTCGCCTTCTTGAAGCTGCTCGATGGCCTTCGCAAGCTTGTGGCAGTTGGATTCGCGTAGGCGACGAGAAATGAACGAGAGAGTGCTCGGGTTTGGCCTTCCCTTGTGACGCTGAAGTCCAGCGGCAGCCTGCTCAATAACCATTGACGTCAGACTAACGCGACTCTTCGCCTCAGTCTTCAGCACGCCCGCGGGCGTCGTGCTGAAATCAAATCCGAGAACGTCATCGCCCCGCATGGCGACGGTGCGGTCATCCTTATAACGGAGTCGCCGGATGGGTACAGAGAAGCTGGTACATTGTTCAACGTATTCTGTGGCGAGGATCTCGCCAAAGTCACCGGATCTCGTGATCTTCCCCATTGGCAGTGCATTCTGGACCACTATTGCAGCCTTGGTAAAGCCCCCCATCTTCTTGATGATCTCGATGCCAACAAAATGATCCCGGACTGTCCTGGCTAATGCTCGTTCCGCCGCGGTCCGGTGTTCATAGCACTCCTCCAGGACAGTGATATTTGTCGGGAGATCCGGAAGCGGCTTCGGATGAAGCCAATTTGTTAGGAAGTCGTCTGGCATGTGCCCCACCTCATTGGACATCAAGCAATGTCGTCAAGAGTGCAGATATCTTTCGGCTCGAAAATCCCCTCTTCTTTCAGGCGGGCCGCGGCTGCCTGAACATCCTGGGAGTAAAGGACGACTGCAAGGTCTTTCTTCGCACGTGAACAGCAGACATAGAAGAGACGCCTTGTTCGGTCGAGTATGGTCTCCTTGCCCTGCTTTTGGTTATCGGCGTCTGTCTTTGAAGGCTCCTTCAACCCGAGCAGCTTATCGTATGAGAACTGGAAATGCCGCCCCTCCTCCTCATCAATAACTACAAGGACTCGTTCGAATTCTGCTCCCTTGATTCCTTGCTGCGTTGAGTACGGAGACTCATCCCCTATGTAAGCCTGATAGCCCCAAAGCTGCTTGGCTGGGCAGGCAAAGAAAGCACTCATTGCATTCACCTCTTTTTCCGCATCTTCATCCCCTTCTTCTCCGCTCCCGCCCGGTGGCGAGCCGGCCACAGTTTGTGAATTCTCAGACGAAGCCAGATCGATGTATGCTTTGAGACGATCGTCTAGCCTTATGAGATGAACGTTGTCGGCAAACCGTAGGACGTCCAATGCAGAAGCGTTGGCGGCTTTCGACATAAGTCTAGCAATGTCACGAACATTCTGCTTCAGCGAGGTCAATAGATCCGCGGACTTGACCACTCCTTTTACGCTGTCCGCGTTGAGCTTTGGACAATGGGTTCGCAAGAGCGTCATTACGTCGAACTGCCGATTCTGCTCGAACGCCAAGGACAACGGCAGCAATACTTCAAGAAAGGGCTTGATCGGCCACGCGGTTCCCTCGCGGAAGCCGTTAGCAAACGACTCGGGGGCATGGTCGTTGAAAGCAGTGTACAACTCAGAAAAGCCAAGACGGGCCGCCGCCATTCGATGCACGAGTACCAGTATTCGAACATCCGCTTCTGGGGAATCGCTAGTCCAGTGGGCGTCGGAATACGTACGGGCCAACCACGACCGAACTCGGTCGAGATTCTGACTCCGGTGTTCATCAGCAGGAAGAACAAACAATCTGGCTGTACCCGCAACTGGATGCATGCCCCCCGCAACGAGTTGATGCCGGCCGCGAGTTTGCCTCAGTCCATCACCGTTTGCTCGGATGTTGTTGATAACGGATAGCACGGTCGCCGGACACCGGAAGTTCTCTGGCTTAGTGATTTCCTTCCAACCGTCATCGACCGGAATTGCCCCTACGCCGGTCATGTATATCTGCTGCATGGAATCGCCAAAGAATCCCAATGCAAACTTGCCTGCCATTCGCTCGGCTACGGCTCTTAGGGCG
>Ga0074199_1002673_pt1 | contig 10034 bp, 7 predicted proteins | sample EPASupsiteSAE347_FD_64528 | JGI IMG/M metagenome (GOLD analysis project Ga0074199, IMG submission 64528) | Bioremediated contaminated groundwater from EPA Superfund site, New Mexico - Sample SAE3-47 | ecosystem: Environmental > Aquatic > Deep subsurface > Groundwater > Contaminated ...
TCCGGAGTAAAAGTTTCCAAGGAACAGATGAGTGCCGTATGTCTTAAACCGAACTCTTTTCATGGCGAATGGAATTATTCAATTTTACCAAAAGTGTGACAGTTATTTTTTCTAGATTCCTAAACCGGAGCTTTCATCGGCGTTGAAGGAGGCAGCGAGGTTACGCCGGCAATTTCTGGAGTATTTTACGGAGGGAATTTACCTCGGAGATTCGGTTCGCATGCAGGGAGGCGCCGGCTGCGTAAAAGGCTACTGCCTTGGAGATAGTCTGCTGGTGTTTGTCTTGAACGACCAAGAAACATCCGGCCGCATTGCCGTGAAAAGCGACCTCAGTCTATGGCTGCCGCGAGCCTCGGGTTATATCATCAAGAATTATGATTCAACCGGAGAATTAGTTGAAACGGCTGAATTGGGAAAAAACGAATGGATCGGAACGACAAAGGAACTGAGGCCGCTCGATATGGCGATTTTCGAGATAAGGACGGCGGATGAAAACAGACCGGAGAGTGTACATTGAGGTTTAATCCTCGTACTGAAGGGATGGAAAAATGAACAAAACAGCGCATATAAAAGCGATCAGTATGATTGTGTTGGCGTTGGGTCTTGTGAACGGGTGTGTCAGGGAGGATGCTGGCCCCGGCGCGCCTGGCGCCGGGAACAAGTCCACGCGATCCGTGGCGAGGCTAAATGACGGCAATCCTTCGCCGGTCAAGGTGGCCATCTATGAAAGCGAAAAGACAAAAAATTCGTGGCGTGAAAATATTTGCGCGGCATTGGCAAAAGAAAAAGGGATGCAAGTGGAGACTATAGACAATCTTCAGGGTGAAACGCTGAAAAAATATGATGTGCTGATTCTCTCGGCCATTCAAAGGTTGTCGGAGAAAGACACGGGCTCGGCGGATATGGGCGTGAAAGGCGTGAACTACATGGGCTCACTGCTTAATTTTGTCGACTCCGGCAAAGGGGTGATCCTTGCGCACGACTGCGTGGGATACCGGGGCGTCTTTGGCGCGGACAGGATATTTTTTCCGGTATGCGTCGGGAACGGGAAGGTTGACGGTAAAAAAGAACTGAGCGTGGTCAACCGGGATCATCCCGTGACCAAGGGCGCGCCGGAAGTCTTCACCCATTTGTATTTCGATCATATCATCATAGAGCCCGGACCGAAGGCGGAAGTGTTGGTCAGGGACAAGGAAAACAACCCGGTGATTGTGGCCGGCGAACTGTCACGGGGAAGGGTTGTGGGCATTGGATATCCGATGGGAATATGGACGAAAACGGAAGGGCTTGGCGAGGATTATTCCACCCAGGCGGAGATTATGATACTTGTGAACTCGGTGAAGTGGGCGGGCGCCAATCCGAAATACGATGTGCCGGGGGAAGTGACGCGCGCCACTTTATTGGCGGAACTGGAACGGAATATTGCCCAAGAGCGGGAAGTTGATTTGGCAAAGTGGAAGGATTTACCCGACCCTCATTTTGACGAGGCAATCATGTGGTTGCATTATGCTTTTTATGGCACGCTTGCTCGCGAGAAAAGCAAAAAATGCATGTCTCTGGATAGCGAGGCTAAAATTGTCCAAGCCATAGAGAATAGCAGGAAAATGGGGTTCACCGCAATATATGCGGAAGCGAAAGGACGGCTATTCAATTATCCTTCCAAACTATATCCGGCCGAAGAGAGACGGCCTGTGGATTTTGTCGGAATTGTTGAACGCGAAGGGAGGAAGCGCGGGATGAAAGTTGGATATTTTATAAACGCTTTTTTCAGTTGCGATGGGGACTGGACAAACTACCCGCCTTGCCTGACAAAAGAGGAGGCCGCCAAGGGGAAGTCGGCGCATTTCTGGAACTGTCCCGACCATCCGGCCGTGCGCGAGAAGGCTTTGAAAATAACCGCTGAGATAATAGAGAAATACCATCCCGATTTCATGGGACTTGATTTCGAAAGATACAGCGGCGGCTATGAGGCTTCCTGCTTCTGCGCTTACTCGATGGAAAGGAAGGCGGAATTCGCCAGACGGCATCCGGAACTGTCCCCGCAGGATGTAGTGAAGCGATTTTCGGAGGAGAGCATCGGCGGTTTTGTCAAGGAATGGGCGGCATTGTGCAAGCGGTTGGATCCGAAAATAAAAACATGCGCGTATACGATGAGCGGCGGTCTCGATCCGGTATGGGTATATAAATTTCCGGTGGATTATCACAAGAAATATGTCAGCCGTCAGATGAAGGGGCTTGGCTCGACATTGGGAGATGTGGCGGATTTGACGTTGAAATATTCAGATTTAATTGAAAAAAACAATCCGGATGGACAATTAATGCCCCTGATTTCCGCCTATGATTATAAACCCCCGGAACGGGTCTATGCGGAATTCAAGGTTTTATCCCATGCCTGGGACCAACTAAAACCAAAGAAAAACAGAATTTTCACTTACTATTCTTACGAGTATTTGATTATTGACCGTGACTACAACATTGATGAAGGCGTGGCCAAAGCAATCGCCAGGGCGTTGTCACAATAAAGCGACAAAGCGCCTTAAGATGACATGATTCTGGAGTCGGAAGTTGGGGTTGGCCGAGGTTGCTTGCCGAACCATGGCGTACCTCACATCATTTGAAAGGAAAGACATTATGGTTGAAAAAAATGCGTGTATGAGAAAGACACACCCGGTACAATTGACTACTTTTAAGGCTGATATTACGCCGCCAATCGGAGAGCCTATCTGTGGCGGACTGTGTCCCCCGGTTGCTTCCATTGAACATCCTCTTTTTGCCAAGGGCGTTATTTTGCGTGATTCGCGGGGGATATATGTCCTCTGCGCCTTGGATTGGGCCAGCGTAAGCCATGCCTCGTACGACCTGTTTCGGCGGGAAATCGCCGTTGCCGGCGGCACGCATCCTTCCCGCGTGGCGCTTCAGTGCGTGCATCAGCATACGGCCATTAGTCTCGATCGGAGCGCCCAGGATCTGTTGGACAAAGCGCCCAGGCAGCCATGCATGGAAAGCCGAACTTTTCCAAAAGAAGCGCTCAGACGCATTACCGCCGCCGTCCGCCAGGCCGTCACTCGTTGGCAACCGGTCACCCATGTTGGCACCGGCTGGGCGCCGGTTAACCAGGTGGCTTCCAATCGCCGCATCTTGCAGCCGGATGGCACGATTCTTATCCGCTACAGCGCCGTCAACGTCAAGGATACTGCGCGCCACGCCGCGCCGGAAGGATTGATTGACGGTTATCTGAGGACGGTCTCCTTTTATCACGCGGCAACGCCGCTGGTTAACATGCATTATTACGCCACGCACCCGCAAAGCTATTACTTTGACGGACGCGTCAGCTATGATGTGCCCGGTATTGCCCGTGAACGGCTGGAGAAGGAAACCGGCGCATTCCAGGTTTATTTCAACGGTTGTGGCGGCAATATCGCCATGGGCAAATATAATGACGGCACGCCTGCTTGCCGCAAGGCCCTGGCGGAACGGCTTTACAGCGGTATGTCCGCGTCGCTGGCGGCCACAAAACGCATTCCGATTCCCGAAACGCATCCGCCCCTCGGATGGAAAGCGGTGCCGTTCCGTTTCCCATTGCGCAGGGACAAGCTTTTTTCAGCATCCGCCTGCCGCAGCGTCCTTAAGGATGCCAAGGCGTCAATGGCCGACAGCCGGCGCGCGGCTCAAAACCTGGCCTGCATCAACCGTAGCAAGGCCCATCAGTATCCTGAGATAAGTTGCCTGGCCTTGGGTAACATCCGGATGATCCATCTTCCGGGAGAGCCTTTTATCGAGTATCAGCTTTGGGCCCAGTGCGCGCATCCTGACCTGTTCATTGCGATGGCCGGCTATGGCGATTGTTCAATGTTTTACATCGGCACGGATGATGCCTATGCGGAAAAAGGCGGATATGAATTGAGCTGGTCGTTTAATGATCCGTGCGAAAAAATCCTGAAACGCGCCATCAGCCAAGCGCTCTGCGCCCATGGCGGCAATTCTCGTTGCGGCGCCAGGCCGGCGCGTGTTGGCAAAAGAAAGGGGTCGTAAACGATGCAAACGCCTGATTTTCAAAAGATCATTGACGGCTTGACCGTTGAGCAGAAGGTCGGCCAGATGTTCATGGGGAACATTTGCGGCGGCGAGACCGTTGATTTCGCGCGGCGCAATTTTGAAAAATACCATTTCGGCGCACTGCAGTTTTCGGGCGTGTTCGAAAGGTTTGTTCGGGGCGGCAACTACATGCCGTGCGGAGTTTGCCGCAACTATCCGCTCGATGAAGTGGCGAATTTCATCTTTCGCGTGAAGCAGGCGGGCAAAACCCTGACGGGATTGCCCGTCATCATGGCCGGCGACCAGGAAGGCGGTACGCGATTATAACGGCAGAGACTTCTGGTGAGCAAAGGCAACAGTCGGAGTCCCTGGCCGAGTTCCCTGGCCGGCGCTCGGGCACAGGCGGGCAGGCTGCCAAAAACAGGTTAAAAACTGGCGTTGACATGCCGGGAAGGAGGAATAGGGGTTAAATTTGCCGGAAAATCTTCGAATTTCGTAAAAGCGGATCGGTTTTCGCAAAATCCGGAGCGGAATCGATCCAAAACAAAATTATCCGGAAAAAAAACGCGTGACGGCGAAAGCCGTCACGGAATCAGGGAATAGACATGAAAATATACATTATGACCGATCTCGAAGGCGCCAGCGGAGTTTTCAAGTTTGCCCAGACCAGGGATCCTGCCGCTCCGCTTTTCCGCGAGGCCATGGAATACTTGATGGGCGATATTGCCGCCGTGGTCAAGGGGCTTCGGGAGTCCGGCGTGCGGCAGATAACGGTTTTTGACGGTCACAGCAGCGGAAACAATTTTATTCCGCATCTCATGGAACCTGGCGCGGAATATCTGACCGGCGTGCCCGCGTCCACGAAAGATTGGGGATTGGACAAAAACTGCTCCGGATTGATCCTGCTCGGATTTCATGCCATGGCCGGGACCGAGGATGGGGTATTATATCACACGCAGAGCATGCCGAACGAAACCCGCTATTGGTACAACGGGGTTGAATGCGGCGAAATGGTTCAGGTTGCCCTTTGGGCAGGCCATTTCAATGTGCCGCCGATCATGGTCACTGGCGATATGGCGACCTGCCGCGAGGCGCGGCGTTTCTTCGGAAAACATTGCGTGACCGTGGCCGTGAAAAAAGGAATAACGCGCGAGTCGGCCTGCCTGTATCCCTTTGCGGAAACACGCCAGGCATTGTATGAGGGAGCAAAGAAAGCGGTGAAGGCCGTCCCGCTCTGCAGGCCCTATAAATTACGCATGCCCATCAAGGCCCGTGTGTGGTTTTTGGAGAAAGAAAAATCGCGGACAAACGTGACGGAAAGGGTCGGACGCATTACGGATCTTTCCAATTACAGAAACATCGTTTCTTTTTGAGCCGTCTTGTGAAGTCAGGGCGATCGTGGCCTCATTTAGCCTGACGTCTTTCGGTTTTGAAGCCGTTGCGGATGTCATCGCGGGCAAGGCAAAAGCAACGGCCGAACTGCCGGTGACGCTGAACGTGGCATGACCAGAAAAAAATAAAAAAAACCATGCAAAGATTTGACGCGGCGATTTTCGATTTGGACGGCGTCTTGGCGGACACGGCGGAGTTCCATTATCTCGGATGGAAACGGCGTGGGCCGGGACGGAAAAATGGCGTTAAACGACGCGAGTTCTCGTGGCGGGCAAAACCGCTTGCCTTGCCGGTCAACGAAGCGATTGCCGGAGAATCGGAGGAAAAATTGCCGGCCATCCTGCATGACAAAAACATGCCGGACGATGGGCATCAATGTCGAACGGAAGCCCCCGGATGGCGATAAGTTTGGATGGGTCAGGCGTCACCCGCTTAAGCTGCGGATAATATTCGGAGATGACAACCCGCGGGATTACGGCTGGCTTGTTTTCAACCCATACAAATAGGAGGAGCGAAATATGCGTAATAGCAAGAAAAAAAGTGTAGGTGCGGTTATTTTATCAGCCCATATTCCTGTCAGTGCTTTTGGCGCGGTAAAGCTGCCGCATGATTCCGTTGTCAACGTGGTGGTGAATCCGCAAACTCCGCTGGAAAAACGCATGACCGGGGAGCTTTGTTCCTACCTCGAGAAAGTGCTCGGGAAAGCGCCGCGGATTGCGCCGGAACTGTCCAAGGTGCAGGATAATGTACCCGCCATAATTCTTTCCAGCCAGCCGTTGACCGCACCTGTCGCATTGTCGGCGCCCGAAGGGCATCCGGAGGCGTACGCGCTTAAGACTACGGAAATAGACAAGCGTCCGGTCGTTCTGGCGGTTGGGAATACGGACAAGGGCATGAAACGTGCGATCCAGCGGCTGGTCATCAAAAGCAGGCAGAAAAAGGACGCGCTGGTGATCCCCGATCTGGCGCTCTCGGAAAAGCCCTGGATACCGGAACGGGAATGGAACATTGCGCCATGGGCGCCGAGGTTTCCCGCCATTCCGGAGGGCTTTCCTCTGATGAACACGAACGCAGATTTACGGATGGACATCTACCAATACAATGACGAGCAATTGTCAAAATATGCGGACATGTTCGACTGGTTCGGATTCAGCGGCGTTCAACTCATTGAATTTGAGTATAACTATGCATACTTTAAATCTCCGGAACCTTACCAGAACTGGGAAAGACGCCTATTCCGTGCCGCCAGGGAAACCGGGCAGAATGTTTCGATCGTGAACTGGGTGGGGATTATGGGCGTTTATGGCGGCTGGAAAGATCCGGATGTGGTTCTTGTTCCGGAAAAAGGGAAAACCGCGTTTGAAGATCTCAAAGTACGCAAGACGTTAGAGAAATATTTCGACATCTATGCGCGTATGGCGCCATTGTTGGATCGTTGCATTGTCGGTTGGTGTGAGGGAACTCTTGGCACATGGGACGATCAATTTCAATACACGCGGTTGTATGAGGAAAAGTTCAGGAAGCAGAACCCGGACATCAAAATGGCCGAGTGCGGCTGGTCGACCCCCCTTAAATATTTTGACGCCATGGATCAAAAAGGGTTCGCGAACTATACGTTCCTTGCCAGGAACATGCCGCCGGATGCCGTGTCTTCCGCCGAGCGCACAAAGTTTCACGAGCGGATAAAAAAACATGGAGTTAATGATGTCGGAATCTGGGGCTGGTATACGACTCACATGGAACCCGATCAAACCTGTTCCATGTACGTAAACGCGCAGCTTTACAGAAAAATATGCCAGGAGATAAAGGAGGGAGCTTCTCAGGCGTATCCGATCAGTTACTGGTCGGAAATGGAAGGTTATCATCTGAATGACATCTATACCATGTACGCGGCGTCTCAACTGTTATGGAATCCGGAGCGCGACCCGCATGAAATCCTTTACGAAATATGCGAAGGGATATGGGGGCCGCGAAAAGGAGGCAAGGTGGTTGATGCGCTTGAGCTGATCCAGGATGTTCGCTCCGGGCCGAAGGTGGAGACATACTGGTGGACTTGTAAGGAATACCGTGTGGGGACTGCGGATCCGAAAGAGGATTTGCGGCGTGCGGAGGAAAGCATAGCCGCGTTTGATGGCATGCTGGCCGATCCTGGTTTTGTGCCCAAGTTTCCCATGCCGTTTCCGCCGGAGACATTTGCGGAGTTGATCGTTCCGCACCTGAAACAGATCAGGGCGTTTTCCGAATTCCGTGTAAAGATGTTGAGAATACGTGAAGAAGCGGCAAAGGGGACGTCGAAGGAAAAGCTTACGGAGATGGTTCTCGAAGCTTGGCAGCCGATACCATTCTACAATACTTGGGTCGGTTCCTTTGGATTGCCGGAGTCCGAAGCGCAGACCAGAATCGTACGCTGTTTGTGTAATGACCTGGGCCTTAAAATAAAAGACCCGGCATGGTATACTACGCCACCTTACAGCTACCATCCCAGCCTTACTAGTACTAATCTGGCTAACAGTTATAGGGGAGGGCAAAATTCAAACGTCAAGTGAATCAAGCGAATATTCAATATTTTGGAAACGGGGAGCGTGGCTGGTTGATGCACCGCCTTCTGCGGGGAGTTTTTTGGGCTCTCCTCGAAGGCTTGTTTAAGATTCGGATTTCTATCCGCCGCAGCTTCATGGCGAGGCGGATGTTGGCGCGGGTCGAATTTGGTTTCCGCCAGCGGCGGATTCGCGAAAGCAAGGCAAGTCCGGCCCGGATATGCCGGCGGCGCCCGAAGCGCTATCCTCGCGGATGCGCGAGGGCGACAACGGAATAGATGGACTGGAATCGCCGCCGCGTTTTGCGAACCAAATTCGAACCGCTTGAAAAAAACCGAAGATGAAGCAGACAATCATCATAGGAAAGGACGCAATGAACAAAACAGCGCGGGTAAAAAAGATCGGGATGGTGGTAATGATGGCGATTCTCATGGCGGCCGGCATTCATGCCGCGGAAGATACAAACATAATTGAGGGCATAGACTGGGGCGTCGGGATAAAAGCGTCGAATAAGGGAAGCCTTCCCTGCCTGACCGGGGAAACTAATTCCAGTTTTTATGAACGTCCGGACGACGGTGAGTTCATAAAATGGCAGTCGGCGATTGTCCCGGAACAGAACAAAGGCAAGAAGGTGACGTTTATGATGGCGGCGGGGATGGGGAGTAATTTAGGAGAGGGTTCTCACGAGCTATTCATGAACGGGAAGAAGATTCTTGAAATCATCACGTCTTATGAAACGACGGTCAACTGGAAATCGGATGTTGCGGCCGGAAAGTTTGAAACAAAATACGCTGACGAAAACAACGATATTTTCGGGATATTCAGCGTCACGGTGGATCCGAAGGCCATCGAGTACGGCAAGAGCCAGAATTTTGAGATGAAAGGGAAAACAGGTTTGATCGGCAAGGGCTGGTTTTCCATTTCGGAAGTGAAGGATTTGAATAGCGAGCGCCTTAAAAAACCCATGTTAAAACTGCAGTTAATGTTAGCCAGGAAGGACGGGGCACACGCGTTATTGTTGACAAACTTAAAGACGCTGGCCGGTGAGGCGCGGGATGTTTTCGAAAAGTTTTTCAGCGAGAAAGGCCTTGAATTGGACATCGTGCCCCCGTTTGAAACAGTCGTTTTACAGAGGGAGCCATCGGTTTTGGTTGTTGAATCGCTTGAAGCGCCTATTTTTTCACACATGAATGAACTCGCAAGAATGAAATTGATGCAACGGGTTGAAGAGGCAAAGGATCCTGGAGCGTATTTGATACTGGCCAGGCAGATGATTGCCCCCCCTAGAAGTGAAAAACGGCCGATTGTTCTTCTTGTCTTAGGCAAGACCGACAAGGCGGCCGTCGCGGGCGCAAAGGAAGCTCTGAAGATATTATTGTGGAAGGAAGGTAGCCTTTATGTATCGCCCACGAACAATATAGCCGTGGCACGTCTTGAGGACGTCAAGCCTGACGCGGCGGCCATGGATAAATTGTTATTGGCCGGACCCGGGAAAGACGGTCTGCAATGGGTCCAACTGTGCGTTTCCGAAAAGAACAAGACCACCGACCGGATCCTGGCCTTGTGGGAAGATATATTCAAGGACCATGACATAAACACGGCCGTGATTGAGGGCGTCAATCTTCCGAAAAACGAGGGTGGGGAGAAAAGAGGCTTGGTGGCGTTTGAGACGGAATCCGCCTGCCCGGTGGCAAAAGCGGCCGGCATTGAGCTTGGCCGGTTGAAGGATGCGAATCCCGAGGCCTACATTTTTGCGGTCAGGGAATGGGCGGGGCGTCCCTTGATTTGTATTATCGGCAAGACTGTTACGCGCCAAATTGTGCTGTGGTGATGTCGCCAAACTGTAGCGTGGGAAAAAGGTGCATGTGACAAGTTGCGGCGTGGCAGTTGCGTGAGGATGTCTGGCGGCAAGAGATATCGGCATGGCAGAGCTGATTGCATAATAGTTCAAGCCGGTGTTGCGATTTTATCATGGGCGGAAGGGACAAGACGGAGTGCGGGTCGGACATGCTCCGGAGTGATGGAATTGGCTTTACATCGTGCGGCCTCGATCCAAGCCATGCGAGCCAG
>Ga0074199_1002674_pt1 | contig 10024 bp, 12 predicted proteins | sample EPASupsiteSAE347_FD_64528 | JGI IMG/M metagenome (GOLD analysis project Ga0074199, IMG submission 64528) | Bioremediated contaminated groundwater from EPA Superfund site, New Mexico - Sample SAE3-47 | ecosystem: Environmental > Aquatic > Deep subsurface > Groundwater > Contaminated ...
AATAAGGTTGAAGGTGATATTTTATATTTAGACCCGCCATATAATCACCGCCAATATGCGACAAATTATCACCTACTTGAAACAATTGCCAAATATGACAGTCCGAAAATTCACGGAAAAACTGGTTTGCGAGAATATCAAAGTCAAAAATCACTTTATTGTTCGAGAACGCAAGTTAAAAAAGCGTTTAGAGATTTAATTCTAAAAGCAAAAGTAAAATATATTTTTTTGAGCTATAACAATGAAGGTCTAATGTCGTTGGATGACATTAAAGAAGTAATGAGTTTACGAGGTAAGTATGGAAATTTTACAAAAGATTATAATCGTTTTAAAGCAGACAAAACAGAAAATAGGAATCATAAGGCGACAAAAACAGTGGAGTATTTACATTATGTGGTGTGTAGTTAATCATAATTTTAAAATTTATAATAATTAAATTAAAACCTATGAAAAAGTATTTACTTTTCCTGGCGATTATTTCTTTGTCATTGACGGGCTGCACGACTAAAAGCGTGGAGACTGTGAATGAGGGGAATATTCCAGACAACACTGCGAATCAGACCAGTGATTTAAAAAACGAAGCGGCTCCTGTTGAGAAGTTAGCTCAAGATATTAAGACATCAAGTATGGATAACAACAATCAAGAAGATTTGACAGCGGTATATCACTCAGCTGTAATCAAAACTAGCAAGGGTGACATTAAGGTTAAGTTTTATGGCGAGGATTCACCAAAGACGGTTAATAACTTTTTGAACTTGGCAAAAAGTGGATTTTATGATGGCGTGAAATTTCATCGTGTGATTAAGGACTTTATGATTCAGAGTGGTGATCCTTTGAGCAAAGACGATGCGATGAAATCAAGATGGGGAACAGGCGGACCGGGTTATGCCTTTGCCGATGAGTTTAATGCACATAAATTAGTAAAGGGCAGTTTGGCGATGGCTAACTCTGGACCGAATACCAACGGTTCTCAATTCTTTATCGTCACTCTTGACGAGACTCCTTGGTTGGATGGTAAGCATACTAATTTTGGTGAAGTGGTTGAAGGTATGGATGTGGTAACCGCGATTGAAAATGCAGCGACTGGCCAACAAGATAAGCCAGTTGTGGATATTGAAATTAAAGGAATTGAATTGGTTAAATAATAGCGAAAAAAATACTCAAAACAGTCTGCTTCGGTGGGCTGTTTTTGTTATTTTCGATATGGTATAATATCTATGTTGGAATTATTTCCATTTGTCATGTCGAATGAAATGAGACATCGCTTCGACTTAGCTATTTGCGTTATATTTTGTTTAAGCGATTCCTGCCTGTTGCACGGCAGACAGGTCTTCGCTTCGCTGCGAAATGACAAAAACTTTAATTATTCACGATATGAAAAATTATTATAAAATCTTATTTTTGATAATATTTTTGACAATACCAATCTTAACACAAGCCAGCGTGACAAGCACTCGTTTGTCCGGAATGATTCTTTTGAATGTGGAAAAAAACGGCGAGGCTTGGTATGTGAATCCGAAGGATACGAATCGGTATTATTTGGGACGACCGAAGGATGCTTTTGCGGTGATGCGAAATTTGGGATTGGGAATTAGCGAAACAGAATTTGCGAAAATCCCGGCGGCGAGCACGAGCACGGTGGCGACTAGTACATTGGTTACGAAAAAGATAGCAACAAGCACGGTGGCTTCAAGTACGATTGCTGATTTGTCTTTGACACAAAAATTGTCCGGCAAAATTATTTTGCAAGTCGAAAAGAACGGTGAGGCTTGGTATATTTATCCGAAGGATTTGAAGAAATATTATTTAGGGCGACCAGAGGATGCTTTTGCAGTGATGCGCAAGTTGGGATTGGGAATTAGTCAGAGAGACTTGGCGCTGATTCACAAGCCAGGTTTAAGTGAGTCAATCGACGGTTATAGTAAGTATGAAAATAAAAAAATAACAGTTAATAATCAAGTATATACTATTGATGTTGTTGAAATTGATTTGAGTAATCCGAATTTGGAGATAACCACGCCCGTAGCTGAGCCCTATCCGACTGAAGCCAAGACTGGTAAATATGGCGGCGCATCCTTGATGGATTTTGTGATTAAGAATGACGGTTTTGCGGCTATGAACGGCACTTATTTTTGTTCTTCTTCTGGCTGCGATGGCAAGAATTATTATTTTTATCCGGTTTATGATAAGACTCTGGACAAAATGGTAAATGTGCATCAATTGAAATATTGGACAACCGGTCCGATTATGGCTTGGGATGAGAATAATAAATTTTATTATTTCAAAGATGGTCGCGATTTTCCGACGCCAAGTTGGTATAAAAATAACGGCGGGAAAACAGTGCAACAGTCTTTTCAAGAGGCATATGGTGTGAAATTGCAAGCAGCAATTGGTGACAATCCGCGCTTGATTGAGAATTACATGAACTATTTGATTGATTATAGTTTGGATGAAAAACAAAGGACTGGAAAACTGCTTCGCAATGCCATTGGCTACAAAGATAATAAAACTTATTTAGTTGTAGCCCGCAATGCGACCGTACCGGACTTGGGTTATATTATGCAAGCGCTGGGTATGGAGTATGCCTTGAATATGGACGGCGGTTATTCTGAAGCTTTATTTTATAACGGCGAGCTTATGCTTGGTCCGGGGCGAAATATTCCAAACGCAATCGTTTTTAGCGAAAGAAAAAATGTTGAAAAAATATCAGGAGAAATTAAATAGTGACAAAGAAGTTTATTTAAAAATCAAAGCTAGGCCGGGGGCGAACAAGACTGAAGTGCGAGGCATGCTTGATGGTGAGGAAGAGGTATTAAAAATAAACGTTGCGGCTGCACCTGAAAAAGGGAAGGCTAATATTGAGTTGTTGAAATTTCTCGCCAAGGAGATGGCGGTTAGCAAAGACAGTGTGAAAATTATCAGCGGAGCGGGTGACAAAATTAAATTAATAAAAATAACCCGCCGTCGCTAATACTTCGACAAGCTCAGTGCATGAGCTATGGCGTGGCGAAGAAATAAATGACAGAAAAACAAAATAAAATTCCGCGCCACATCGGCATTATGCTTGGTGGTAATGATGAGTGGGCTAAGGAAAGAAATTTAGCCGTTGAAAATGGTTCGATAAAATGTTATGAGCTTTTGAGAAATGTGCCTGGTTGGTTTTTTGAAAAGGGTGTTAAGGAAATCTCATTTTCACTCTACCTGTCCAATAATTATAAAAAAAGCGAAAAAGAACTGGCTTATTTGATGAAAGTGACGAAGAATTTTTTCAAAGAAAATTTGTCTGAGTTTAATCAAAGTGGTTATAAGATTTTGTTCAGCGGAGAAGCTGATAATTTGCCCGGTGACTTGGCTGATGTATTTCAGGAAGCGGTCATTGCAACCAAGGATAACGCCAAAGGTATTCTGAACTTTTGCTTTAATTACGACGGGCGTCTGGAGGTGGTGGAAGCGGTCAAGAAAATTATCGACAAAAAATTTGAACCGGAGCAAGTTACCGAAGCTCTGATTAAGAAATATCTTTATCAAAATGAAATCGCCTATCCTGATTTAATCGTGAGTATGGCTGGTTTGCACAAATTGTCAGGATTTCTCTTGTGGCAGACAGTGGGGAGTGAATTCATTACTATGAATAAGTATTGGCCTGATTTTGAAAAGACCGATGTTGAATTGATTTTAAATAAGTACAATAAATTAAAAAAATAATGCATAAATATCATCACGAATCACACATGGCTAAGCACATTCACGTGTCTAGCTTTTTGCATAATAAGTATAATAATTTATTAACCGCCGATACTCTTAGACTGATTGCGCTTTCAATGATTTCATTGTTCGTGCCGATTTTTTTGTATAAGAACTTGGGTTACAGCATTTTGTCTATCGCTTATTATGAATTATATGCCTTCGTCCTCGCAATTTTTGCTCATTATTATATATTGTTATATATTTCGCGCTTAGGAGTTAAGAAAACGTTAATAATCAGTTATTTCTTGAACATCTTTTTTTATCTGTCTTTAGGGTATTCAAATTTTTTGGTCGGTGAAATGGGGAGAATATTTTTCTTGCTGGCTCTTGGCTTGATTGATGTAGCCGCCTCCTCTTTTTATTGGATTGCGCATCATGTCTATTTCCTTAAGGCGACGAGGGCTAAAGACTCAGGAGAGAAATTGGGCTTGTTGATGGGTTTGCCGACGTTTGCCAGTATTATCAGCCCGCTTTTGGGAGCGACGATTATCACCTTGTTTGGTTTTTATGGTTCTTTTTTTATCAGCAGCGTGTTTATTATAATCGCTTCATTCATATTATTGCTGGCAAAAAATACCACTTTTGAGATATCGATTGATTTGAAAAAAGTTTTGGACTTCAAAGCGATGCGAAAGAATATTATTTTTATGATTCAGGGAGCGGGAACGGTGGCGACGAGCTTTTTATGGCCAGTGCTTTTATTCTTCTTGTCGGTAAAATTAATATCAATTGGTTTTTTGTATCTTTTTTCTAATTCTGCATATGCCCTGGTCAGTTATCTTGGAGGAAAAAGTCTTGACAAGAACGGATCGACAGGAATCGGTAAGTTGGGAGCTTTCGGTCAAGGGATGTCATTGATTTTGCGCGCTCTGTCGACAACGATTTTTACAATCACCACTTTTCAGACCATGGGCGGTATTTTCAACGGTCTTTTGCACGTCGCCCTAGACGGCAGTTTTTATAAACAGGCGCACAATGATGTAGGCAATAATGTATTAAATCGAGAGGTTTACATGCATCTTGGTCGGATTGTGATAATTTCATTATTTATCAGTTTCTTATTTGTATTTACCGTTGTCGAGTCAGCTGTCATGTCATTATTAATATCCGGCGTTTTGACTTTTGTTCTGATATTGATATTTGAAAAGAAATATTCTATCTTTGATTAATTATTAATTTATATAAACAACATGGATTACAACAAAAAAGCGATTGCTTTACACAAAAAGAATCGTGGTAAAATCGAGATTAAATCGAAGGTGAAATTAAAAACGATTGAAGATTTATCAACTGCCTATACGCCGGGGGTGGCAGCGGTATGTATGGAAATTGCCAAGGATAAGAAAAAGAGTTGGGAGCTGACCAATCGCAAGAATCAGATTGCGGTGGTTTGCGACGGCACCGCCGTTTTGGGTTTGGGGGACATCGGTCCTGAGGCAGGCATGCCGGTGATGGAGGGGAAGTCGATTATTTTTAAAGAATTTGCCGGAGTCGATGCGATGCCACTTTGTATCAATACCAAGGATACAGAAGAGATTATTCGTTTTTGTAAATTAATCGAGCCGAGCTTCGGTGGCATTAACTTGGAAGATATTTCGGCGCCGCGATGTTTTGATATTTTGGAAAGATTGGAAAAAGAATTATCGATTCCTGTTTTTCATGATGACCAGGACGGAACGGCGATTGTAGTCTTGGCGGCTTTAATTAATGCTTGTCGTGTGACTGGCAAGGTGATGAAAGATTTGCAAGTGGTCATCAATGGTGGTGGCGCGGCTGGTTTTGCGATTGCGAGATTACTCTTGGCGCAGGATGTGAAGAATATTATTATTTTGGATAGTAAGGGGATTATTTATAGCGGACGCGAGGGGATGAATGAGCACAAAGTGAATATGGCGAAGAAAACTAACAAGCAGAAATTAAAAGGTGGTCTGGATATTGCAATGAAAAATGTCGATGTCTTCATTGGCGTCTCGAAAGGGAATTTAGTTAATGCGGAGATGATCAAATCCATGAATGCCGATCCGATTGTTTTTGCCATGGCCAACCCAGTTCCGGAAGTGATGCCCGATATTGCCAAAAAAGCCGGCGCAGCGATTGTAGGCACGGGTCGGTCTGATTTCGCCAACCAAATCAATAATGCCTTGGTTTTTCCGGGCATATTCCGGGGTCTGTTGGATTCTGGTGTGAAAAAGGTAACTTTGGCCATGAAAATATCTGCGGCCATTGCCTTGGCGTATACGGTCAAAAAACCCACTTCTGAGAATATTTTACCTAAGGTTACAGACAAAAGGGCAGTTACTGCCATTGCGAAGGCAATTAAGAAGTAATTTCTTGACTTTTTTCTCTATTTTAGTATAATAAAAATACCGCAAATTATACGCGGTATTTTATTTTCAAATATTAATTAAATACTGAATAAGACTTACCCGATTGGTTTTATTCTAAATATATCAAAATATGTCTAATAAGATTGCAGTTATCAAAACTGGTGGCAAACAGTATAAAGTTAAAGAAGGTCAAATTGTCAAAATTGAAAAATTAAACGTTGAAGCAGGTGAAACTGTTAAATTCGATACCTTGATGACAGCTGGTGCTGAGGGTGAAAATGTGACTCTTGGAAAACCATCACTTGGTGAATTGGTTGAGGGCACAGTTATCGAAACTGGCAAGGATGACAAAGTGACAGTAGTTAAATATAAGAGCAAAACTCGTTATATGAAAACAACCGGTCACAGACAGCCTTATACTAAGGTTGAGATCAAAAAGATTGCCTAAAATTCTCTATATTAAAACCCGTCTCATTTTTGAGTCGGGTTTTTTGTTTGTCTTGATTTTTATCATCAGTGGCTCAATCCCGAGTTGAGAAAAGAGATAATGATTAAAGTTGCAGCTCCAGCAAGGCATGCGAAGACGATAGTCGAGATTGGGATATTACTGGGATTAGCAACTATCTTGGACAACGAATAGGTTTCATGGACTTTTTTTGTAGCCTTTGCCATCTTTATCGGGTCTTTCATAATCACACCTCCTTTTGGTTTGATTAAAGTTCGTTGCGATATTTTAAAGCATTGGCAAGTGTAACTTCATCAGCGTATTCCAGGTCGGAGCCAGAGGGCAGGCCTTTGGCAAGACGAGTAATGCGCACGTTGTGGTTGTGGCTTTTGATTAATTTTGAAATGTACAATGAAGTTGTTTCGCCCTCCAAGGTTGGATTTAAAGACAAAATCACTTCTTTTATTTTTTCCTTATCGATTCTATCGACAAGTTGTTTTATATATAAATCACCTGGCGTGATATTTTTTATAGAATCGATCAGACCGCCCAGAACATGGTATTTGCCGTTGTAAATCTTGGTCGCTTCGATAGTGAGCAAGTCACGAGTATTGGCAACGACCGAGATGGTGTGATTGTCTCGATTTGGATTGGCGCAGATTGAGCATGGGTTTGCTTCTGACACTTGAAAACAGGTTTTGCAAATGGTGATATTATCCTTGAGTTCAGCAATTGCTCTGGCGAATTGTTTTAAATCGTCATTGCGTTGATTGAGTAGGTAAAAAACATACCTCTCAGCCGTCTTGGGTCCAACGCTCGGTAGTTTTTTCAAATGACTGATTAAATCTTGAATTGCCTTGGGATAATTCATGGCTGATGTTTATGATAAGCCAGGGAATCCGCCCATTTCTTGCATCTTCTTGGCCATCACTTTCTGGATTTGCTTGATAGCGTCATTTGCATTATCTTTGATAATTTCTTCTAATTTTTCCTTGGAGATTTCTTCGTTGATTTTTACAGAAGTAATTTCCATATTACCATTCATGATTAGGGTTAAGCCCTTGCGGTCTACGGTCACAGATTCGCCCGACAGTGCATTTTGCATTACTTTGGCTTGATCACGTAAGTCTTTGATTTGTTTTAATTTATTGAACATATTTTTAAATTTAATTGTTTAATTATTGAATTATTATTGATTAGTACATACCATCACGCTGGATTTTTTCCATATTGCGATAGCTGACAGATTCTTCGTCAAAGAATAAATCAACTTTTCCAGTCGGGCCGTTTCGATGTTTGGCGATATGGATTTCGCCTTTGTGACGCTCTTCCGGGGTCAGCTCTTCGATGTTGAAGTTCCGGTCAGCGGCTTTGCGATAAATGAACATTACGATATCGGCATCTTGCTCGATGGATCCGGAATCTCTCAAGTGGGATAATTTAGGAATGGCTGGCTTAGTCGCTTCTACAGCACGAGATAGCTGTGATAGGGCAATGACGGGAATGTTCAACTCGCGGGCGATACCTTTGAGGCCTCGAGAAATTTCGGCGATTTCTTGCACACGATTATCGGAATTTTTGCCACGGCCTTCCATTAATTGCAAGTAGTCAATAATCAATAAATCCAATCCCTTTTCCATCTGTAAACGGCGCGCCTTGCTGCGAATTTCCATGACGCCGCAGTTAGGGGTATCGTCAATGAATATTTTCGCTTCAGATAAGCGACCCATGCCTTCGTTGATTTTGGCGAAATCATTATCTCCATCTTTGTCGGATAAATTTCCGGAACGCATACGCCAAAGGCTGACTCGTGATTCAGCGCAAAGCATACGATCGACTAATTGTTCTTTGCTCATTTCAAGCGAAAAAACGCCGACTGCCGCTTTGCCCACGATGCTGGCCTGACGGGCGATGTCCATTACGAATGTCGTCTTGCCGACAGAAGGACGAGCAGCGAGAATGATCAGATCTGATCTTTGCAAGCCGGTTAAGAGTTTGTCTAGGTCGGGATAGCCAGTAGTAATGCCGCGTAATTTGCCACCTTGTTTGTGGAGCTCATCAATTCTATCAAAAGCATCATTAAGCAGGGTGTCAACGCCCACGAAAGCATTCTTCAAGTATTTTTGGGAAACTCCAAAAAGTTTTCGTTCGGCTTGGTCGAGCATGTCATCCAAATCGGCGTCTTCATTATAACCCATGGCACTAATCTCGCTAGCACTTTTTAGCAAGCGGCGCAGAGTGGCCTTTTTTTGAATGATTTCCGCGTAGTGGGGAATATTAGCTGGCGTTGCAGCAAAGCTAGTCAAATGCGCCAAATAGGTGCGACCGCCGATGGCGTCTAATTGTTTTTTGCCTTTCAGCTTATTGGTAACGCTCACGACATCAATCGGTTCGTGCTTATTATATAAATCAAGTATGGCCGCATAGATGATTCGATGCGCATCTTTGTAAAAATCATCCTCAGAAATTGAATCAGAAACCTTTAACATCGCATCCTTGTCCAATAGCAATGAGCTAATAAAAGACATTTCGGCATCGATGTTTTGGGGTGGTATTTTTTCGATATCTTCTTGTTTTGTCATAAGATTATATTACCCTAGTTGGCAAAATTTATCAAGAATATTTTTCCACATTTCGGGCACATTTCAGCTACAAAAAAATACCCAATTTTAGGGTATTTTTTAGTATAATCTGAGCCACCTGTCGGATTCGAACCGACGACCTACTGTTTACAAAACAGTCGCTCTAACCAGCTGAGCTAAGGTGGCATTTTATTCTCCCTCGCCCGAATCTCCTTCGCTAAAGCTTCGGCGTATCGAGGCAGGAGAGGGTTGGGGTGAGGGGTGATGTGCGCCCAACAGGATTTGAACCTGTGACCATCAGCTTAAAAGGCTGTTGCTCTACCGGCTGAGCTATAGGCGCATATGTTTGAACAATTTTATTAATATTATTTTTCTTATGTAAAATAAAAAAGCTAATATTAGCAAAAATAAAACTGCCAAGACACATGGCACTTTATATAAATATATTGTAACAAAAAAAAATAACTTTGACAAGAGCTGTTTTTTAGTGTATATAAATAAGAGAAATATTTACTTTGAATATTTAAATTGCTCTTTTAAATAATAGGGGGAAGGATTATGACATTAACGCATTGGGTGGTGTATTCGATACTATTCTGGGGAATTGTCGTTTTGTGGTTTGGAAATTTACTAAAAGATGAGAAGTTTCGAAAAATAATTCAAACTGAATTTTTTGGTGGAGTAATAAAACTACGTCTCGGTAAAGAAACAAAGATTGGAGTGTGTGAAAAATTATTCCGTCAGAAAGAGCCATGGTTTTTTTTGCATCCCAATAATATTTGCACGTTTCGAGTTTTATTAGCCTGGTTTTCTTATTTCATCTTTGTTCATTGGGATATGCAGCGCACGGGGGTATTTTTCTTCACGTTTGCAGCATATCTTGATGGTGTTGATGGCATGGTCGCTAGGGCATGTAACTTGGA
>Ga0074199_1002675_pt1 | contig 10023 bp, 9 predicted proteins | sample EPASupsiteSAE347_FD_64528 | JGI IMG/M metagenome (GOLD analysis project Ga0074199, IMG submission 64528) | Bioremediated contaminated groundwater from EPA Superfund site, New Mexico - Sample SAE3-47 | ecosystem: Environmental > Aquatic > Deep subsurface > Groundwater > Contaminated ...
CCTTGGTATCGAGAGTCGGTCCCTGCAGCCAAATCCGCGTATCGCAGGAAACCTGCACAAAATAGATCATCCCCACGTGGGCTACCACAGCCCGGATAAAATCCTCACTTTCCCCGTAGATAGAGTCCGCTACGACGTACTTGAAAGAAAATCTCGTATGAAGACGCTCGATCATTTGGGCGGCTTGCTGGGGCTTGGTCTTGAACTGTAGTTTTTCGGGAAAATCGAGCTTCTCTCGCTTTGCCCTGTGCTCCTCATCGAACCATGCCTCGGGTATGAATAGCTCTTTATCCACCAGGGCGTAGCCAAGCCGGGAGACATAAGCTGCAAAGGTGCCCACTTGACAGTTTTCCACCTTGCCGATGGTCCCGCAGTACTGGCGGGCCACACCGGCTGAATCTTCACCTTTCTTGACAAATCCCGACTCATCGAAGATCATCGCTGCGTTGGGATCGGCCAAACCCTTACGCACTTTTTCATGATAGATTGACACCATCTTGTCTTCGTTCCAGAGGGCATCAGTGATGGTGCTTTGCATACAGCGTACATTGGCACCTTCCACTTTCACCGCAATCGGCTCAGATGGATTTCCTTTCAAGAGGGCTCAGTAGCCCTACCATGTAGCGTAGGAAATTCTCTCTGGGCTCGCTTCGGGCAAAGACATCGGCAAAGGAGCCGTGGAACTTTCTTAACTCGTCCATGAATCCTTCGATCTCAATCTTCTCTATTGTGAACTGGGGGACGGGATAGAGTCCCGCATCCTGTCTGATCTGGGGCAGCATGATTTACCTCCTTCTTGTATCACTGTCTGGTAAATCATCTCCCAGCTTTCCGTTGTTTTCAACTGCCTGCCTGCGCCAAATGCGAACCCCGTCCGCTAAGTTGCGTTGTAGGGCTATTCTCTCGTGAAGCCTACGGGGCAAGCCATGCCGCAACACCAACATGCAATCGGAAGACACCTGCTTTCTTTGTGAGGCCCACGAAGCAAACCCCAGAGGTAGTGCCAACATGCTATACCCGGCGTCCCGTCGGGTAGCCAGGGGATGTTGCCATCCCCGAGCCCCCTAAGAACCGGCCATGTGAGTTTCCCCACTTACGGCTCAAGCCTTTCAAAGGCCCCGTGAAGGACCCGGCTTTTCAACCTGGAGCTTTTGGTTCACTACCGGACACTTTTTTAGTCGAGAAATCCGTAGGTTACAAGGTGACCCCAAAATCTATGGAGGCAAGGACGACCAAAAGATATTTGTAAGAAGGGTATTCTCATGTCTTGGGGCTACCCATTTAGGTCCCATCTTTTGCCTCCGGCAGGGATTATACCTTAAAATACGATAGGTTGAGAGCAAATCCGATAGCCTCAAAAAAGTGTCCGGTAGTGAAGCTTTTGGCAGTGGACTTGCCTGTGGCAGTTGGGATGAAGGAGTATAAGATTGCTACAATTATCTTCACCCCCATGAACCTTCCAGACCAGATGGTGTTTGTGCCAGCCTGTCTGCTCTGTAATCAATTGCAGGCAGACCGGACATCTGCCGCTCTGTTCTTTCCACAGGTGGAAAACCTTTCCCCGTCCCTTCAAGCTCTCATTTCGCTCATTTTAACTTGAGTCTTTGAATTTTTCCTGCCTAAAGGTAAAGGCATAGATGGTTATCGGGATGCCCAGCAAGTCCAGGATCCGTATCTGTAAGGGATTGAGTGTTTCCACGATGTAGCCGGAGACTGAGTCGTCCGATTCCTTTATGAGCAGATGAACCTGACCGAATTGAGAGAGGAGGCGCTCGGCCGTGGGGCGCTGGGTTTTCATTTTGGGGTTACCCGGTACGAGGCCTGCGATATGTTCCTGCTGGGCTGCAAGCTGGCGGCGAGCAACGTATTCGATCAGTGTGATCGCCTGTAGGGCTACAGTCAACAGCAACATGAGCCCCTTGATTCGATCATGCAAATGAAGATACACAGGCAATGCAGGAAGAGAGCCTTCCTTGAATCGGTGAAAACCCCGCTCCACCTGCCATTCGTCGCGGTAGTAGTGGACACTTTGCTCAAGGGACATCTTGTGGGCAGGGACATTGCTGACGTAGATTCGCCATCCTGCGAGGAGAAGAACTTGTGCAATGGCGGCAGTAGATCTTTGGAAGGAAAGTGTCGGATGGCGGAGCTCAACCAGGATGCGAGGGCTATCAGCTTTAGGGCGGCCACGCCCCTGGAACTTTTCCTGGTGAGTCACGGTCTCCCACACTTCCAGCGAGAAGAGACTCTCGCAGTTTCTGCCCTTGAGGATTTTCTCCGCCCTCTGGAGAAGCTCCTGAGCATTCTCTCCCTTCTTGGGTTTGATGCGTTGGAGCTCTTGCTCAGCGTTTTCGATGCGTTTGGTCCATGCCTCGGTCTGGCTTTCCGCGTAGGAGCAGCTTTGAACGACAAACCACTGCTCGCTCCAGGTATGGAGTGAGCTGCCATCGATATCGGCACTCATTTGTTTGTGAACTACGAACCCTTGACCTATCATGGATGGCTGTTGCTGCGCTGATGAGGCATGGAAGATAGGCTGAGGCTTCGTTGGAGGGTTGAGAACGAACTGGCATAGATGTTGAGGAACATCGCCGGTTTTGGGCAGGGGAAACAGATATGATCCGCCCTCCTTGTCGATAGCAGCCCGTGTCTTGAGAGCCGATGCTTTGGAGTCGGCTACGTAGAGGAAGTCGCCATGGCCGATGGTCTTTTTCAGCTCTATCCATGCAGGAAAATAGAGGGGATCATCGGCGGTATTGCCGGGCAGAGTTGTGGAATACAGAGGTACCCCAGCAGGATCCAGTGTTGCCAAACCTTGCTTGAACTGCAGCAGATCCGGCCGGTGATTCTTACTATGGCCAAAACGCAATAGCCCTTCGGATGCATTCGGGCCGGGAGCATGATAAACGTTGAAGCTGGTGGTGTCGAAACGCGCCACATCGGTTGGCAAATGATAAGCGTGGATCAGGTGTTTTCCCATCTCCTGCTGGAACCGGAGGTTATCGGTATCACTCAAGCCAAGCACTTCCACCATTCGTCCGAGGCGGTCGTCGGTGGTATCTTTGAGGGCCACATCCCAGCCTGTGCATTGCTGGATCACCGTGCGGTGTTTGGCAGCCCATTCCTCCATTGTGCACAGCGTGTGTGTCTGAGTGTGTATAACATAGGCAATAAAGAGCTGTGCCAGTTGTCCGTAGCGCAGACCATCCCAGTTGCCATGGGGCTGCCAGATCGAATCAATGACTTCTTGTACCTTCATGGTGCTGAGCCAGTGCAAGAGCAGTGGAATGTCGTCAACTCTTTCAATTCGTTGGTGCTGCATCACGTCTCCTTATGTGGTGTACAATACTTTCATGCCACACTGGAGCGTGTTTGTTTACTTCAAATTACATGGTCATTGACATCTCACGTAAAAATCTTGGCCGCAGCAAAAAACTAGCGAAATGAGAGTTCATAGGCGGTAATCCCGACGTCGCTAAGCCCCAGTGGATCCACTCGATTGATCGGGTCCCCGCCGACATAGACGTACGGGTTAATCCCCCCAGCCAGCCCAATCGGATCAGGAGATCGGTATCTCCCGACCTCCGACGCAGGTAAACCACAGATTTGCCTCATTTCCAGATGCATTCAAGCTAACTCCCGGCTAGTTGACCAGGTGCGATTTTCCTGTGAAGAGGGCTCATCTCCCGATGCTGTCCTTGTAAGTAGAGGCGGATCCGGATCACGCGATCTCTGTCATTAACGCGCGTGCAGGATAGCAGATTAGGGCGGCTAAGGGAAAAGCTCTTTTCGCATTTTTTCTTATCGGTACATCTCAGGCTTATGCAAGGAGTGTTTTGCCTTAGTGTTGGATTTTACAGGATTTTGCATCGGCAATGTTACTGTGGATATGGGTATGGTTTGACCATGCGAAAGTCGGTCCGGATGTGCATTTCCACGAAGCCCCGAAGTGGCCCGTTTTGGGCTGCAAAGGCTTGCCGGATAAGGATTTCTACTTCGTGATCGCCGGCTATCGAAGCATCACGAAGTCGCTCGTTTTTTCCACTAAGCTTCGTCATAAATGAAGGATATGTAGTTGCCTTCGGCAGCTGGATCGAGGCTAATGGGTGGGGGCTTCGTTCTGTCTTTCCCTCTCGGCAGGTGTGTGCCGCTCCGCTGGGTGGCATCGAGCGTGGACGGCCTGCAGCTGAACTATGCTCACTTCCGTATAGATGGCGGTCGTCTCCAGGTTCTCATGGCCAAGCAGCTGCTGAATGTAGCGGATATCGGCCCCTCCCTCGAGCAAATGGGTGGCGCAGGTGTGACGTAGAAGGTGAGCGGCTCCCTCGTGGGCGATGCCGGCTTTCTTTATGTACCTGGAAACCTTTCGGGTCAGTACGTCGGGATTGAACGGCTCGCCGTAGCCCGTGAGAAACAGGGCCGGCTCATGGGGCTTTACGAGCAGCACGGGACGCACGTCTTCTATGTACTTCTCCAGCCACACCATGGCCCTGGCGCCCACCGGCACCATGCGCTGCTTCCCTCCCTTGCCGTGACGGATGTAGAGGAGGCGCCTGTCGCGGTTGAGATCGCCAAGGGCAACCTGTACGAGCTCGGATCTTCGGATGCCCGTCGAATAGAAGAGCTCGAGTATTGCACGGTCCCGGATGCCGAGAGGATCGGCTATGTCGGGCTCGGAAAGGACCGCTTCGACATCCGAGATCGTCAAGGCCTCGGCCGGGAGCTGCTTCGTCGGGCGAGGCAGCTCGATATCGCTTGCCGGATTGGCATCCAGGATATGCTGCCTGCAAAGCCAGCCGAAAAAGACCCTCACCGCACCGAGCAGTCCCCGCTGCATCGAGTTGCTCAGAGGCTTGCCGTTTTTCTTGCGGTAGGCCCAGATCGAGCGCTGGTAGCCCTCGATTATGGGAAGCGTTATCTCTCCAGGATACAGGAAACCCCGCTCTTCGCTCCAGCTAATGAACCTCTTGAGCTCCTTGGCACGGCCCGCTACAGATGCGGGCGTATGGTTGCGCATCCGCATGTGATCGAGAAAGCGCAGGACAAGAGATGCCATATCTCCATCGCCTCGAACCGGGACACCGGGCCTTTCAGGATTCCCGCCGCGCTTCTCGACCGAGCGCTTGCGCATCCACCTGACGGCGTTCCAACCCCTTTTTCCCATGGCTATCATCCTTTTTCATCACTGCGATACGATTTTGCCGATTTCGGTCCGGATGTGCGTTTCCACGAGCTCCCGAAGTGGCCCTTTTTCAATCGTAAGGCCGTGTCGGGCAAGGATATACACTTTGTGATTTTCGGTTATCGAAGATGCACGAACCAGCCCTTTTTTATCTCGAAGCTTCGTCATACCCGCACCGGTCCCTCGCCGGATGTGCGACCGCGCAGCTTCTCGACATCCAGCAAGCCTATGTGGGCAACTCTATCGGGGGCGTCGGGGTCTGTGGCGAGCTCGTAGCAGCAGCGCTGTCCCTGCTTTCCCCAGCGCCGGTAGACGTACTCCAGGAGCTCGAGCCGGTTCATATGCACCCGCACCTGGAACTCGCTAAGGCCCGAGAGCTCTCGCAGCTCCCGGCGGCTAAAGAGGACGTCCTGCCGATCGAGCGATTGCTCCCGCATGCGGGTCGAGACCAGCGACTTGATGAGCGAAAGCAAACGCCTCGTCTGCGGCGCAAGCTCGTCCAGGGAGCGCCCCAGGAGCTCCGGAGCCAGGCGGTTGGCAAGCTCTATGTCATCAAGGGTCACACGGATGCGCTCCGACCCGTCCCCGGTCTTCTCCCGCTGGTGCTGGTGAAGCAGCGCTATGGCATCGATGAGTGTGAGGTACTTCTCGTTGTCTCGCCTGGCGCGGGTGCGCTCGACCGTGAAGGTCAGATCATCGGCGTAGGGGTTCAGGATCTCCAGGGGCTCGATGAGGCGCTGAGCGTTTTGCATGAGCTCCAGGAGCTCCTTGCGCCGTTTCTTGAGCTCGAGCCCTTCAGCAGTGCGGCTCTTGCGCTGCATGGCGTGGATGCGCCCCGTCTGCTCCCTCGATTCATCGACGGTTATGACCAGACAGCGGTTCTGAAGCTCCTCATCGATCTCGACCGCCGTGGTGGTAAGAAAGATCATGACCGGCCCCTCGACACGGTACTCGTGGGTCTCGAGGCGTCCCGTCTTCGGGTCCTTGCCTGTGCTCGCGATGATGAGCTCTCCTTCGCTTTGAAGAAGCTTCAAGGCATAGCTCGCCTTCTCGGCTCCGGCTTCCTCGACGATTGCAAGGATCTTGTGCTTCAAGTCCGTCTGCCCCAGGTAATAGAGGCTCTGGCCGGTCATGGCGCTGTATTTTACTCTCTCCTCCCCGGGGAACATCGAGAGCACGGCATCGAGGAGCGTGCTTTTTCCCGCTGCGCTCGTGCTCTGGATGAGGATTGCAAGAGGCCGGTCGAGCTTTCGCGAGGTACAGGCGAGATAAGCGGCCAGCCGGTTGGTTTCCTCTCCCGCAAAGCCAAGGGAATCGAAGGTCTTGCCGATGCGCTCCATGAGATCCGGCGCCTTCAAGAGCTTCAGGGCCTCCTCGCGCTGAACTTCGCTCATCCCTGACGCCTCACGGCCCGGGCGCGCGGCGGCGGATGCGGCCGAGATTCGCGCGGCCTGCTCGTCTTCGAGAGCCAGCAGGAGACGACCCATATCGCGCTTGATCACATCCTTCTCGATCCGGGTCTCCTGCGAGGCCCGCTCGATGAACCGCCGCCGCTCCACGTCCCTGGCCATATCGAAGCTGTCCAGGTGGAAGTCGTCAAGGTGGCGCAGCCTCACCGCGACCTTCAGGACCTCGAGGCTGTTGTTCCTCTCGAGGCCTCCCACACGGTACTCACGGGGGCCGAAGCGCAGCACGTGATGCTCTCCGATCCTCTCCAGCCACGGAGCTTCCTCGCCACTGGCCGAAGAATCCTCTTTAGCCGCTAAATCCTTAGCAGCTAAGGAATCACCCTTAGCAGCCAAATTCTTAGCAGCTAAAGAAGAATGATCGTACGCGTGATGGGAGGGCGTGGAGCTTTGGAGGGTGGGCTCGGGAGGTGAAGCCGCGGGGAGATCGGGGCATTGGGGCTCGCCTTCCTCTCCCCCCATCCCTTCCTTCGCGCATCCAGCGCCGGGACATGGCTTGCGGGTCCCCGTGTCCATCCATTGGGCGGCGGCAAGGACGGATTGCAATGCTTCGGTCGGGTCCCGGGCTTTGCGGGCATAGTCGTTTGCATCCATACGTAAGGGAAATTTTACCCGAAAGCACTCGATGCCCAAATCCAAAAGCCTCGGTGCGTCCCGTGCCGCCGCCCGGTTGCCGGCCTCGTCACTGTCGTAGGAAAGATACACCCGCCCGACCCGCCGGGTGACTAAGGCAGCCATGAGCTCATCGGTAAAGCCTTCGGTACCGAAGATGAAGGTTACGTTGCGCAGTCCATTCACCCAGAACGTGAGCGCATCGAAGGGAGCTTCGCATAAGATGAGCTCGGGCTCGGACAGCGCATCCAGGTTCCAGATTCCCCGGTGCGGACCTGGAAGAAACAGGTGAAGCGGGGTGCCTTTTTTTAGTCCGGGAGTGATCTTGCGGCCGTAGATCTCGCCCACTTCGCCCTTTTCCGTAAAGACGGGAAGCGTTACGCAGCCGGTGAAGTGCTCGTGGCCGCTCTCGCGAAGGAGCCCGAGGCGGGCAAGGTGCGAGCGCTGCGCCTCTCCGGTCTTGCGGTTTTTCTCAGGAAGGCGAAGCCCGAGGGTCCTGTCCGCAAAGCCTAAGTGAAAGCGCTCCACGGCCTCATCACTGTAAAGCCCGCGGCCTTTCAGATAGCCCGTGGCCGCCTCGGTTGCGAGCAGCCGCTCGTGGTAGTAATCGACCACCCGGCGAAGGAGCTCGGCATCTCCGGCATCACTGCTCACGACGGGAGCCAGGCGGGGAACGGTCGAGCATTTTTTGACCGTCCCGCAAGAGCCCGAAAAGGCCGGCTTGCCTTCGGAAAGAAGCTCATAGGCATGCCGGAAGCTCACCCCGTCGAACCTTTGCACGAACTGGACGGCGTTGCCGGCCGCTCCGCAGCCCATGCAATGAAAGAGCCCCACATCGGGTGAGACGATAAAGGAGCCCTCCTGCTCCTTGTGAAACGGACATCTACCGGCAAAGTCTTTCGAGCCGTGCCGAACGAGCTCGATCCCGCGTGAGCGCACCAGCGCCACCAGGTCTATTTGGTGCTTGACCCTTTGGATTTCCTCATCCGGGATGCGCGCCATCAGCTCGTCCTCCTCTGCCCGTCCGCGCCGGGGCGCGCGGTGGTGTCGTGGATAGATCGGAGAGGGAGCGCGGGGGAGCCCGTGATGGATTCGGCCGGGATGATTTCCAGGGGCGAATCGGCGGCCCGTCGACCGCCCGGGCTGCCCACGGCAGGCTGAAGAGAGGGCGCCTTTCTTGGGTGAAACGGGCACGGCGCCAGGCAGATCCCGCCGTTTCCACCCGTCTCGATTCCGGCCTGCCGGATGAGGGTGAGCGGATCAGCGGAGTCCTTTTTGGCCTCGATTCTTTCTATTTCCATATCTCGTATTACCCCCCTGAAACTCGAAGAGTACGTCTCGCAGCATATTCAAGGACTCCCGCAAGGAAACCGGGTTCACCCTGGCCTTGCCCGTCCTGTAGTCCCGGTCCAGCCTGTCGAGATCCTCGCCCTCGATCCTGAAGGCGGCTATCCCTTTGACGGTGTCTTTGATGCGTATCCCGCAAAGGCACCCGCCCATGCACAGCAGGAACGCTCCTATGAAGATGTCCGTCGTCTCCAGTACGCTTCTCGTCATGCTCACTTCACCTCCTTTCCATTCAAGAATGATGAGGCCGGAAAGCCGCGCCTCTTCCGCATTCATCATTGTCTTTCATAGAACCTGACAATGCCGGCGATCAGAGCCTTCATGTGCTTCGGGCCAAGCACATTCATGGCAATGCCGAGGTTGAACCTGGTGTGGGTGTAGGGATCCATGAGGTTTAGCAGGAATTCCAGGATGAGCATCTCTCCGTGGCTGAGCGCAGCCCCCGGGCCTTTGTAGAGGTAGTCGGAGAGCTTTGCGTCATCGAGCTCGTCCGCTGCAATGCCGGGAATGCCGCCCTGGTGGACTCCTTTGAGCTTCAGGGCGGGAAACGAACAGGCGATCTCGTAGAGCATCTCATGAGGCATGGACCGCTTTCTCCCTTCATGAGCCGGCTCCCGGAGTCGGAGCCGGCGGTGAGGTTCACCGCATCTCACATCGTGAGCCAACCTTTCCATTCCTTGATTTTGCCGGGGAGATACGCTAGAAAAAGAACGGCCGCAGCGGGTTTCACCGCCTCTGTGGGCCTGCTTCCAAGGCCATCAACCTGCGACCCGCCAAAGTCATTCAGGTTGATGGCCTTTTTCAATACTCCCCGTCGTAAAATAAAAAATTCTTCGGAACCATATTGGTGACTCACCAGGTACCAAAAGTGGTGCCTTAGTGTCAAGAGATTTTATTCCCTCTGCCTGATTGATGCATCAGAACCTCGGCGGCTGTGCTATACTTGCCTGGCATTTATGCTGGAAGGATACAAAATGACTCTTGGAGAAAAGATCAGGCAATTAAGGGGCGAGCTGGGGCTGTCCCAGGAGGAGTTCGGCAAGCGAGCCGGCATCCACCCGAAGCATGTTGGAAAATATGAAGGAAACAAAACCATACCCTCTGCGGACAAGTTGAGAAAGATTGCAGAAGTATTGGGGGTTAGCGCCGATTACCTTCTTTACGATAAGGTGCCAAAGGCAGGGAAGATCGAAGTTAATGATCCTGAGCTGTTGGAGAAGTTCACTCTTATCGACAAGGTTAGCGAGAAAGACAGAGAGATAATCAAGACCGTGTTGGATGCGCTGATTCTAAAAAGCCAGGTGGAGCTGGTGGTTGGAAAACCGCGAGTACATAAGCGAGGTGGGCAAGACACACCTGGGCGTCCCGGCACCTGAGCAGCCGCCTTGAGCAAAACGGTGGGCACGATAATGCCTG
>Ga0074199_1002676_pt1 | contig 10015 bp, 9 predicted proteins | sample EPASupsiteSAE347_FD_64528 | JGI IMG/M metagenome (GOLD analysis project Ga0074199, IMG submission 64528) | Bioremediated contaminated groundwater from EPA Superfund site, New Mexico - Sample SAE3-47 | ecosystem: Environmental > Aquatic > Deep subsurface > Groundwater > Contaminated ...
TGTGATAATTAGTTTTAAAGTATATAAAACTGTCGATGCATAGTGTAATTTATGGTAAATAATGAAGAAATTACTGAATATTTCAATGAATTATTCAGATTATGGGGTCAGAAAGTATTTGTGGAAAAGCAGGACTTATTGAATATTTGTACAATTGGGGGTTTTGGGACAGCCTGTAGAGAAAGGTTTAAGTTAAATGAGGTTGTGTTCAAGGGGCGCACGTCTACGAGGTTTTAACAGGATTGCAATTTATTAGTGAATATTTATCTTTAATGGTCGGCAGCACAGGATTAGATGGCAAAAGGTTTGGGCTCGTAGCTCAGTCAGGCAGAGCACCGGGCTTTTATTCAAAGCGAGAAGAAACCCGATGGTCGAGGGTTCAAATCCCCCCGAGCCCGTTTGCCTGGGAGGTAATCGCATGAAGGAGAAAGAGCGCACAGAAAGGGAGTTTGATCCCTTAGAACACAAACTTGTACCAAGGCATGAGATAATGGACGAGAACGATCTTAAAAAAGTACTGGCGGAGTATAATATAGAAAAAGAGCAGATGCCCAAGATCCGCGTTTCAGACCCCTCAGCTTTATCTATAAAAGCTAAAGTTGGCGATGTCGTACGCATCATCCGCGATAGCCCGACCGCAGGTAGAGCAATTTTCTACCGGCTGGTCATTGCATAGGTTCACATCATGAGGTAATATGTTAGACAGAAGAGTGCTATCAAATGCATATTTTACAAGCGAAAATATTGTGCGTCATCACGTAGATTCATTCAATGATTTTCTGGACATTGGTCTCCAGAAAGTTATCGATGAGCAGAGGATTATTGAGACCGATATTGAAGGTACATACGTAAGGCTGGGAAAAATCCGCGTAAGCCACCCTGTAGTAAGGGAGGCGGACGGCGCGGTCGATAAGCTCTATCCGACCGAGGCAAGGCTGCGGAACATAACATATGCTGCTCCCCTTCACCTGGGTATGACCATAGTCAGCCCCGAAGGAGAAAAAGAAGAGAGAGAGGCGGAAATAGGACTTTTGCCGATGATGATATGGTCAAAGAAATGCAACATTGTCGGCCTGACGGAGAAGGAGATGGTCGAGCTTGGCGAGGACCCGCAGGACCCGGGAGGATATTTCATAATCAATGGTACTGAGCGCGTGATCACTACGCTGGAAGACCTCGCACCCAACAAGATCCTCGTGGAATTCGAGGAGAGGTACGGCGAGAACATCGAAGTAGCCAAAGTATTTTCACAGCGGCGGGGCTACCGCGCACTTGTGGTCGTGGAGAGGAACAGGAAATCCATTCTTGAGGTCTCATTCCCGTCCATCTCAGGCAGGATCAATTTCGTCACGCTGATGAGGGCGCTGGGTGTGGAAACTGACCAGGATATCGTGAACGCAGTGTCCAGCGACCCTGAGATCGTCAAGTTCATGCTTGAGAACCTTGAGGAAGCTGAAGTGGGCGATAAAGAGAAAGCCATGGAGAAAATAGGGACACGCGTTGCATCAGGTCAGGCAAGGGAGTACCAGATAAAAAGAGCAAATTACGTGATAGACAGGTACCTGCTGCCTCACCTCGGCAACGATGAGGCGCACCGCCTGCTTAAAGCGCAGTTCCTGGGAAGAATGGCGCAGGCGTGCTTTGAGCTTGCGCTGGGGAAGAGGGAGAGCGACGATAAGGACCATTACGCAAATAAGAGACTTAAACTGGCAGGCGACCTGATGGAAGACCTGTTCAGGGTCTCGTTCAACAGGCTTACAAGGGATGTCAAATACCAGCTGGAGAGGGCAAGCATGAGGAACAGGGACCTGAACGTAGCTACGGTCGTGCGCTCAGACGTGCTGACGGAAAGACTCGTGCATCCGCTTGCCACAGGCAACTGGGTCGGAGGGCGCACAGGCGTATCGCAACTGCTTGATCGTACTGATTATATAGCAACCCTCTCGCATCTGAGAAGGGTCATCTCGCCGCTGTCGAGGTCGCAGCCGCACTTTGAGGCCAGGGACCTGCACCCGACGCAGTGGGGAAGGATATGCCCCACAGAGACACCTGAGGGACCTAACTGCGGTCTTGTGAAGAACTTCGCGCAGCTTGTGGAGATATCAACAAGCGCAGGGGATGAAAAACTGCTCAAGAACCATCTCTACGAACTGGGCATATCACCGATCATACCTCAGCTGCTCGGCGTTGAGGAAGTGGTAACCACTTATGCTACCGAACTTGAGGCGCTCGAGGAGGAAGGGGAAATTAAGATCGAGCCTGAAGAGGAGGTGGATGTCTTTGAATAAGACCAGGATTTTCTTAAACGGCGAACTCATAGGAACGCACGATAGACCAAAAGAGCTTGTAGTGGAACTGCGCAAAAAACGCCGACAGGGAGAGCTCAAGAAACAGGTGAATATCATCTACTATGAGGATACGAACGAGATATACATCAATTCCGACCAGGGAAGAGCCAGGCGCCCTGTCATAATCGCAGAGAAGGGCATGCCTATTATAACGAAAGAACAGATTGAGCGGTTAAAGAAGGGAGAGATCAATCTTGAAAGCCTTGTTAACGATGGGCTTATCGAGTACCTGGACGCTGAAGAGGAGGAGAATGCGTTCATAGCGGTTGATGAGAAGGAAATAACACCCAAACACACGCATCTTGAGATCGATCCTGCCCTGATACTCGGTATTGGCGCAGGCATGGTGCCTTTTCCTGAGCACAACGCATCCCCCAGGAACACAATGGGTTCTGGCATGATAAAACAGTGTCTTGGCATGTCGATGCCAAATATGAAGCTGCGTCCGGATACGCGTGCCCACGTCCTCCATTACCCGCAGAAAGCGCTCGTAACCACTCAGACCGCTGAAGCCATTGGTTTTGACAAGCGGCCTGCAGGGCAGAATTTCGTGGTAGCTGTGCTGTCCTATGAAGGTTACAATATAGAGGACGCGCTTATCATAAATAAGGGCTCGATAGAGCGCGGGCTTGGAAGGAGCCATTTCTTCAGGACGAACGAGGGCGAGGAACGCAAGTACCCCGGAGGTCAGGAGGACAAGTTCGAGATCCCCGATGCAGAGGTAAGAGGGGCAAGGGGCGCGGAGGTCTACAAGCAACTGGACAGCGATGGACTTGTGAACCCTGAGATACCTGTCGGACCCAATGACGTTCTTATAGGCAAGACGAGTCCTCCGAGGTTCCTTGAAGAGCCGACCGAACTCGGGATCAGCCCCCTCCAGAGGAGAGAGAGCTCTGTGACCATGCGCTCGAACGAGAAAGGCATAGTCGATACGGTGATACTTACAGAATCCGAGAATGGCTCAAGGCTTGCAAAGGTAAGGACGCGCGACCAGAGGATACCCGAGATAGGGGATAAGTTCGCGTCCCGCCACGGGCAGAAAGGTGTGATCGGTCTCATAGTGCCGCACGAGGATATGCCCTTTTCCGAGGACGGAACAGTCCCTGACCTCATAGTCAACCCGCATGCCATCCCCTCACGAATGACCGTAGGTCATGTCCTTGAGATGATAGGCGGCAAAGTAGGCTCACTTGAGGGGAAGCAGATGGACGGCACCCCCTTTTCCGGTGAATCCGAGGATGAACTGCGCCTTGCCCTGAATAAATTCGGATATTCGCATACCGGTAAAGAGGTACTGTATGACGGCATAACCGGTAAAAAAATACAGGTCGATATATTCATAGGTACTATCCTGTACCAGAAACTCTACCACATGGTCTCATCCAAGATGCACGCCAGGTCAAGAGGACCTGTCCAGGTATTGACCAGACAGCCGACCGAAGGCAGAGCAAGGGAAGGAGGCTTGAGGTTCGGAGAGATGGAGCGCGATGTGCTGATAGGGCACGGTGCTGCCATGGCACTGAAGGAGAGGCTGCTTGATGAGTCTGACAGGGTAGTAGAATACGTTTGCTCTAACTGCGGCATGATAGCTACTCTTGATAAAAGGAAAAATATAACAATATGCCCCAACTGCGAGGCTGAGACCAATATACATCCGGTTGAAATGAGCTATGCGTTCAAACTACTGCTTGATGAGATATTATCCCTCGGAGTTGCACCCCGGCTTGTGCTGGAGGACGCAGTTTAGGAGGATATTATGGCAATTACAACCCCGAAAAGAATAAAACAGATAAAATTCGGACTTATCTCCCCGAAAGAGTTCAGGAGAATGAGCGTAACAAGGATCATAACAGCCGATACGTATGATGATGACGGTTTCCCGATCGAGATGGGTCTGATGGATACCAAACTTGGCGTTATCGACCCGGGCTTGCGGTGCAAGACCTGCGGCGGAAGAGCAGGCGAGTGCCCGGGTCATTTCGGGCATATCGAGCTTGTGGCACCCGTTATCCATGTCGGCTTTGCAAAGCTGATACGCAAGATACTGCGGGCTACGTGCAGGAACTGCGGCGCGCTGCTCCTGACCACTGACCAGAAAAAGAAGTACCTTGAGCAGATAAAGACGCTTCGGAGAATGGGGCAGTCGACCGAAGACATAGTTAACGAGGTCTTCAAGGAGGCGCGAAAAGCCGGGAAATGCATGTACTGCAACGAAGAGCAGCAGGAGATCAAGTTCGAGAAGCCCACGACATATATCGAGAACGAGCACAAGCTCATGCCCACGGATATCCGCTCCCGCCTTGAGAAAATAACGGATGAGGATATAGAAGTGATAGGTATGGACCCGCAGAACGCGCGCCCTGAATGGATAGTGCTTACAGTACTGCCCGTTCCGCCTGTCACGATGCGCCCCTCCATCACACTGGAATCTGGTCAGCGCAGCGAAGATGACCTCACGCACAAGCTTGTGGATATAATAAGGATCAACCAGAGGTTCCAGGAGAACAGGGAGGCAGGTGCGCCGCAGCTTATCATAGAAGACCTGTGGGAACTGCTCCAGTACCATGTTACAACATTCATCGACAATGCCGTCTCAGGCGTACCTCCGGCACGGCACAGGTCCGGAAGACCGCTCAAGACCCTATCCCAGAGGCTAAAAGGCAAAGAGGGGCGGTTCAGAGGGAGCTTATCAGGGAAACGGGTGAACTTCTCAGCAAGAACCGTGATATCGCCTGACTCGAACCTCAGGATATTTGAGGTCGGCGTGCCGGTCGAGGTGGCAAAAGAGCTTACAATAACCATGAACGTGACGCCGAGGAACCTTGAGGAAGTAAAAGAGTTCGTGAGGCGTGGTCCTGACAACCATCCGGGCGCGAATTACATTATCAGGGCGGACGGGCGCAGGGTCAAGATCACAGAGATCAACTGCGGTGAGCTTGCTGACCTGGTTGAACTGGGTTGGAAGGTAGACAGGCAGATAAAGGACGGGGATATTGTTCTGTTCAACAGGCAGCCCTCGCTTCACAGGATGAGCATAATGGCTCATGAGATAAAGGTCCTGCCGTATAAGACGTTCAGGCTCAATCCTGCTGTGTGTCCGCCTTATAACGCTGATTTTGACGGCGATGAGATGAACCTTCATGTGCCGCAGACCGAGGAAGCGCGCGCTGAAGCAAAGATACTGATGCACGTGCAGGAGAACATCCTGTCCCCCAGGTTCGGGGGCCCCATCATCGGCGGCATTCACGACCATATATCCGGGCTTTTCCTGCTCACGAACAGCAAAGACAAGATAAATAAGAACGATGCTCTTGAGCTGCTCGGGAAAATGGAGATACGCGAGCTGAACGAACCTGCTGGAAAAGAGAACGGGGAGCAGTACTGGACCGGGAAGCAGATATTCAGCCATATACTGCCGAAGGGACTCAATCTTCAGTTCAAGGCAGAGATATGCGAACACTGCGATGTCTGCAAGGGCATAGACTGCGACAAAGATGCTTACGTGATCATCAGGGACGGTATGCTTGAGCAGGGCACTATCGATGAGAAGGCCATAGGCGCTTTCAAGAGCGTGATACTCGATAAACTGATGAAGGAATTCAGTCCCGAGATCGCATGCAAGTTCATCGACGACGCGACCAGACTCTCCATAAGAGGCATCATGAGAAGAGGCTTCAGCTTCGGGATAGATGACGAGTTTATACCCCCTGAGGCTCAGAACCAGATAAACGAGGTGCTTACTCAGGCAAAGGACAAGGTTGAGAAACTCATCGCTGCATACCAGGCAGGAGAGCTTGAACAGCTACCCGGAAGGACGCTTGCTGAGACGCTTGAGATGGAAATAATGAAAGAGCTCTCCAAAGCCAGGGATATGGCAGGTGACATAGCAGGGCGGCACCTGGGAATGGACAATTCCGCAGTAATAATGGCTCGTTCAGGCGCAAGGGGCTCGATGCTTAACCTCACTCAGATGGCTGCATGCGTAGGTCAGCAGGCGGTGCGAGGAGAACGCATCAAAAGAGGCTATGCAGGTCGCACACTCTCTCACTTTGAGAGGGGCGACCTGGGTGCAGAGGCTCACGGATTCGTGAGAGCAAGCTACAAGAGCGGTCTATCGCCAACCGAGTATTTCTTCCATGCCATAGGAGGGCGTGAGGGTCTCGTGGATACTGCGGTCCGAACGTCCCAGTCAGGTTACCTGCAGCGGCGGCTTGTGAACGCACTTCAGGACCTGGAAGTTCAATTCGACGGGACGGTCAGGGATACGAGGAAAATGATCATCCAGTTCAAATACGGAGAGGACGGCATCAATCCTATGAACAGCGATTTTAGCAAACCTGATGCGGTCAGAAGGATAATCGAGCATGTGGTAGGGGTGAAGGAATGAGCGTAGACCAGAAGACCATAGAGGAGGCTGTTTCAGTTCTCCCCCTGCCCCAGAAGGTCATTGATAGCCTGATGCGCGAACTCAAGAGCGCAAAGATCACCAAGAAACAACTGGACGAGATAATCAAAAATGTACTTGCTACGTATGATTACTCAAGGATACAGGCAGGAGAGGCTGCAGGCGTAGTCTCGGCGCAGTCGATCGGGGAACCGGGCACACAGATGACTATGAGAACATTCCACTACGCAGGTGTGGCAGAAATAAACGTGACCCTGGGATTGCCGCGCCTGATCGAAATAGTGGATGCCAGAAAAAACCCGAGCACTCCGATGATGACCATCTTCCTTGAGAAGGATTATGCCTACGACAGGGATAAGGCGCGGGAACTGGCGTGGAAGATCGAAGCGACCAATATAACCGTACTGGGCAGCATGTCCACGGATATCACAGAGATGAAGGTGGTAGTAGAGCTGAACAAAAAGGCGCTCACCCAGAGAAATATGACCCCGAAGGAGATCGCAGATAAGATCGAAGAAGAGATGGGAGTATCTCCCGAAATATCGGATGATGCATTAATAATGAGACCTGAGGAGGCATCGTACAGGCAACTGCTCCAGCTCGTTAAAAGCGTGCAGTCTATAATACTGAAAGGCATTAAAGGGATAAAGAGAGTGGTAATCAGGAAGGAAGAGAGCGGGGAATACGTACTGTATACCGAAGGTTCTGCTCTCAAGGACGTGCTTGCAATATATGGGGTCGATGCCACCAGGACGAAAACGAACAATGTCAATGAGATCTTTGAGGTAATGGGTATAGAGGCTGCCAGGATGGCGCTGATCAATGAGGCTATGGATACGCTCAAGGAGCAGGGCTTGACCGTGGATGTCAGGCATATCATGCTCGTATCTGATATAATGACGGTGGACGGGGATGTGAAGCCGATAGGGAGGCACGGAGTATCGGGCGAGAAAGCCAGCGTTTTTGCACGCGCAGCTTTCGAAGTGACCGTGAACCACCTGCTTGATTCGGGCATGAGCGGGGATGTTGACGAACTCAGGGGAGTGACCGAGAACGTAATAGTGGGTCAGCCCATAAGGCTTGGGACCGGGAATGTCAAATTGATCGCAAAAAAACCTGCATAAAGGAGTAAAATTATGGAAACTGATATAAGCAAAGTACTGCGAAGCGCTTTATCTACAGGTAAAGTGCTCATCGGAACAAAACAAACGGTAGATGCTGTAAAGAATGGGAAGGCACAGGCAGTCGTAGTATCGGCAAACTGCTCGGAACAGACGATGAGAGACCTAAGCGGCGTACATGTAATAAAATACTCGGGGTCTGGCGTTGACCTGGGTATCGCCTGCGGTAAACCGTTCTCGATCGCTACACTTGCTGTGCTTGAACCGGGGGAATCGGATATCCTCTCTTTCGGGAGTACGAATGAGTGAAGTCAAATTAAGTACCGAAGGAATAAGATACATAGCGTTATTTGAGAGCCTCACCGGGGCCAGGGCGCGGGATTGCTTTGAGGATATGGAGAACAACAGGCTGGTATTCGTGGTAAAGAGCGGGGATATGGGGCTTGCGATAGGTAAGGGCGGGGACCGTATCAACCGCGTGAAGAAAGCCATTGGCAAGCATGTCGAGGTGATAGAGCACTCAGAAGACCCTGTTGAGTTCGTGAAAAACGCTTTCCATCCTGTCTCTATAAAGAACGTGAGTATTGCGGAGAAGGATGACAAGCGCATAGCTTATGTAGAGGTACTTACTAAGGAGAAGGGGCTTGCCATCGGGAGAGACGGCAAAAACATCGAAAAGATAAAAAAGCTCTCCGCAAGACACCATAATATAGACGATGTGATCATCCAATGAAAATTATCTACACGGGAGGAAAATAACCTCATGGGCAAAGGAATGTACGCCGCTCGCAAACTCAAGAGCGAACATAAGAAATTCAGATGGAGCGACAAGAATTACAGCAGACGTGCTCTTAACCTTGATGTAAAGGCAGACCCTCTGGGCGGTGCGCCCAGGGCAAGGGGAATTGCGCTTGAAAAGGTCGGAGTGGAGGCAAAACAGCCAAACTCTGCCATCCGCAAATGCATACGGCTTCAGCTTATCAAGAACGGGAAGCAGATCTCGGCCTTCTGTCCGGGCGACGGTGCGATCAATTATATCGATGAACATGATGAAGTGGTCGTGGAAGGTATAGGCGGAAGGATGGGCGGAGCCATGGGAGATATCCCGGGCGTGCGCTGGAAGGTAGTTGCTGTGAATAACGTGGATTTAAGACAGCTTGTCCTCGGCAAGAAGGAAAAGCCGGTGAGATAATATGCATAAGCTATTCGGAAAATGGGATTTTACAGAGGTTGAGGTAAAAGACCCCAGTATCAGGAACTATGTCAGCCTTGCGCCTGTGACCATACCGCACACCGGCGGCAGGAACTCAAAGCAGCAGTTCAGCAAATCGAGCATGAACATCGTGGAGAGGCTTATTAATAAGATCATACGCGAGGAGAACAATACAGGACAGAAGATCACCGCCATCAGGATGATCCAGGAAACCTTCGATGTCATCAATAAGAAGACTGGACAGAACCCCATACAGGTGCTGGTCAACGCTGTCTCAAACGCAGGGCCGAGAGAGGAGACGGTCAGGCTGCAGTACGGCGGCATAGCAGTCCCGAAATCGGTGGACACAGCCCCCCAGCGCCGCGTGGATACTGCGCTCCGGCTCATCTCACAGGGCGCGCAGGCGGCTTCGTTCGGCGCGAAGAAGAGATACGTGGATGCGCTCGCCGATGAAATAATCGCGGCTGCCAATTACGATGTTAAAGGTTTTGCCATGGGCAAGAAAGATAACATCGAAAGAGTGGCAAAAGCTGCAAGGTAAGTGCTTCGCCTTTTCCGAAAGGCGAATTTTATTATTTTTAACGTGAGTTTAGCCGCAGGTGGGCGCGGATTAATGCAGATATAGGGAGAGTTGAGTTCATATCGGAATCTTTTACCTTATTCTTTCAAAATGGCTATCACCTTCAAACGCATGGATTAATAGAATTTGACTCATCATTCAAAGATATCTTTTTTTCACGATCGGTTGACTGTATTCCTGTTAGCCTAACAAAAGATTAGTCCTACAGTTCTTGTTTCGAGGATACGTCTATATATTTCCCCAAATTCAGAGATGAAAACAATGAAGCTTGAATGGAAGTCATTTCTTCAACAATCATATCAGATTTTTTCGAAGTTTTATCCATTACCAGTGCAATCCTTATTTGAG
>Ga0074199_1002682_pt1 | contig 9993 bp, 6 predicted proteins | sample EPASupsiteSAE347_FD_64528 | JGI IMG/M metagenome (GOLD analysis project Ga0074199, IMG submission 64528) | Bioremediated contaminated groundwater from EPA Superfund site, New Mexico - Sample SAE3-47 | ecosystem: Environmental > Aquatic > Deep subsurface > Groundwater > Contaminated ...
GGGAAACCCGCAGGCGGCACAAGATCGCCGCCGCCTTTTTCGAACCAAATTCGCACCACATTGGGAAGGAAGCATTAATAACATTGGGTTGCGGGCATAGCCCGCTTTGGATTATATATGCGATGAATTGATCGGACGGCAAAGGAAATTTGCCGATATTCATATGACGTTTGGATTTTACTATTATCTACTGGAGATATTGTTCCGGCACGGGAGGGATGAGTTGGCGCTGGAATTGATGCGGGCTTATTACGGACGATGGCTGAAAATGGGCGGCACGACATTCGGCGAGCATTTTGATTTACAGGCAAATGAGAATAAAAAAAAGGTTGATTGGGAGTATGAGGTGCATGGATATGGAACGAGCGCCCATTTGCATTTTTATACGAATATATTGGGGATAGTCCCGCTCGAACCCGGATTTAAAAAGGTCCTTTTTCGGCCCCATCCGGGGAATTTGAAGCGGGCAAAAGGCAGTATCCATACTCCGCAGGGCGAGATCAGCGTGTCCTGGAATGTGTCCGGCTCGGTCTTCAAAATGGAAATCAAAACGCCGAAGGCCTGCGAGTATTCGATCATAAAACCGGATGGTTTCGCGAAATATCAGTTAAAAATAAAAGGAGCACGATGCAGATTGACAAGATGAAATATGACGTGATTGTTTGCGGCGGGGGGCTGGCCGGTGCGGTGGCGGCGATTGCGGCGGCCAGATCAGGGGCGAAGACATTATTGATCGAAAAACAGAATTGTGCTGGAGGAGTTATGACCTCCGGCATCCTGAGCATGCTTGGGCCGCTGGACGATGGTCATCAGCGCGTCATTCGCGGCATACCGGCTGAAATTGTGGACCGGTTGGCGGACATGGGCGGCGCTACTGCCACTCTGCCGTTTGAACTGGGCTTTATACTCATCAATCATGAAATGCTGAAACTGCTGTTTGACCGGATGTTTGATGAGTCCGGCGTTAATGTGCTGTATCATTCGCTTGCGGTTGACGTGCAAATGAAGGAGGAGGCGATTGATAAAATAGTCATTGCAAACAAAGGCGGTCTTATGGAGTGCGTGGCCGGCATATTTGTGGACGGCACCGGGGATGGCGACGTGGCTTTCAAGGCTGGATGCAAATATGAAATGGGGCGGAAGGGAAACGGGTGGATGCAACCGATGACAACCGTCTGCCGCTTGGGAGGTGTTGATCCAAAAGTCTATAAATTTGAAGGTAATTTCACATATTCCGACGATATCAAAAAGGCTTTAAAGAGCGGAGAAATGACCATTCCTGCTGACGGAATCGGCGCGGCCAATTTTGTCCCAGGCATGGAGGGCGTCATTGCGGTGAATATGTCGCATATTTACGGTGTTGATCCCACTTCACCATCAGCGCTTTCCCGCGCTGAAATAGTCGGCAGGCAACAGGCGCAGGAAATTGTTTCTTTTTTCCGGAAATACGTGGCCGGGTGTAAAGAGGCGTTTTTACTGGATACCTCGACCTTGATCGGCATCCGCGAGAGCCGGCGGTTTATCGGGGAATATGTTTTGACTGTTGAAGATATTGTGTCCGACAGACGATTTGAAGACGCTGTCGCGGCCAATGCATATCATTTGGATATTCACAATGAGCCGGACGATAAACTTCTTGAGGAAAAGAAGCGGCTTTGCAGGGAGGGGCGGCTGGTGGGCCCAAAACAGTATTATCACATACCATATCGGTGCCTGTTGCCGAAAGGGGCGGATAATCTACTGGTATCCGGGCGCTGTATTTCCACGACGCACGAGGCTTTGAGCTCCACGCGCATCGGCCCGTGCTGTATGGCTCTTGGCCAGGCGGCGGGCACTGCGGCGGCTCTCTGCGCAAAGAGCGGAACGCTTCCGGGTGATCTGAAGATAGATGCATTGCGCACGGTATTGTTGAAAAACAAGGTATTTATTTAAAATGAATTCTGAAAATTTTGCCAAACTGTTTCCGCTGGGATCTCATCTTTGTCGCGAGCCCATGCCGTCGATGGCGGAGTTGAAAAGGGACATGGAAAACCTGAAAAAGCGGGGGTTCAACTTTATCAAGATTCAGGAGCACTGGCAGACCGATGAGCCGGCGGAGGGCAAATATGACTTTAGCCGGTGCGCGGAATTGATCGCCCATGCTGCCAAATTGGATTTAGGCGTGTATTTGGGGTTAACCTGCGAACAAGCGCCCAACTGGCTGTGGGACAAGCATCCGAGTTGCCGCATGGTCGGGCGTAACGGTCTGCCGATTGCCTATCAGGCGCAATCACCATGGCCGGGAGACGGCAAGCCGGGGCCTTGCTACGACCATCCCGGCGCGCTGGAAGATAAGAAACGGTTCATCAGGCAATTGGTAAAGACCCTGGGCCGGTATGAAAACATCGTGATCTGGAACACATGGCAGGAAATATGGTATCAGTCCGATTATATTATTGGTCAACCGGTTTGTTATTGTGAGCATACAATTGTCCATTTCCGGCAATGGCTTAAAGAGAAACATGGCGATCTGGACGCGCTCAACCGGGCTTGGAACACGAGATATGCGGCCTGGGAACAGGTATTGCCGGAACGTTGCAATCGAACGCTTTCGGAAGCGGTTGAAATTGAATGGCAATATTTCATGGATAATATACAAATCGGGCGGATATTGCTGGTCCGGGCGCAGGTAATTCGCGAAACGGACGATATGCACCGTCCAATATTTGCGCATAAAGGCGCGCCGGTGATCGGATCCGGGCATGATTGGACGTACGCCCGCTGTCAGGATTTTCACGGCGCTTCCTGTTATCCGGCGGGCGGATTTGGTGACAGATGGGACGATGGCGCTGAGCGCACCCCAACGCGCGAGGATGCCCTGCGCACGGAAATGTGGAGGGGGGTGGCCCTGACTTTCGATTATATCCGTTCGGCCAATCCCGCTGGAAGTCCCATATGGGCGGCTGAATTTCAAGGAGGACCGCTTTGTTCAGGATTCTTTTACAAGGGTCGTGTTCCGTCTCCGGAAGATATTCGGCGTTGGATGCTGACGGCGGTGGGAAGCGGCGTAACTGCGATTTCCTTCTGGGTTACACGCGCTGAAATCATGGCCCGGGAATGCAACGGTTTCAGTCTGCTCGACAGCGTGGGTGATACTACCCCGCGATTTGAGGAAGCCGCCTGGGTTGGCCGGGTGCTCAACCGGCATCCCGAGCTTTTCGGTCGGGCGACGTTGCCTCAGGCACCGGTTGCGATTCTGGTAAATGAGCGCAATTATCAGTATTGTGTCTCGACGGGTCAAGGCGGTGCGCATCTTGCTTATAGTGTGCGCGGGTGGCACCGGATGTTGTGGGATGCCGGGATTTCGGTTGATTTTGTGGAGGCAATTGAACTGGATGATCCGCGGATTTTGAATTACAAGGCAATCATCATGCCGTTCCAGTTGGCGCTTTCCGAGGAAGTGGTTGGGAAACTGGCGCGTTATGTGGAATCAGGCGGAAATCTGATCAGCGAGGCGTGTCCCGGGCGGATCAACGACTATGCATTTTGTAACCGCGGGGAACTATCACCGGCCATGGCTGAATTATTCGGGGTACGTCATGAAACTCTGACGATGGTGTGCGAGCCTGAAGGTGGCCGGCGTTGGACGCCGCCGGATCGGACCTGGGGGGAATATCTTGAAGCGACGATGCTGGAGGGGGCTGGTCCGCTGGCCGGCAATAAAATTCGCGCAAACTTGTATGTTGAGACCTATATTCCGGAAAACTCCAGCGTTTGTCTGCGTTATGGAAAGGCGGCGGCCGGGGTTGTTCGCGAATTCGGCGGTGGCAAGGCGTGGCTGTTGGGGACGTTTGTCGGGCATAGCGGCACGGCTTATCGTGATGCGGCGGTCAATGAATGTGTCTTGAAGATTGTGCGCGATGCCGGAGTTAAACCGGAGCACGAAGGAAAGTTGCTTTTGCGGAAACGTAAAACAGCCGAAAAAGAGGCTTGGATTTTTACGAATAACAGCAGTTGCGATATTGAGGAAGAAATTGATCTGAAAGGCTGGAATAGTGTTGAAGATTTGTTGGACGGCCCATTGAGCGTCAAAGCGGGTCGGGTGAAGATTAAAGTAAAAAGCATGGAAGTGAAGGCTCTGATATTATCCAATCCGGCTGAATGAACCGAATGCGCGCAATCGCAACAATGAAAGGCGGACAAGATGAATAAATCCGTATCGGTCGCAAAACTTGTCTTGATCGGACAATTGGTCGTATGTGCCTGTGCCGCGCTGCCGGTCAGCGCGGCGCTTCAGGGGGATTTTGACCCCAAAACCATTTATCCCTCCAGGGAAGTGGTGACGCCTCATGTCAAATGGTTCACGCCTTCAGCGGAAGGGCCGCTCAAGGTATTGTTCGTTGTGCCGCAGGATCGGATGCGGGAGGTGGTTGAATTGGCACAGCGAATGGATCTTGATTACCGGATGGCGGCTGTCGAGAGTTTTTTCAAACAGACTGAATTCGTTCTACCGCCTCTTAAAGCCGAAGATTTACGCAAGGATTTTCAGGAAAAAATTGGTTCCGACGTTGATTTGATTGTCGTGAGTGTGCCGGGATGGAAAGATTTGTCGTATATGCAGAGGTATCAGATCCTGAAGAAAGTCAAGGACGGCACGCCATTGCTCACGTTCGCCGGTGGGGCTGACGAATATTTAAAGAAGGCGGTTACAAACAAGGTCAGCGAAGATCATTCCTGGCTGGTTCCCTGGAAAGGTCTTCCGGCCTTCAGCAACTTTACCGGAACAGCCGCATTTCAGGTCGGAACGTTGGGAAAAGCGGTTTTTGGCAAGGGCAGTATTTACCTGCTTAAAGGCTATAAAATCGCTATCCCACAAGCACTGACGCCGATGCGAAAAATTGAAGACCCGCTGTTCTTAAATCCGGCGGAATACGATTATTACTTGGGAATGATCATTCACGTGATGCGGTCGGCGGCGCGGAAAACCGCTCAGGTTGAAGTAAAAGGCAAAGATTATCTTTTCATGGAGCGCGATAATCCCGCGCCAGTGGAATTTACGCTTAACTCGAAAGACTCACGAGACGTCGTTATTCGGTTTGCAATAAGGACCAGAAACGGGGACATCCTGGCGGAACGCCGTCAGTCCATGAAGTTGAAGGCCGGCGAAAACAAGGCTGTGTTTGAAATCGGTCAAATTCCTGCCGGCGATTATTTTGCGGATTTATGGGTTCAGGAAGGTGAAAAGATTCTGGATTTTGGATCGCTCTACGTGGAAGTGAACGGCGGTCAAACCATTGCGGGGCTGGAAATCAACCCCGCAATCAATACCGGCGAAGGCGTCCCGGGCAAAGTATTGTTGAACGTTAATTCGCAGGCGGAAGGGTTGATGTTGAAGATCAGCCAGCGGGACAATTTTGGCCGGGTAACGGCCAAAAGTTCCGTGCCCGTGACACGGGAAATGCTTGAGAAGAAAGAAGCGGCATTTAGCCTGCCGGCGACGACTCCGTTGACGATCATTCAATACGTGGACGTAGAACTGTGTCGGGATGATGACGTCCTGGACCGGCGGTCAAAAGGATTTTCGGTCAGCGGTATGCCGGACAAGGATGATGTCAGTTTTGTCGTTTGGACAGCAGAAGGGATGTCTGACCGTAATTATCTATCCTATTATTTATTCAAGAATCTCCATGATTTCGGGTTTGACGCCCAGTACACTTTCTTTTCATATCAGACGCTTTTGGCCAATCTGAGGCATATTCCCTATGCCACCCGCTTGGTTGATGCCCCAACAAATCCGGATCTACCCACAAAGCCGTTGCGCAAAGTTGCCAATGTCCGCGAACCATGTCTGACGGACCCCGAATACCTGAAAAAGGAGGGAAAAAAACTTACCGAAGCGGCTGAAAAACTTCAGTCTTTCGGCACGACGGTATTTTCCATGGGAGATGAGTGCTTTCTTGTCTCAGGGAACGAGGAGCTTTGTTTTTCGCCGACCTGCACGTCCGCCTTTCATGAATTCCTGAAAAAGGAATATGGCATGATTAAAAACCTGAATAGCGAGTATGGTACCGGGTTCAAATCATTTGATGAGATCAAGCCCGTAACGCTTGGTGAGGCCAGGAAGGACCCCAAACTCATGCCGCTCTGGGTGGATTTTCGCCGGCACATGGAAAGTACCTGGGCGGGAATGCTTGCCTTTTGCCGGGATACCATCCGGAAAGTGATTCCCAATGCCAGGGTCGGCTACGAAGGCACGGATTGGGATCATATCAACAGCATTCAGGGGTTTGACTGGCAGAAAATCATGAGTGTTGTGCAGTTGAATAACACGTATGATGGCATCTTTGCCCCGTATGCGGTGGTGGATTTAAGCCAACCGGGCGCCATGCTGGGAACGGGATGGTATGGAGGATACGAGGAATATAAAAAATACAATGACTGGGACAGCCGCGCCTATAGTCAATATATTTCCTGGCGTCATCTGTTCCGCGGCGCCAATTCGTTCTGGGTATGGGCGGCTGCTATAGGGAATAGCGGCTATGGTCATGGAAGTGTTACCGCGCCCGATTTCTCCTGCTTGGAATGTTTTGCGCCGAACCTGGCCGAAATGAGGGAAATCAAGAGTGGCGCCGGCAAACTGCTCATGAACGCCGGACGGGAGAACGACCGCACGGCGATATTATATTCCGCTTCCAGCGTTCATGCCGCCACTTTATCCGGGGGGCCTATTCAGGGTGTCTTACACAGTCTTATACCGCTCATGGAAGACACGCACCGCCAGTTTAAAATCATTTCCTATGAACAGTTGGCCAAAGGCATTCTGGAGAAGGACGGATATAAATTCCTTATCCTTCCCTATGCCCAGTCCCTGTCAAAAAAAGAAGTTGATAATATAAAATCCTTTGTCAGCAACGGCGGAACCGTCATTGCCGACATACGTCCCGGAATCTGCGATGAACACTGCAAGGCCTATGAAAAAGGAGTGTTGGATGACGTCTTCGGCGTTATTCATAATACATGCGTAACGCAAAGCTTGGAAAGGGGCACGATGAGCTTCGGCGATGTTGCGTCGGCCGGAAAGTTGAATGTGTTTATTGATCCCACCCTGAAGCTTCAGACCGGCAAAGCCGGGGAAAAAGCTGGAAACGCTCCGGCCCTGATCATGAACGAATATGGCAGAGGAAAAGCCATTCTGATGAATTTTACCTTGCATGAATATCAACGCAAGGGTGGCAGCCTGAGCATCGAGGTGGAATGCCCCTCCAAGCAGGCGCCGGAAATGAGAGCTGTTTTTGAGCATGTCCTGAATTTGGCCGGGATCGGTCCCAAAATCAAGCTTGCGCCGGAGTTGTCCGGTCTGAGGGCTTATCGTTACCGGGCCGGCGATTTACGCTACGTCGGATTTTTACAACATCCCTGCCGCGCCCGCGCCGCGCAATTCGGAGAGATCGAAAGTTATAAAAAGACGTTCAACCGGACCCAAATTCCCTCTCCTGTCAAAACTACGGCGGCATTGGACGGCAAATATCATGTCTATGACATCCGGCGCGGCAAATATCTGGGTTATATTGATGAGATTCCCATGGAAGTTGGCCCTGGCCGGGCCGAGTTTTACAGTCTTATTCCGTATAAAGTGAAGGGACTGGAAATAAATGTTCCCGGCCGCATTCGGCAGGGAGAAACCCTGGAATGGAATGCCCGACTGAAGACCGGCGAAGGGAAAGCCGGTCTGCATATTTTCCGGATCACGCTCGTGTCGCCGCAAGGGAAAGAGATTGCCTGCTATGCCGCCAACGTCAAGGCGGAACAGGGCCGGGCTTCCGGAAAAATACCGATGGCTTTTAACGACGAGCCCGGCGCGTGGACACTGCGGATCAAAGACACGGCTTCGGGACAAACGGCCGATGCCGGGTTTAAAGTCAATTCGACAGAGAAATCCCGGAACGCGCGGTTGTTTTTTGATCAACTGAAGAAACTGATGCAACGCAGGTAAAAAAAAGTATATTTTATGAAAATACGAATGATGTTTGGAGCTATCGTTTTGCTCGGCATGACGCTTTGCGCTCCGTCGGCCGAAATGAGAACATATCCCTGCCATCGGCTGGCGCAGGCGCCGGCGGTTGACGGGAAGATGGATGATGAGTGTTGGAAAAACATTCCCGAGGCGACCGGATTTTATGTGTTCCCCGGTTCGGGGAAATATGCGCTTGAGAAACAGACGTATTTCAAGGCGGGCTGGACTGATGACGCGCTTTATCTTGCGGTGCGGGCGGAAGAGAGCGCGCCGGAGAAGATGATTACAGCGGCAAAAGACGGCGGCGCGCTGTGGTCGGATGACAGCATTGAATTGTTTTTCTTTCCAAAAGGAGCGCCGGACTACACGCAGTTGATTATAAACGGCGCGGGCAGCCGTTGTAACGGGCGTGGGTCCGGTTCTCTTTTGGCCAATAACGTGCTGGACTGGGAGGCGCGGACGGTAGTGGGAAAGACGGAATGGTTTTTGGAAGCTCGGATGCCATTTGCCGCTCTAATGTCCCAGGCGCCGAAAGAAGGTGATGAATGGCCGGCGAACGTGGCGCGAAACATATTGACCGGCCCGGCCGGAGAACGATGCGCCTCCTGGCCTTTATTGCAGACCGGGTTTCATGACGTGAAAAATTTCGGTCGTTTTGTGTTCAAGGGGGCGGCCGGAGACAAGGTCATGGACGAGGAAAAAGAAATTAACGGGTCTTATATCCGCGACATGAAGGGGGAAATCAGGGGATTGGCCGATGTGGCGGGAAAATATGAGAACGAGTTGCAAGGCGCGCGGAAAATAGACGCGTTGCGGGCTGAAGCGGATGGGCTGCTGCAGATTTGGGAGCAGGTGGTGAAGGCGGACAATGCCCAGTCCGATATATTGGTGTGGAGAGCGGCGCTCCGTGCAGGCGTTGACTTGCAACAGAAAAGCGATGATTGCATAAACCACGGAATGTTGGAAGCATTATTCCTGGAATGAAGATCGAAATCATTTTGTTTTTTTGTGCGATAATGACGGTGTGGGTGGCGTCGGCCTCCGGTTCCGATGACCTTCCTCGCGCTCCGGACACCAATCGTCCGGTCGTTTTCGTTCGCTGTCCCGGGGCCGGGCCGGAATATAAGGAGGCCTACCGGTCGTTCCTCGATGCATGGGCGACCGACCAGGGGGTGCATTCCTATACTTCATCCATTCCCGTTCTGCGCAAGGCGTCTCAGAACGCGCCGAATACCGCCGTTAAACTCCGGTGCCTGCTTCTCCTGGCCTGGGCGCAATATCTCGATAATGCCGCGGAAGAAGCGCGTATGTCCGTCATGGAAAGTCTGAAGCTGGCAACACAAGCCGCCGGTCCCGGCGATAAAAGCATTTCTCTCTTGAATAAACTGAAGGCGCTTATTGCTTCAGGTTCGGTTGTCCGGCCGTCGGATTTGAAAAAATATGTGAATGTCGATGCCGAGATAAGCGCTTTAATGGAGGATTTGTTTTATCTGGAAAAGAGCAGGGGCGTCTGGCGGCAGATGTCCCTGCGTCGGGCTGAAAAAGCCAAAGCGCTTCTGGAGGCGGGAATTGCGGATGAAGGCAAGGCGCTGGGGATATCGGATGCCGACTTGGAAAAAATCAGGCCTGTTTTATGGAAAAAGCATGAAAAACGGCAATTGATTGACTTTTCCGGATTGGCCGACGACCTGGAAAACGAATACGCCAGGATGTTGTTGAACGAATTGGTCAAATGAAAGATGTTAAACAGGCTTGCGGTTTTACGCTCATAGAATTACTGGCCATTGTGGCGGTGCTTGCCATTCTGGGGGCATCGTTGTTGCCGTCGGCCGGACATCTGCGGGCAAAGGCCGCGCAGGCGCGCTGCGCCAATAACATGCGTATTCTGGGGGTGGCCTGGAATATGTGCGTCAACGATCGGGGGGGATGGCTGTTGCCGGCTTCTTTTCCGGCAACGAATATCGCAAATCTGCCTGATGGCTATCCCGCCAACGCCGCGC